>Ga0114930_10003068_pt1 | contig 14780 bp, 16 predicted proteins | sample AnhtaG_FD_87300 | JGI IMG/M metagenome (GOLD analysis project Ga0114930, IMG submission 87300) | Deep subsurface microbial communities from Anholt, Denmark to uncover new lineages of life (NeLLi) - Anholt_01485 metaG | ecosystem: Environmental > Aquatic > Marine > Oceanic > Sediment | place... | reverse complement strand
AAGACGGCATATCAAAATAGCCCAATTTTTCTCTTACCTTCCAATGCCAATCTGTACAGGGGCAGAAACCAAAACCATACCATATTCCCAAAAAAGTCCAGGATAAGGCCGTTAAGAGCACAACAATAAAATTTATTACTCTCGTTTTTCTCCAAATCCATCCAAAAAGAATGAGCACAATCAGCATGGAATGAAATACAAAAAAGAATTTATCAAAAAAGACATACATGAATTATTTTTGGGTATCCTTTATTTTTTTATGTTTTTTTCACTTATAACAAGAGACATATCCGGAGTCAACTGAAATTGTTTCAGTGGGATTAAACCTTTTAAACTTTAATAATTCTTCGCAAGAATAAAAATATAATACATTTTTTCAAAACGACAAAAAGTGGCACAATTTGACATAAAACGACATGATTCTTTAAATATATAAACTCTTTGCCTCTTAAATCACAGAAATTTTTAAGTTTTTATTGAAAAAATCTTTTTTCCGTGATAAACTCGGGGAGAAAATGGGGGAAGAGAAAAGAAAATATCTGCGTTTTGAATGTTTCCTTCCTGCAGAATTGGTCAAATTAGATGGGAAAGATAATATAAGTAAGAGAATAATAGCCCATGATTTTTCTCGTGAAGGATTAAAGTTAAGTATTAATTTTAACCTCACTCAAGGCTCCAATATAGAATTAAAAATCTACCTCCCGGAAAAAAGACTGTCAACTACAGTATTAGGAGAAATCGCCTGGATCAGAAGTGTAGATAATAAGTTGGAAGCAGGGCTTAAGATCAAAGAAATGGATAAGGAATTAAAGAGTGAGATCCTCAATTGGATCTTCCCCAAATGGATAGAAAAAGAGAGAGGAAAGAAAGAAAAAAGGAAAAAGGCAGTCAAAATCAAGCTTATGAAGTCAAACTCTTCAAAAGAAAACTCTTCCTGACTCAATAAAACACTTTATAAAAAAATTCTCTCCGGTTTCTTCTTCAATAAATTTCTGTCTGCATAGAGCAGCAACTCTATAATTATCAGGTGGAATAATCCCGAAACCTGCTGCTATCTCATCTTCCACTTTCCATGGAGGAAGTTTTTCCGTTTTCAATTTTTTTACACATTCTTGAATCACGACTTTCTCTTTTTTGCTTTTAATGTCACTGCTTCCCATTTTTACCCTTCCCTCTATTTTTTCACTTTAGTCTTTGAAAGATTTTTGCACTCGGGCCAAGGAATATCTAAAACTGCCCCTTTCAGTTGATAGTAAACACATTTATCCACTTGCCTCCGCTTTTCTTTTTTAATTTTTCATACAGCTTTTCAGGATTGGACTGTTTCATCTGTTCGGGTGTTTTTATTCCTATTGAAAAGAGTTTTTCTGCTGTAGCTGGGCCAATATTCTGTAACGATTGTAAGCTTTTTAAGACTTTTAATTTCTTGCTTTGCCTGAGCATTCCTAAAGGGCTTATGATTTATTGTTTCGATTTGATTCCATATACATTTATGCTTATAATCGAACTTACTACCTCTTTCACTTTTTCAGATGGAATATTAAAATTCTCAATTATAGACTTTGCTGTGGGATCATTATCTAAAGACTCAAAAGGAAATGTTGTTTCATCTGTAATCGTGACCTCTTGAAAACCAGACTCTTTTATTGCATTGATGTACTTTTCCCTCTTTACTGCGCCAGAAACACAGCCAACATATGCCTCAAGAGAGTTCTTGATTGTTTCCGGAAGTTCTTTTAATAAAACAATATCCGAAATCATCAATCTGCCTCCAGGTTTTAAAACCCTGAAAGCTTCCATAAATACCCTTTTTTTATCCGGCGCGAGATTAATGACACAATTAGAGATGATGACATCAACAGAATTATCAGAAACAGGTAGATTTTCAATTTCTCCGAGCCTGAACTCCACATTTTTGTAGTCGCCTTTTCTGGCATTTTCTCTGGCCTTTTCAACCATCTCTGGTGTCATATCTACACCGATGACTTGACCGCTCTTGCCAACCTTGTTTGCAGCGAGAAAAGAATCAAATCCTGCTCCCGAACCAAGATCAAGAACAGTCTCCCCTTTTTTTAAAGAAGCAAGTGCAACAGGATTCCCGCATCCAAGGCCTAAATTGGCTCCTTCAGGGACCGCTTTGAGTTCTTCTTCAGCATATCCTATCTTTCTACTAATATCCTCTGCCACATCAGGACTTTGGCAGCACGAATCAATTGGAGCACAACAGGAACTACCCTGTTTGGCTATTTTTGCATAACTATCTTTTACATATTTCTTTATCTTTTTATCTTTCATTACGTTTACCTCCATTATTTTACAATATATCTTTTATTATTGGCCCTAGCACTCCTTTGACCATCTCCTCAAACTCTTCAACTTTAATCAAGGAAATACAACATATCTTTCCATCTTTTTCCATGCTCACAACAGCCAGCTTATCCCCTGCTCGTATATTTGCCTTATCTCTTATATCTTTTGGAAGAACTGTCTGCCCTCTCTCGTCAACGCTTATTACGGATTCAACCTTACAACAACCAGTGCTCTTACATGTGGATACAGAACCGGATTTGTTTTTTTCTTTTTTTGCCATTTAAACACCTCACAAAGTCCGATATTCATAATAATTATATTTTTCTGATTTATCAAATTATTCAGTATTATAATACATAACTGAACAAAGGATGTCAATTGTTTTTTAAAAGATTTTACGAATTTTTTTTGTTGCGGAAGAACTTTTCACTTCGTTTTTAATGAATTCTTAAGAAACAAAGCTTTTTATAAATATAATAAACTGTAAGTCCATATAAAGTAGCCATATACTAATTCATTTCTCGCCTGAAGCAACGAATACACTAACGCGGGCAGTTTCATCACCACAACGGGATTTTGCGCAGCATGTTTCATCGGCACAATCCACATTTACATTTTTAAGCCCCGCTTCTTCGAACCAATGCTGAATATCTTTTCTCTCAAAGCCCATCCAGCGATCATGATGTTCTGCCTTCAAGAACTCAAATGTGTGTTTATCCATATCCGTAATAACAAGCTTACCACTAGGTTTAAGAATTCGTTTCATTTCTCTTATAGCCCTTGGAGGGGACTCAACATGATGGAGATACATGTTGGCAAAAGCATAATCAACAGTTTCATCCGGAATGGGCAATTTTTCAGCCTCTCCCAATCGGTAATTTATGCCATCAACACGAGAGAATCTCCTTCTCATTTCTGCAAGCATCACCTCAGACTGGTCAACAGCAATCACCTGAAGTCCTTTATGAATCAGTCCTTCTGTAATAAAGCCTGTACCAGCTCCAATATCAGCAGCTATTCCTCCTTTTTTCACACCCGCTACAGAAAAAGCTTTTTCTTTAACCGCATCTGAAAAAAAATCTTCGCGCATCTCTTCCCATTTTTGGGCAACCGTATCAAAATATTTCTTACTGTTCATAACACTGCTGTACAGGAAAGCTTATAGCACAGGAAAAAACCACCGTCAAATAAAGCTATTGGCGGTTTTGAGGACAGGCCTTAAAAATATAAAAATGTTAACATGTTTAAGTAACAAGATAAGGAATCGGATTTGGAAGAAGAAGAAAATAAAGATAAAGATAAAAAAGAAAATGTTGTAAAAAGAGTTTAAGGAAATTATAATCCATAAAAATATATAGAATTTAGAATAATTAAGCTTGGAGGATAACATGGACAGAAATAATCCCAAATCTTATTTAAGTTTGGTTGTTATGCTCGGCGCAGTGTGGGGCCTTTCCGAAGCTGCACTTGGTATGGGACTTAGAAGCTGTGCTTCTTTTCTTTCTGGCTCTATAATGACAGGGGTTGCACTCTTTTTTATTACAACAAGTTGGGTTCTAACTCGAAAAATCCTCAGCATAACCCTTCTTATTATTGTAGCAAGCCTCTTTAAAATGTTTGACGCTCTCCTTCTTTCCCTGCCCGTACAACACGGAGCTATAGGAAATCCCATTTTTGCTTTCCTGATGGAAGGTGTGGCTTTTCTGGTCTTGATTTTTATATTTAATGAAAAACACAAACAAAAAATTGGAAGCCAGGCTCTATTCGGAGGGATAACGGCACTTTTAGCAGTAAACCTCTTTCCTCTCGTAAAATATGCAACCGGCGTTCCTGCATGTGTTTTTCCTGGGTCAGTCTTCCCTCTATCCCTCTATTATGCTCCTTTTGCTGTTTTTCTCTCCTGTGTTACAGTTCCTCTAGGTTTTTTGGCCGGTGCAAAAATTCGAGCTATAGAAGAAAAATTCGAATCAATTGGTCAAAAAAGGAAACTAAGATATCTTTTTTCACCTGCAACACTCCTCTTATGCCTGACAATCATAGCTCTCATCAGGCTTATCTAAGCAATAATATCTTTTCCTTTAGAGGAGACACAAAATGGAAAAGACTGAAAAGAAAAAAGGAAAAACTTTTACTAGAAGGGATTTTTTAAAAGGATTAGGAGGTGGAGCTTTAGGTGCTGCTGTTGTTCCTCCACTTATAGCCCAAGAGAAATCCTCACTCCAGACAAAAAAAGGCAAAATCCCTCTCTTTTCTAATAAACAAATCACTCTCACTATTAATGAAAAAAAGCTTTCTCTTGTAGTGGAGCCAGGAGAAACCCTTCTTCATGTTTTAAGAGAAAGGATGAATTTGACCGGAACAAAAAGAACATGCAATCAAGGTGAATGCGGAGCATGCACAGTCCTCTTAGACGGGAATCCTGTTTATTCCTGTCACTATCTCGCTTTTAGAGCAGACGGCAAAAAAATCACCACAATTGAAGGACTTGCTACAAGTGGAAAACTTCACCCCGTCCAACAATCTTTTATTAATAAAGATGGATATCAATGCGGCTTTTGTGCACCAGGATCCATTATGTCTTCTGTGGCTCTACTTAACAAAAATAAAAATCCAAACTTGGAAGAAATAAAAAAAGCCCTCTCAGGTAACCTCTGCCGTTGTGGCAACTATTTTAAGACTTATGAAGCTGTTTCTGCTGCCTCAAAAAGCATGAGGAGGTCCTAAAATGAAAAAGAAGGAAAATCTTGAATATATCGAAGACTCTAACCTCCTCTATTATGAAGAATTTAAGGACAAGAAAACAGAACAGCCTGAAGTTTTGCCTTCACCCGAAAAAGATAAATTTAATATTATCGGTTTTTATACTCCCAGAATAGACGGTGAAAAAATTGTTACTGGCAGTGCTCCTTTCACCCATGACATCAAACTCAGAGGAATGCTCTATGGAAAAATCCTGAGATCTCCCCACGCCTGTGCTGAAGTCGTATCCGTTGACTTAAGCAAAGCACGGAGTTTACCTGGAGTTAAAGCTGCGCTCCAGCTCAATGAAGGGCGAGTCAGATATACAGGTGAGCAGGTAGCGGCTGTAGCTGCAACAGATGAAAAAACAGCAGAAAAAGCTTTAAAATTAATTAAAGTCCAATACAAATCCCTTCCTTTTGTAGTTACAGAAGAGAAAGCTATGGAAGAAGGAGCCCCACAGGTTCACGACAGGCCGAATGTACCACCAGCATTCAACAATTACAGCAGAGGCGATATCGAACAAGGATTTAAGGAAGCTGACATTGTTATAGAGCGCATATACAAAACAGCAGTGGAAATCCATCATCCTGCCGAAACCCATGGAAGTATAGCCAGCTGGGAAGGAGAAAGGTTAACTGTTTGGGATTCCACCCAGGCTATCTTTAATGTCAGAGACGGCCTTGCCAGTGCTCTAAACATTCCTGCAAGTCGAATAAAAGTTATAAAAAAATACATGGGAGGGGGATTCGGCAGCAAGCTTGGCCTGAATTATTACACAGTCGTAGCGGCAAAACTCGCTAAAGAAGCTAAAAAACCTGTAAAAATTATTCTTTCCAGAAAAGAGAATTCCCTTTGTGTGGGGAACCGCCCCTCAAGCCTTCAAACCATAAAATGTGGAGTCAAGAAGGATGGGACACTTACTGCTCTCTATCTTAAAAATTATACCTGCGGAGGAATAGGAAGAGGAGACAGATGCGCAGAACCATTAATAGACGTCTATAAATGTCCCAATGTGAAGGTCGAAGAATACACGGTTTTCACAAATACCGGTGCTTCAAGGCCCACAAGAGCTCCAGGCCATGTACAGGGTACTTTTGCTCTGGAAGGGCTTCTGGATGAGCTTGCTAATGAAATCAGTATGAATCCCTTAGAGTTGAGAGAGAAAAACTACTCCACTAAAAACCTGGGAGATACCGGAATCCCCTATTCCTCAAAAGGACTGGATAAGTGCTATCAATTGGGAGCAGATAAAATTGGCTGGCACAGAAGGAATAAAAAGCCAGGAAAAGGAAATGGAAAGATACGCAGAGGGCTCGGGATGGCCAGTCAAATATGGTGGGGAACTGGAAGGCCAGGAACCCTGGCTGACATCAAACTTCACCAGGATGGGAGTGTGGAAGCAGTGTGCGGCACTCAGGACCTTGGCACTGGCACCACAACATATATGGCAACAGTCACGGCAGAAACCTTAGGGCTAAAGCCAAAAGAAGTTACAGTTAAAATTGGAAGCACAGAGTATCCCTGGTGCGGCTCCTCGGGTGGAAGCACAACAACTCCTTCTGTTGCTCCGGCTGTAAGAGACGCAGCCCTTAAAGCTGCAGGCTACCTTAAAAAACAAGCAGCAAGCAAACTGAAAATTAGTCCTGAAAATATCAGCATAAAAAACAGAAAGTTATTCAACAAGAACAATCCAGCTCAATCAGTTACATTAAAAGATCTGCTCAGAGGTCAACGACGAGAAATGGTTTTTCGTGGAGAATGCAGCGGACGACCTTCTGACTATGTTTATAACACTTTTGCGGCCCACTTCGCTGAGGTGGAAGTAGATACAGAGACAGGACAGGTAAAAGTTCTCAAGGTTGTCGCGGTCCATGACATAGGGAGGGTTATAAATAAACAAACAGCAGAAAGCCAGGTAGTTGGAGGTATTACACAGGGAATAAGCACAGCCCTTTTTGAAGGCCGGATTATGGACAATACAACCGGAAATATGGTCAATCCTAATATGGGTGACTATAAAATTGCTACTTCCCTGGATATTCCTGAGATTATCCCACTTTTTGTGGACATGATTGATCCCAGGATAAACATCCTCGGGAATAAGGGACTTGGTGAGCCGCCCCGGATTCCTATTGCTGGCGCTGTTGCCAATGCAGTTTATAATGCGATCGGAGTCCATGTCAGAGAAATTCCAATGACTCCTGATAAAGTTCTTCAAGCCATAAAACAGAAGGAGGTAGGCTGATGAAAAATTTTAAGCTTGCACAGCCACAAACAATCGCCCATGTAACCTCCTTAACGCTTGAAAAAAGCGATAAATTTTATCTTTTGGCTGGAGGAACAGACCTTTTGGGTGAGATAAAAAACGAGATAATTGAGCCTGAGGTTATTGTTGACCTCAAATCTATTCCCGGTCTTTCATACATAAAAAAAGAAAAGGATGGAGTTCAAATTGGAGCCATGACCAGCCTGGCAGAGCTGACAGAAAATCCCTTGATAAAAAACGATTATCCCGGACTTCATGAAGCAGCCAATTCTGTGGCCACTCCTCAACTCAGGAATATGGGGACTGTTGGAGGAAATCTCTGCCAGAGACCTCGCTGCTGGTACTATCGGGACCCTCAGATAAAATGCCGGAAAAAGGGAGGAACCAAGTGCTTCGCTTTTAAAGGAAGAAACAAATACCATGCTATTTTAGGCGGAGGAATGTGCTATATTGTCCATCCTTCTGATTTAGCACCAGCTCTAATTGCTCTGGGTGCAGAAATTTTTATTAGCTCTCCAAAAAAAGACAAAACTATCCCCCTGGCAGACTTCTACACTTTACCTAGGGTAAATGTCAGAAAAGAAAATATTCTAGAGCAAAACGAAGTTCTGCGGGAGATAAAAATCCCTCTTTCAAAAAAAGGAGAAAAAAGCACCTATCACAAACTCAAAGAAAGAGGATCATGGGACTTTGCTATTGTGTCGGCTGCTGTGAAAGGAAATATATCCGGAGGTGTTTTTAAAGATATCAGGATTGTCTTAGGAGGAGTTGCTCCTGTCCCTTGGAGACTGGAAAAGGCTGAGAATATAATAAAAGGGGAAAAAGCTACAGAGAAGCTGGTTAGACAAGCTGCCAGAGAGGCTCTAATAGAGGCTAGGCCTTTAGAGGAGAATAAGTATAAAAATGAACTTGTTGAGACAGTACTTTACAGAGCTGTTCTTTCTCTGGTTTAAGAATTTTTTTTATCTGGAGTTTCTAGAAATTATGAGGGTTTGATAAATCAAATCCCTACACAATAATTCATGAATAATATATTCCGTTTCTATATCATAAATTTAAATAAGATAGGGGATGAATATGGAAGAAACAATTCATTTTAAGCTCAATGATAAAGCCGTTCGATTGACCATAAATAGTGAGCGAATGCTTTTATGGGCTTTGCGCTCTGACCTGGGTCTCACAGGTACTAAATGTGGTTGCGGAGAAGGCTTTTGTGGTGCCTGCACTGTTCTTGTGAATAAAGAGGTTGTCCGGTCATGTCAATTTCCCATAAAAGATACCAAAGGAAAAGAAGTTTTAACTATTGAAGGATTAGCCAAAAACGGAAATCTGCATCCTCTTCAAAAAGCATTCATAAAACACGATGCCCTTCAGTGCGGTTTTTGCACCCCAGGTATGATTCTTAATGCTTATAGCTTACTATTAAAAAATCCTCGACCTTCCCATAAAGAAATCCTTCAGTATATGGATGAGAACTTATGCCGCTGTGGATCATATAATCGAATTGTTCAAGCTATTAAAACCGCTGCCAAAGAAATGAAAGGAGCAAAGAAAAGATGAAAGAAGATGAATATTTAGACCTTGATTTTAAAGATATAACACCCTCCTTCCCTCTTGACCGCAGGGAATTCCTAAAGCTCTTGGGAGGAGGAATTTTTATCTTTTTCCCTTTTGGAGATTCTGTTTCCCTGCAGCAAGAAGCTCGCCGTAGACGTATTCGTCCAAGTCTTCCAACAGATTTTAATGCTTTTCTTAGAATCGGAGAGGATGGTAGAGTCAGCTGCCTTACAGGTAAAATAGAGATGGGTCAGGGTGTCATAACTTCACTAGCCCAGATGTTAGCTGATGAGCTTGAAGTATCCTTAAATTCAGTTGATATGGTTATGGGCGACACAGACCTCTGTCCATGGGACATGGGTACTTTCGGGTCCATGACAACTCGCTTCTTTGGACCGCCTCTCAGGGCAGCTGCTGCAGAAGCCAAAGCTGTGCTTTTGGAATTAGCGTCAGAACATCTCCAGATTCCTCCAAATCAGTTGGCTATAAAGGATGGAGTAATATTTAATAAAACTCAAAGTAAAAAGCGGGTGACTTATGCCCAACTGACCAAAGGGAAAAAGATTGAAAGACACCTTGATAAAAAAGCTGTCCTAGAGCCTGTATCAGAATTTACTATAGTTGGCACACCTGTTTCACGAACGGATGCACTGGAAAAAGTCACTGGCGAAGCTATGTTTTCAGGGGATATCCGCCTGCCCGGTATGCTGTACGCAAAAATTTTGCGACCTCCTGCACACGGCGCAAAATTTATAAGTGCGGACACCTCTGGAGCGGAAAAAATAAAAGATGTCCGGATAGTCAAAAAAAACGATTTGATTGCGGTTCTTCATAAATATCCCGATGAGGCAGAAAAAGCCCTGTCCAAAGTTAAAGCCCAATTTGACATACCAGAAGCAAAAGTCAACGATAAGACTATTTTTAAACACCTGCTTAATGTTGCACCAGAAGGACAAACAGTAGCCAAAGGTGGAAGTCTCAAGACAGGAGAGGAGCTCGCAGAAGGTATTATTGAAGAAACTTACCTGAATAGCTACGTTGCTCATGCCCCAATAGAGACCCATACAGCTGTGGCCAATATAGAAGGGAATAAAGCCACAATCTGGGCCTCCACTCAAACGCCCTTCAGTCTCAAAGATGAAGCCGCACAAGCCTTGGGTTTTCCATCTCAAAACGTTCGCGTCATCACTCCTTATGTCGGAGGAGGATTTGGCGGAAAGACCAGCAACAGGCAGGCTGTGGAAGCAGCACGCTTAGCAAAATTAACAGGAAAACCTGTCCAGATTGCCTGGAGCCGGGCTGAAGAATTCTTTTACGATACATTCCGCCCAGCAGCAGTGGTTAAAATAAAATCGGGAATCAATAATACTGGTAAAGTCGTTCTATGGGATTACAATGTTTATTTTGCAGGGGAAAGAGGATCTCAGCAATTTTATGACGTGCCTAATCATCGCACAGTTGTCACAGGGAGTGGCTGGCGGGGAACTCCTGGTTCTCACCCCTTTGGCACAGGACCATGGCGTGCACCTGCAAACAACACCAATACGTTTGCAAGAGAATCGCATATTGACATAATGGCTAAAAAAGCAGGCATAGATCCTCTGGAATTCCGCCTTAAGAATTTAAAAGACAAAAGAATGCAAAGAGTTCTTAAGGCTGCAGCAGAAAAATTCGGATGGAAACCATCAAATGCTCCCAGTGGCCGTGGCTACGGCATAGCCTGCGGAACTGATGCCGGCACATATGTAGCACATATGGCAGAAGTGGAGGTCAATAAGAAAAAAGGAACTGTTCAGGTAAAACGTGTTGTTTGTGCTCAGGACATGGGCCTGTCTATCAATCCTGAGGGAGCAAAAATGCAGATAGAAGGCTGCATCACAATGGGATTGGGCTATGCTCTGACCGAAGAAATCCATTTTAAAGGTGGAGAAATTCTTGATCTCAATTTTGACACATATGAAATAACGCGTTTTTCCTGGCTGCCAAAAATTGAGACTGTTCTTATTGAGGCAAAAGATTCCTCTCCTCAGGGAGGTGGGGAACCAGCCATAATATGTATGGGTGGCGTGATTGCAAATGCAATTTTTGATGCTTCTGGTGCCAGATTGTTCCAACTCCCCATGACTCCAGAGCGAATCACAGAAGCAATGAAGCTAAAGTAAATATTTTTACTCTTTATTCTCTAATTCTCTTTTGTAATCCACTTCATCATCAATATCTCTGACAATATTCGAAGTATCCACCTCAATCTCCAGTATATCCTCTGGATGAGAATAAACAGTGCCGCGGAGGCCGAGATCCGGACTCAATTTTTCCACCTCTTCTCGATATTTTACGTCAATGAGAACCGGGTGACCCCGATTTTTCCTGTACACTGGTAAAACAATCCCCTTTCCTGTCTTTTTGTAGGCATTTATAATTTTATTAATCACAGCAGTTGAAATTGAAGGCTGGTCACCAAGGATGACCAGAACAGCCTGGGCATTTTTGGGCAGCGCTTGAAATCCTTTTTGAACAGAAGAAAGCATGCCGCTTTGGAAATCGGGATTTACAGTAATTTTTAACGAGAAATTCTTGATTTTTTCCTTTATTTTTTCACAATCGGAACCAAGAACAACCAGCACTCCTTCTACTTTTGACTGGATGACACTTTTAATGACAGTCTCAATTATTGTTTTTCCCCCAAAAGGAAGAAGAAGTTTGGGTTTCCCCATCCTTTTGGATTCTCCCGCAGCTAATATCATTGCCCAGATCATCTTATGTCCCCTAATCATTCTGGCTTTGGCTGCGAACATTCACGAGCTGAGCAGCAATGCTGACCGCAATCTCCTGCACGGTTTTTGAATTAATATCGATACCAATTGGAGCATAAACTCGGCCAAATTGTTGAGACGTTGCCCACCCTTCTTCCAGGAATTTCTTTCTCATCAGCTCTATTTTACGACTACTCCCTATCATTCCAATGTAAGCTGCTTTAGAAGTTAAACATTGCCGGAGAACGGTTGCATCATGGTGGTGTCCACGGGTTACAATGACCATATACGTATCAGGAGATATAGGGAAATCTTTAAGGGCTTTATCAAAATCTATAACGATTATTAAATCAGCATCGGGGAGTCTTTCCTTATTCGCAAATTCATCCCTGTCATCTATTACAGTAACTTCAAAATTCAAGAGGCTTCCTAAATGGGCAACAGCCTGTCCGATGTGGCCCGCTCCAGCAATCACAAGTTGAGGAAGAGGATAAATAGGCTCTAAAAAAAGAAAGTTATCTTTTGTCTTCTCTGGGAGTATATTCTCCTTTATTTTCAAGAGTCTGGCGCTACCTTTTGAAAGCACAGTTTTAATTTCTTCCTGAAAAAGGAAGAGATGTTTTTCCTGGTTACTCACTAATTTTCTGTTTTTTTTTATCCAGTATCGAACAATAGATGTTCTATTTTTAGAAAGCTCGTTTATAAATGTAGCTAAGACACCTGATTGTCGTTTTATAAGGGACTGGCTCAGGTTGTGGAACGTCTTTTTGTGCTCTTCAGGACAAGAGTCGATAAGAATCTTCACCTCTCCCCCACAAATGGCTCCTTCCTCCAAAGATATGTCAGCTTTAAGATTAAATTCAGAAAGAAGAGATGTTTTTTCTTCCAGAGCCTGAAGAGCTTTATTCTGTGCATTAGCTTCAAGCAAGCCTCCCCCCAGAGTCCCCTCGATGAGCCCTTCTGAAGAAAACAAGGCTGATGCTCCGCACACCTGCGGGGTCGAGCCTTTCGTTTCAACGATTGTAGCCATAACAATGGGTTTTTTCTCTTTCATTCTATCGAAAAGATGAACATAGATGTTTTTCATTTTATCTGCATCTTAGATTTTTTATCTTTTTTTTTCAAGAATATACTCACTCCTGCATCTATAAGAAATAAAACTTCAATATGGGATTCTAAAATCAAGGATTTTATTTGATTTAAACAGCTTTTTTGATCTCTTTAATCATCTGAGGAAAAATTTCACTGTTTTTTATATCAAACACTATAATATTGCTCTGATCAAGGACCTCAAGAAAATCTTTGAGGATGTTTATTCTTACAACAAGAAGATACTTAGTTAACGGCTTAAAAATCACCTGCTTAAGGGCTGGCCAAAAACCTTTTCTAGCCAATTCCAGAGGGCCGACTTCGTCCACGAAAAGAACATCAGAATCTCTGCCGCCAAGGATTATTCTGTTAGCTTCGGTTTGGCTTTCAGGAATAAAAAAATACGAGCCGACTTTTTCCCATTGCTCCTTCCCTGTTCTGCGTATAAACGGAATCGACTTCTCTTCTATCAGATTAAATAAATCATAGCCAATAACCTTATGATCTTTTAAGACAACTTCACTTAAAAAACCGTCTATTTTGACTTTTTGCTTTTTTAATTCACAGGATAATTTTTTCAGGAGAGTGGTTTTTCCAGAATGGACAGGACCGGTTAAGATATAAATCATGAATAAAAAATAAATTAATACTTCGAATTAAATATTAGACTATTTTTCCCAATGAATACTGTAACATTTGAGAGTCTGAAATCCGTCCTCGTTTTCCTCCATTGCGTACAGTTTATCTCCTTTCCAGACTCTAGGATCAGCCTTAAGAAGAATTTTTGTTATATACATACCTTCAGCATCAAAAACATCAATGTAAAATTCACCTTTCTCTTTCCCTTTCTCAAATGTCCTCACAAATATTCTTCCCTGCTCATCAAGGAGAAAATTCTGATAAGCTGGATAGTATTTTGGGAATTCTATCCTGTCTTTAACTGGTGCGGCTTCAGACGGAAGGCTATCAAAAAATTCTTTTTTATCTTCTTCAGTAACTTTAACCGGGTCATACTTTTTTAAAATTCTTTTTATTAATTCCCCCTCTGAATTTACAACCGTAATTTCATACTCCTCAGGGTTGCTATAAAGAATTACATCGTTTTTACCCAATTGATAAAAAATGACGATTCGAAATGGATTAATTTTTCCCTGCAAAAGACTAGTATTGTCCATTGAAGCAAAAGTAAAGAGCGGCTTGAGCTCGCTGTCATATTTTATACAATCCCGCGTTAGCTTGTTTCCGGCAGGAACAACCTGTTGGCCGATAATATTTCCCTGAGAATCAAAAAAGATAAGGGCTAAACCAAGAGCCTTGGCTGTGGATAAATTTTTCAAGAACTTTCCCTCAGTAGTAAAAAATGCTATCCTCGCATTAAGAGGGTCTTCAATCACTAGCTCACCTTTGTTAGAAAATTGAATTAAAATTGGCAAGCTAAATTCCCCTGGGCCTTGACCTTGTTTCCCGAATTCTCTTATAAACTTACCTTCACGGTCAAAAACTTTAACCTTTTTTTCCTCTCCGTCAAGCATATAAATATTACCATCATCATCTACAACAACAGAAGAAATCGCTGAAAACATTTCCTCATCTGCTTCTCCTTCTCCGATAGTTAGTTCCTCCTTGAGGATCATCTTGGTCAGCGCGCCTTTTGGAGGAGCAGGATTTTTCGGGTTTTCTATAACTTGAACTCCATTAACAGTTTTAACTTTAATTTTATCTGCTCCTACTGCATAAGAAATGAAGAAAATAAGAACAAAAATTAAAGTCACATATAATACTCTTTTCATAGGCTTTCTCCTTTATTTATCCTATTCAAGACAATGAGCCATATTTATCTATTTTAACCTATATTCAATTTATTTTATAGGCTGTAAGACCTGTTGTAAAGCTTATAAAGCGGAATTAGGTCTAGAAAATTATTCATACACATTAAGTATTTATAATCGGTTCATCTCCCAATTAGCTGGCAAAATAATATAAGAGACATATAATTACGCTGTCATCCGCACTCCTTTTTGTCATTCCCGCGGAAGCGGGAATCTAGAAATATGAAAAAGTTT
>Ga0114930_10003066_pt1 | contig 14792 bp, 12 predicted proteins | sample AnhtaG_FD_87300 | JGI IMG/M metagenome (GOLD analysis project Ga0114930, IMG submission 87300) | Deep subsurface microbial communities from Anholt, Denmark to uncover new lineages of life (NeLLi) - Anholt_01485 metaG | ecosystem: Environmental > Aquatic > Marine > Oceanic > Sediment | place... | reverse complement strand
TGTTGTGGAAAGTAAAAATCGATGATGTCACCCCTGCGAAAGCAGGGGTCCAGAGCGAAAAAGCTGGATTCCCGCTTTCGCGGGAATGACAAATGCGTTTTCCGCAACAGGAACTAGTTAATGAATAAGTTTCTTCTTTAGGAAATTTTTTGGTTATTTCAAATATCTCTACAGCGAGCTTATAGGCCAACTGATATACTTTCAAATCCTTTACACTCTTAATTACTGTCTTCATCCTGTCTTCTGTTTTCTGTCTTCTGTATTCTGTCGTTTTCGCACTTGTTCTTTTATTCTTTGAATATGACCTCTGCCGAGAGCTTTTACTTCGCAGCCGAGTTCGAAATAGCGACGGATTTTGTCGTCTTCGAGTATGCCGAAGCAGTCAATGACGGCAAGCGGCGCGCCTGCCCATTCAACTATTTTGTCAGGGTCAAGTTTCAGGTAAGGTGCGTGCGGCACAGCCAGTATGATTGCGTGAACACCCTTGAGCGCAGCGGCGAGGTCTCGCTGGACGCGCATATTAACCAGGTCATCCTGATTGCGGAAAAACCTTGACCAGGAGTGCCCTGGTGCCGGATAAGTATTCTGCTTTTCGAGCTCGTACCAGTGTTCAAGGTACGGGTCGTGCACGCGCATTTCGGCGCCCATCTCGGTCAGCTTTCTAATGACTATTTCCGAGCCGCTGTAGCGAGTATCGGCAACATCCTGACGATAACTGGCTCCGCACAAAAGTACGGGTGCTGCGGCAATTTGGCGGCCCATATTTCGCAGAGCGTCTCTTGTCAGTGTCGCCACGTGAAGGCCGCGAGTGTCGTTGATGTCAATTGCGGTTGTGGTTATCCTGAAGATATCATCATCGAAGCCGAGAATGTGCTTGTATGCCCAGTACCCGAGGCCGCCATCTTTGGGCAGGCAGTATCCGCCAATGCCGGGGCCGGGAAAAATGATATTGTTGTGTGTGGGTCGGACCTTGATTGCCTTTATGACCTTAATAAGGTCGACGCCGTTTCGCTCGGCGAACAGACTCCACTCGTCGAGGAAGGCAAGTATAGTGGCGCGATAGGAGTTCTCTACGATTTTTGTGGTCTCTGATTCTATTGGGCGGTCCATAACAGTAAGCGGGTAGTCGTCGGTGTTCAGCACTTCGCGGAGGAATTTTTCGACGCGTTCTCTGGCCTGGTGATTACAGCCGGAGCAGACCCGCCAAAAATCCCGTATAGATGAGACGTAGTTTCTGCCGGGCATAACTCTCTCGAAGCTGTGGGCCAGCAGCGGCTCTGAGTCTATGCCGCGCGCGGCAAAGGCCTTTTTCATAACGGGCAAGGCGACGAACTCTGTCGTGCCGGGGGCAACGGTCGTCTCGATCAGCGTCAGGCATTTGGGTGGTATTTTTTCAGCGATGGTCTTCATTGTTGCTTCGAGGGCGCTCATTTCGGCTTTGCCGGTCCTCATATTGCCGAGGTCGTTTTTGGTGTAATCGCACTGGACGTCCACGACGACGCAGTCAGCGAGCTTGAGGCAGTCGCTGTTGTAGGTGGCGACGAGTGTCTTTTTGTCGAGGACGCAGCGTGCAATCATGGGGTCAACCTCGGGGTCTTCGGCCTTTACGGGTGACTGGCCACGGTTAAGCAGAGGGATCTTCCAATAGCTTCGGGTGCTGGGCCGTTGACAGCCTATGACAAACTTGTTGGGTTTGCCGGTTTTCTTGTCGACGGCATCAGCGATGATAGCAGCCATAACCGCCCCGACAAAGCCGACACCCATCACGACAACGATTTCTTTGCCCTGGCTTCGTGCTGTTTTGGCCAGCGACTCGATGCGGCTGAACTCGGCATCGTATTCGTCCTGGGCGGGAATAGTAAACTTTTGGCCCTCCGGACTTACTGAGTAATCAGTCATTCTCGACACCTTTCTCGTATTGCTTACATTTCATTGCGTACCGCGCCATATACGTCTCGATTAGCCCTGCCTGACGGTCGGGGCTCTGTTTGAAGAAGGCTTCAGAGCGGTTTAAGCAGCACTTCGCGAACGATGATCTTGTTGGGACTAAGCTGATTACCGGCGTGAATCTGAAAGCCGATGTAGCCTGAGTCGCTGGTGTCGTCGTGAACGTCGGCGACCTTGTGGTCGTTAATCCATATTTGAATGTGGTTGGCCTTGGCGCGGACCGCCATTTTGTTCCAGCCCTCGCGGTCCACAAGGGTCTTGTCCGTATTCATAGCAAGGAACATCTTGCCGGGGCAGTAGAGCGTGCCGGAGTAGCAGACGGGTTTCTTATATTCGAGGATGTCAGCCTGGTATGCTTTGTCGGGTGACTGGTAGCGGAACCAGATGCCGCTGTTACAGGGCCACACAACGCGGTAGGTAACGGTCAAGAGAAAATCCTTATAGACTTTTTCCGTCAACAGGTCGCCTGGCGCGTTGTTCTGACCCTGAGTTCCGACGATGGTTCCGTCCTTGACGACCCATTTGGCACCACCGGTGGGCTTGAAGCCGGTCAGGTCTTTGCCGTTGAAGAGCTGCGAGAATCCTGCTTTGGGCTTGTCTGCATCTGTTTTGCCATCCTCAACGGCTCTCTTACAGCCGGTTGATGACGTCAGTATTACCATACATGCAAAAGTGAGGAATTTGCGTAACATAATTTTCTCCTATGAATACGTAATGCAATCTAATTTTCCTGCCGTTTGCCCAGTTGTTGGATGAGCACTTCTCGGACGCACAGTTGAGTGGTTTTGGAGGCCGGGCGTCCTTCTATGTGCAGCCCGATTTTTCCTTTTGTGGGTCCACTGATGCGAACTACTCCGACTTCCTCTCCATTGAGCCAGACGTGAATCCGATAGCCCTGCACCTTGACCGAAATGGTGTTCCATCCTTCTTTGTCGAAGAGGTCTTCTCGCAGGTTCGCCAGGGCCAATCCCTTTTCCGGCACCCAAACGCTGCCCGTGAAGGCGAGTGGCTTGCGGTTGTCGAATATCTCAATCCTTGGGCCGGGGTCGTGGTCTTGGGCACGGAGCCAGATTCCGGCGTGGATGGGCCATTCGGCACGAAAGGTCAGCGAGAGCAGATAGTCCTGGTAGAGGGCCTCGGTCCAAAGGTCTCCGCCTTGTCCGTTTGGCCCGGTGGCTGCAATGATGCAGCTTCGTTTGACTGTCCAGGAGGCGGCGCCTGAGGGTCGCCAGCCGGCGAGGTTTCGTCCGTTGAAGACCGCGACCCAGTCGGCAGGCTGCTCCTTTTGCGCCTTAGCTCCCATTTGCTTGATGATGTTATGCGTGCCGTGGCAGTCTGTGCAGACCGATTCCTGGGTGATGGCCCGGCCGTTGGGCCGGGTGCGGCCAAGCCATTTCTTGCGAAAGACCTCCACCGCCTGCGGGTCTTTGTGGTCCTGGTGGCAACTTCCACACATATCGTCCACCTCTGCCCGTCCGAAGAGCAGGTCAGGCTTTGTCATCAGCATTTCGTCGTGCAGATGGTGAGTGGAGGGGCCGTGGCATTTGTCGCAGGTGATAGCCTTCTCCAGATGAACCGCCGCGATCTCCTCGGTTTGCAGGTCGAGATGGCAGACGTAACAAATGGTGTTAGCGTTCGAATTGGATTTTTTACCGGCAGTTTTTTCGTCCTGCGGCGGTTCTGCGAAACAAACAGCGAGCGCCCAGGCTAAAACCGCGAGGACGAGTGTCATCCACACAAGGCACAGCTTGATTCGTGTAATTGAATGCAGTGTTTTTCTCCGTCGTTGGAGCATTGATTAGCCAGCCAAATGTTAAACGAGTTCCCAGTCTCGCAGCCAGTCGTATTCCTTGGGCAGGGCCGCCCATCGTTCATCGGTGATGCGCATAAGCCAATCCCTATCGGCCGGCGCCATAGCAAGCGGGCGGGTGTACGAAGCCCGTGCGGCGTTATCGACCTCGTAGATAGTTGACAGCCCTGGTATCGTGGCGGTAATGGCCTCGTTTGTAAGGATGCACTGAAGCGTCAGGCGGGCCAGGTCGTTCTCTCGTTTGGAGCCCACGCCCATCACGGGGAACTTGTCTTGGCCGTAGCTGGCAAAAAGGCTGCCGCCGAAGTAGGGCTTGATAGTAACGATGCCGATATCCCGCTTGAGGGCCTTGTCGAAGATACTTTGTGTCTGGTCGGAACCGTGGCCCGGATTGACCTCTTCGATGTTATCCTTCGTGGGCGTCTGGCCCTTTGCCTTGGTCTTTGCACTGCAGGGAAATGTTAACATCTCGAACTCAGGGAAGGTCTCAATGATATGCTCGAACCAGGGACGGCAGTGCGAAGAGATGCCGAGATGCCGTACCTTGCCGGCCTTGTGCAGCTTTTGAAAGGTCTCGATTAGGGAGACCACTTCGGCGTCTGTGTTTTTACCGTTCGTTTTGGCCTGGGGGCGCCAGATGTCAAGGTAATCGGTCTGGAGCCGACGCAGACATTCTTCGACGTTGTGGGTCTGAGACTTGACGTTGCAAAAGTTCGGATTTCTGGGGCCGAGGTTGTGGATGTCGGCGCCGACGAACATCTTCTCACGACGGCCCTTGAGGGCCGCGCCATAGCAAAGACACTCGGCGGCAGTGGTTATGTCCAGGTAGTTGATGCCGGCGTCGATGCAGGCGCTGATGACCTCTGAGCGGTTTTTGGCGACATCATCGGGTACCTGCTCGTCTGCGAATTTGTCCCAGTAGCGGCCGGCCTCGCGATTTTTCCAGTGGCCGCCCAGGCTTACCTCAGAGATAATCAGGTTTGTCTTGCCGAGGCGGCGGTAGCCCATTTTGGGGTTGTAGTTGAGTGTCTTGGATGTGTCGGCAGGCTTTGAGACAGTGCCGGAGGTGCATCCGTTTGCGGCCAATGCAGAGGCAACAGTACCGGCGGCCATCAGGGAGGAATTTCGGATGAAAGTGCGTCGCGAAATTTTATCGTTTTTCATAAGTTCTCCTTTCAAATTCCGGATAACGTGAACATCGGCCTTGGCAGAGAAGGCAGAATTTGTTCAATAGCCACGTACGAATTCTGATAATCACAATCTAACAGTAGTTATGATAACGCAATCTCAGGGAAGTTCCAATACCATTTCGCGGGATTTTTTTGCCGGGTCATTTGCGTGTAGCAGGGGCTTTTAGGATGTTGGGGTAGAATGTTGACAGTCTGGCTGGGGGGGGGGTGGGTCAGTTATTATTTGGGGAATTATTTTGCGGCCTGTGGCTGTTTTTGTTCTTGCTGTGACAGCAAACGCTTTTTTCTGCGTTTTGGGTTGGTCTTTGGCTGCTCAAGCGGCTGTGGTTCGGCGACTTTTCGGTAGCCTAACGCCTTTATCAGTTCGAGAACTTCAGTCCAGGTTGGAAAGTGTATTGCGTTTTTTCTTTTGTATTCGTCAATAGCCATGAGAAATTCAAATTGCTCGTCTGACATTTGGCCTTCTTCGGCAGCTTTTCTTTCGTCGCTTCTGCGTCTGCCGGGGCCGCGCCGGCGGTCGAGTCCCAGACGCCTGTCAACAACATTCTGTCTGCGGTCGGTGCCGGTTCGGTGCTCTATGAAGTGTGGCTCACCCATTTATTATTGTGTCCCTGTTTTGCTTTGTTGGCTTCTGGAGGTCCAAAGGGAACGGGTCAAAAGTCATCCTCAAAAAGGTCGGTGTCGAAATCGCCCTCATCTTCGTCTTCTAACGCAAAATCATAAAAGTCATCATAGGCGTCCTGCGACTCGATTACTACATGTGCTTCATCAAGGCACTCTTCGGGAACCATTACGGCAAAGCCGCTGGTATCGGCTGACTCTTCGTCCTGCTGCTTAATAACAGCAGGGATATCATTGTTTTTCAGCAACGTTTCATGGTCTTTGGCCTGTTCCAGGTCCTCGGCAGAAGTAACAATGACAAAGTCTTGCAGTTTAGCCTGCGATTTTTGAGTTTTTTTTGGACGCTTTGCCATTTTCTTTCTCCGTAACAAATCCAACGTCTTTTCTATTGTGCTCGAAAAGAATCATTCGTTTAGATGTTTTCGTCAAAATAAACCATGCAAATTATAAAAAATTGCAGCCTTTTAAGAAAAAAACGTGATTTTCGTGCAAGGCTTGCCTGCAGGCACTTTTTCATCGGTTGTGTGGATAATTGCAAAATTTTAGCGTTTGAGCGTATTTTTTTTGTTGCAAATCGTGATGGGTTTCTGTAATACCAGTTGTTGATAACGTGCCGGCGTCAAGGATTTGGCGCCGGATTTCTAAAGTTTAACTTTTTGACATGGAGAATTTTGGAATGGCAAAGAAAAAAGAGTCTTTGATTGTAGCCAGCAAAGTCAAGGCCTACGTCAAGAGCCAGAAGATGATGACGTCATCGGAGGCGCTCGGGGCAATCAGTGATGGTGTATATTGTGCGCTTGATGCCGCGATTGCTCGGGCCAGGGCCAACCGCCGCAGCACAGTGAAGGCACAGGACCTGTAAAGGGGACTGCGTTTTGGGGGTCTCCAAAGGCAAAAAAGGGCGTTTGGGACAGGGCTGCGAAAAGATTGGAAAAGGGGCAGCCGAGAAGTTATGTGCTAACCTCTTTTGGTTGCGCAGCTTACGTTTGCTGTAATGTTATCTAACAGAGGCCGTTTCGCTTTTTTCAGAGCGGAACGGCCTTTCAATTGGGCTGCCTGTGTCCTTGAACTACGTGTTGTCAGCAATGCGTTTTTGGCTGTTTTTTGTACAAAAGAATTGACCGTCGCTGCCGGACTGACGGCAAGTAGTTATTTTTAACTGGTGGTATTTCTTAATTCCGGCTATCAGCCTATAAAATCCGGATTATCAGTATCAAAAGCCGCGTTTTGGGGGAAATTTATTGAACTTACTGCCCCCCAAGACCCGATTTATATAAGAGGTATTAGAGGAAATACGATATTTTTGCGGCACTTGAAATTAAGATTGTGCGATTTCTTGCCGATAAGATGCTTAACAAGTCGTAACTTGAATGCGTAACCGCGTTGCTTGAGAGAGCAACCTAAAGTTAAGGGAAAAATCGACTGTAACCTCTTACCGGATAGATTGTTATGAGAATAAAGCAACGGGGGGTTGTATGAGAGTTTTCATGTTAGGCTGGGAGTTTCCCCCGTTTATCAGCGGGGGGCTTGGTACGGCTTGCTACGGACTTACCAGGGCAATGGACGAGCTCGGCCTAAAGGTAACTTTTGTTCTTCCAACGATGGTGGAGAGCAAATATGCTACCCACGTGAAGCTACTGACCCCCGGCTGCCAGAGGTCCGGGGGCAGCTCGAAACTCGGCGAGGTAAAGAACGTAGCGTTTCACACAATCAGCTCACCACTGCAGCCATATATGACTGCTGATATCTACCAGCAACGAATCGAAGAAACCATAAAGCAAAAGCAAGGAAGCCGCAGCGCGACCAGCGAGTCTATTGGCGGATTAGACTACAGCCGGGATATGTACACCGAGGTGCACCGTTACGCTGCGATTGCTGCTGAATTGGCTGAAGCAGAGCAGTTTGACGTTGTTCACGCCCATGACTGGATGACGTATCCTGCGGGAATTGCCGTGGCGGCAATCAGCGGAAAACCGCTGATTGTGCATGTCCATTCGACCGAGTTCGACCGCAGCGGCGAGAATGTCAATCAGATGATTTACGATATCGAGCGAAACGGTATGGAGCGAGCAGATAAGGTAATAGCCGTGAGCCATTTTACTCGCAATATAATAATCAGTCGCTACGGTATTAGCGGTGAAAAAGTTGAAGTTGTTCATAACGGTGTGGAGCGCAACAGCGACAGCAATTGGCCTTTGGCCCAAGCCGGTATCGACAAAAGTGAAAGAATAGTCTTATTTCTTGGCCGAATTACGATGCAAAAAGGCCCAGAGTATTTCCTTGCGGCGGCCAAAAAAGTCCTTGGTGTGATGGATAATGTGAAGTTTGTTATGGCCGGCTCCGGCGATTTGATGTATCGGGCGGTTGAAATGGCGGCAGAACTTGGTATCGGGCACAAGGTGCTGTTCACGGGCTTTTTGCGAGGCGAAGATGTGAGAAAGATATATGAAATGGCTGACTTGTATGTAATGCCTTCGGTATCAGAGCCGTTCGGGATTGCGCCTCTGGAGGCGCTGGACCACGATGTACCCGTCATAATAAGCAGGCAAAGCGGTGTGTCAGAAGTCTTGATGCATGCTCTGAAAGTTGATTTTTGGGATGTTGACGAGATTGCTAACAAGATTGTAGCTGTACTTAGATACCCACCGCTGGAGGCGACGCTGCGGAATTACGGCAATTTTGAGGTGAGAAAGCTGTCCTGGAAAGACAGCGCGCAGAAGTGTGCAAGAATTTATGAGGAAGCGCTGGTTGCGGCTTGTTAGGGTTTCAACGATAGAAAGAAAGTTATGGCGTCAATATGTTTCTATTTTCAAGTGCATCAACCTTTGCGATTGAGGCACTACACAGTATTTGACAAAAACGACGAATATTTTGATGATTATAAAAATGCTTTCGTCTGCAGGAAGGTGGCAAATAAATGTTATCTTCCAGCTAATCGATTGCTTCTGGATATAATACGGCGATTTGAGGGCAGGTTTAAGGTAGCATACAGCATAACCGGTGTATTACTGGAGCAGCTCCAGCTTTATGCGCCGGAGGTTATGAGCACATTTGATGCCCTGGCGGAAACGGGCTGCGTGGAGTTTCTGGCTGAGACGTATTATCATAGTCTGAGTTTTTTATACTCGCGTGATGAATTCGTAGAGCAGGTGAATAAACATACCGAGACTATTCGCGGTCTTTTCGGTCAAAAGCCGCGGGTATTTAGAAATACAGAGTTGATATATAATAATGACCTGGCTGCACTTATTGAGTCAATGGGTGACTTCGACGCAATAATAACCGAGGGAGCAGACCATATACTGGGTTATAGAAGTCCGAATTTTGTTTACCGGCCTAAAGGCTGCAGAAAACTAAAGCTGCTGCTGAAAAATTATTCCCTGAGCGATGATATTGCGTTTAGGTTTTCCAACCGTGATTGGTGTGAGTGGCCTTTGACGGCAGATAAATTCGCCCGATGGATAAGCGATGTTAACGGTAACGGCTACGTGGTGAATCTGTTTATGGACTACGAAACATTCGGCGAACACCAATGGGAGGATACGGGCATATTCGATTTTGTGCGACACCTGCCGGGACAGATTCTAAAGCATCCCGACAACGATTTCAAAACTCCCAGCGAGATAGTTCAATTTTACGAGCCCGTTGACACAATTGATGTGCCGCATATTATAAGCTGGGCCGACACCGAAAGAGACCTCTCAGCCTGGATTGGAAACGCAATGCAATCCAATGCCATTCATGAGCTTTATCGTCTTGAAAAGAGGATCAAGAACTCCGGCGACAAAAAAATCATTGCAGACTGGCGAAGGCTGCAGGCATCGGACCATTTTTATTATATGTGCACAAAATACTTTGCCGATGGTGATGTGCACAAATACTTTAATCCGTACGGCTCACCCTATGACTCTTATATTAACTTTATGAATGTTTTGGACAATCTTCACACTCGCTGTTCCGGGGGGCAACCGGGGCTGGGTTTCGCGACGTGTCGCAAAAGAAAAACCCAGCTGATTTGCAAACGGTAGATCAGGCGGGCTGATTTGTTTTTCGCTGTTTAAAGCAGCAATTCTGATTTTTAGACTTTACCGTGATAGTGTTTTTGGGAATAAGAGTGTGTTAACATTGCAAGAAGCCAACTGTAGTGAAATTGTCTCCACACCAATGGGTGATAGACCTGTTGAGGAGTTGTTGAGCAAAGAATGGCTATTGACTAATGACCGTGGTGGCTACGCGTCGTCAACGATTGTCGGCTGCAACACCAGAAGATATCACGGCTTGCTCATCGGTTCGCTTAACCCGCTGGCAAACAGAATAATGGGTTTGGCTAACTGCCTGGAGATGGTGATATTTAACAGTGGGACACAATTTTGCGGTGTCCCCGAACGCAATAAAGTGCATTTGGGGGTCTCGTGCAATAAGTCGGAAAGTGGGAACCGGCGGAAGGTATTTAATCTTTCAACCTTTGAATTTGCCGGGAAATTCGCGCCGGAAGGTTTCAGACATATAAAGCGATTCCGTCGGGATATCGGCGTGCATTTTGATTATCAATTGGGCAAGGTCGAACTGACCAAATCCGTGTATCTTCTCCGTGATACCGATGCGGTTGCTCTGGTGTACGATTTCACGAATATCGGGGACTTCGTTTTGCAAAAAGACCGCAAGACGTCAACACCTGAAAAGCCGATAGAGTTCGTTTTGCGCCCGTTTGTCGGGTTGCGGGATTTCCACGCACTGCAAAAATCTTACGCTCCATTATGTTCAACCCGGCTCGGCGATGGTATATCGATTCGTCATGACGTTCCGGGCAGTTGTGAGCTGTTGTTGAGCTGTTCTTCTATGAGCTTCAGAAAGGACCAGCAATGGTGGTTTAATTTTCTATATCGTGATGATGAAGAAAGAGGCCAGGATTTTACGGAAGATTTGTGGTCGCCCGGCTTTTTTAAGTGCGGTGTGGATTCGGGAACCAAAATTGTTTTGTGGGCAAGTCTCGGGCCCGGCGCTTCGCAAAAGGATGCCGAAAGGGCGAACCTCAGTGATAGCCTCAAGCCCAAGCAGCTCTTGGGGGCCGATATTGAAGCGGTTCGCGAGCATCTCCACAGGCACCAGGAAAGCATAACAAGACTTTCCGGGGTCCCCGAGGTGCTTTGTTTGGCTGCCGACCAATTTGTTGCAAAACGCCAAATAGACCACAAATGCAGGACCACTGTTCTGGCTGGTTTCCCCTGGTTTGGCGACTGGGGCAGAGACGCTTTTTTATCTCTGCCTGGTCTATTGCTCTTGACCGGCAGGTTCGACGAGGCAAAGTCGGTTTTGACAGCCTTTGCTGAGGCGGCAGATGAAGGTATGATCCCGAACCGCTTCGATGACCACAGCGATACCGCCTACTTCAACAGCATTGACGCTTCTGGCTGGTTTATCAACGCAGCTTTCCAGTATTTAGCAGTCAGCGGCGACTGCGAGACCTTCACGCAACATCTTCTGCCAACGATTCGCTGGGTCATAGATTCCTTTCACAACGGCACGCGGTTTGACATTCATGCTGATACCGACGGGCTAATAACCGGCGGTAACGGTGAAACCCAGCTAACCTGGATGGATGCGAAATATGAAGGTGTCGCATTCACGGCTCGGTATGGAAAGGCGGTCGAGATTAACGCCCTGTGGTATAATAGTCTTTGCTATCTGGCTCAATTTTATGCCGGCCGGGATGCGGAGACGGCAAAACATTACAAATCTATGTCAGATACAGTTGCTGCAAGTTTCACAAAATTATTCTGGAACGAGGAAGTCGGTTATCTAAACGATTGCATTGGCCCCGATGGTTCGGCCGACACGAGTCTTCGGCCAAATCAGATATTTGCTGTTTCACTTCCGTTTTCGCCTTTGTCAGATCAGCAGGCAAAGTGTGTAGTAGATGTGGTCCAAAAGAAACTTCTCACACCTTACGGCCTGCGAACACTGAGCGTTCAGGACAGTCGTTACAGAGGCAAATATACGGGCAGCCAGCAACAACGAGACGAGGCTTATCACCAGGGCACGGTTTGGCCGTATCTGATCGGGCCGTTTGTAGAAGCATATTTGAAGGTCAATGATTTCAGCCGAAAAAGTAAGAAGAAGTCGGCTGAATTTATCCGGCCATTAGTGGAGCATTTAACCAAGGACGGCTGTCTCGGGCAGGTCTGCGAGATATTCGATGGCGATGCTCCTCATAAGCCGAGAGGCTGTATCGCTCAAGCCTGGAGCGTGGCAGAGCTGATAAGGACGTATCAGTTGATAAATAGCTGATTGAGAACCTGTATTATCTCTTCGCAGCTTTGCCGCTGTTGTTTCCATCCCAAAAAACGCCACAGATTACACGGTCCGTTCAGGGTCGAAAGGTTCTGAAGAGGTTGTATTTTCTGCTTTTTCTGTGCTTTGGCTGAGAATATGGTATAATTTGTGCGGTGATCACAAAGGAAACGAGGTGGTTTGGGAGGTTAAAATCATGAAAGATAAAATCGCGGTAAGCCCAAGAGTGCTTGTATTATTTATTGCTCTGACCTGCTATTTTTCCGGGTTCCCCTTTTGCTACTTATTACAAAACGGGCCCCCTTCAGATCTGTGCGCACAAACGAGCCAAAACCTGGAGCCTGCTGAAACAAAGGGGACAGTTGCCGGAACTTCTCAAGAAGCCAAGAAGTCGAGGCCAAGAGTGAAATTTGTCAAGATGACGAACTTCTATCTAAAGGATGACGAGCTTGTATTCGGAAAGTTAGTCTCGGAAGACAAAAACAAAATCATCATCGAAGAGGCGGACGAAAGCAGGATTGTTCTATCTACTTACAGTAAAAGAGAGATTGATATCAGGACGTTGCAGACCAAAAACGTTCCTGAGGACAAGTACTACCTTGAGCTTGCCGAGTATTTTTCGGGCAGAACGTGGGATTTCAGGGACGACCCTGATGATTTTATACAGGCAATTCGCTGCTATGAGAAGGCCGGGCGCTCGGTAGCCGAAACGCAGGGCCAGGACTCCAAGAAGATAGACGAAATAAGTCAAAAAATAAAGGAGTTAGAGGCGGACAGACGGGTCTGGATAAGAGAAGTGGAATCCCGGGCCAGGCTTAAGAAACTGGAGTTTGAGGCTGAGATTGAAAAAAGGCTTGATGAGCTTGAGGTGAAGGTCAGTGGAAGTAGCCAGCAGGTTGATGAAAGCATAGCAAAAATGGAGGATAATTACCAGGAAATCCAAAAAAGTATTTCTGAGATAAATAATAATTTGTCTCGGCAATTAGAAATACTGGCAGAGCGTGTTAGAACCAACAGGAGGCTAATTGAGGATATTAGTTTTCCTCAGCGCTATTACCGTCGGCGCTATTATCCATAGCGTTATTATCCCTGCGGCAGATGTGTGATGCCCACTTCTCGTGAACAAAGAGACTGAATTGGAGCCATCGACCATTGGCCCGATTTTGCGGGTTTTGCCCTGTTGAGGATTCTTTGGTTATTTGTCTTGTTCTTTCAATCTTCCTGCTGCTCAATTGCACTTCTGACGTCACTCAGGAAAATTGAAATTTCAGCAAGCATCTTTTCTTTGTCAGCCAGATTCTTCTCAATCAATTGCACTATTTTGGAGCCGATTATTACACCGTCTGCGCCTGCTTGAGCGATTGCTGCCGCATGTTCGGCACTGCTGATTCCAAAACCTACGCACACGGGGACAGTGGTCAGGTTTTTCAATTTGCCGACAAGCTCTTCAACCGTATCGGAGAGTTTTTCTCTGCTGCCGGTGACACCTAAAAGCGAGACGGCATAAATAAAGCCGGTGGTTTTGGAGGCAATCAGTTTCATTCTTTCAGTGGTGGTATTTGGCGTTACCATAAAAACGGTATCAAGGCCCGCTGAGGCGGCCGGTGCAATAATTTCATCGGCATCGTCAATGCTCAAATCGGCAACCAGGACGCTGTTAACGCCTGCCTGGTAAAAATCTTTGAAAAACTTTTCTGCTCCGTACTGGTAAATCAGATTGTAATACATCAACAGGCCGATGGGGATGTCCCTGTAGTCCTTGATTTTTCGGATAAGCTCCAGTCCCTTTACCAGATTCATTCCGGCGTTCCTCGCGCGGATATCGGCTTTCTGGATTGTCGGCCCGTCTGCTATCGGGTCGGAAAACGGTATGCCTAATTCCAGAATATCGGCTCCAGCATCGATAGCTGTTTTTACAATCTCAAGACTTGTGTCAAAATCGGGGTCACCGATTACAAAGAACGGTATTAATGCGGCCCTGTTTAGTTCGGAAAAAACTTGTTTGTATGTTTTCATCGGTTGCACGCCTTAATCAATTATCAATCTGACATTTCGCATTTAAACGGTTACAGAACATAATTTTCTCCGTATGACATCCCCAGCAAAAAGTTTGAAATTGGGTTTGATTGGCTTTGTTTTTGCGGTGTCCGAGGAGATGAACATTTTCGTAATCCTTTGTTATAAATGAGCTTACGTTTATTTGAGCGTTCAGTAAATTGGGTTTGTTTTGCATATTAATCGTCTCTCGTCTCTCGTCTCTCGTATTTAGTATCTCAGGGAACAAGTTTTGTAGATCGTGGTACATTCTGAGTAAGGCGATAGGAAATAGTTGAATGTTCATAGTTGATTGTTGATCCCGGTAGTTATGATGAGCGAACTCCATTTACTATTTACTATTTACTATTGACTATTGATTGTTTTAGCGTATTAGTTTGATACATATTATACAACGGCTAATGTTAAATGTAAAGTGAAATATTTAATTCCAGGAAAATTCGAAATTCGAAGCACGAAATCCGAAACAAATCCAAAGTACCAAAATCCGAATGCTCCAAACGAGGTTTAATCGCGGATCCGCCGTCGTTAAAACTATGGCGAGACAAGTTTCGCAGATTACATGGAGAAATATAGCCGGGAATACCTAAGGCATAAAAAGGCACGGAAGGATGGAGGAGATTCAGTCGGAAATTCGAAATCCGAAGCACGAAATCCGAAACAAATTCAAATGTCCAAAATACCAAAATACAAAACGGACCCAATTGGAACAGGTTTCAAGTGATTAATTCTCTCAAGCATCTCATGGAACAGGGATACCCGCCTGCGCGGGCACAAGTTTCGGAGATTGTCCACGCACCAAATTTAAAAAACAAAATTGGTGCGGGATCTGCGCTCATTCTGAGCTTGAGAAACTCTGGAGCCCGTTAGAAATGGGA
>Ga0114930_10003065_pt1 | contig 14796 bp, 14 predicted proteins | sample AnhtaG_FD_87300 | JGI IMG/M metagenome (GOLD analysis project Ga0114930, IMG submission 87300) | Deep subsurface microbial communities from Anholt, Denmark to uncover new lineages of life (NeLLi) - Anholt_01485 metaG | ecosystem: Environmental > Aquatic > Marine > Oceanic > Sediment | place... | reverse complement strand
CCGGATTCGAGCTGTCGAGCCCACAACAGATTTCCTTTACTCGCCCGCGACGATTCCTTGGGCTGTTGCGATCACAGTTGGCGTTTTGTCGGCTGCGTCGTGGAGGCTGCCGAACTGGTCGGTCAGCGGCGCGTCGATTTCGCGAGCTTCAGCAGCAAAGCGGTACGACACGCTCTGGTAAAGCAGTTCGGCCGTGATGGTGAACGGGCCGTTGTGGCCGGCGATGTCGATCTCGTAGGTGATCTGATCGGACCCGCCGGTGAAGTTCACGTCGTTGGCAGCCTCTCCGTAGACGGCGATATCCGCTGGAGCCGTTGCCTTGTCGAAACCGCCCGGTAGCAGGCGGTTGTCCTTGGCGTAGGCCGCAGCCCGAAGAAGCGTGTAGGTTACCTCAGCCGCACTGTCTTCCATAATGGCTTCGTAGATCTGAACCTGATCGGCCGAGGTGATCACGTCGCGGTGGGACTCAAAAATGGTGGCGTCCATCACGGCATTGTTGCCGATGATGCCGCCGTCGGTCTGGGGCGTACCCGATTCGAAAACAACCATGCTGTTACCGTCGGTGATGGTCAGGAAGATCCACGCCCTGCGGGAGGGGAAGCCGGTAGGGAACTTGTGGCCTGTTTTGTTGGTCACCTCCAGCGTGGCGGTAAGCGTTTGGCCGTTTGTCTGAGCGTCGATGATGGCCAGATCGGCCGTCTCATTTTGCAGGAAATCCTCGGTGCGGGCGATGGAATCGTTGAACTGCACTGTAGAGGCGGTAAGTTCGAGTTCCTCGATGTTGTCACGAAGGAGCCGCAGCATCTGCACGTTGCCGCCAAGGAACTGATGCTGATAAAACGGCTCACGGGCCTCAAGGCCGGAAGGAACCCGCGAGATCACCGCCGACCCCTCGGCGATGGGCATGTGGCAGTCCTGGCATTGCTGGTCATCGCCCACGCCATCGCCAAACTCGCTGTGTTGCCATTCCAAAAACGGCGTCTGCTCGGGGAACGTCCCAACTATCTCTCCTTGTGCATCAAGCGTCGGGGTGAACAGCGTGTGGCACGTCGCGCACAGGCCGGATGCACCGATATGCTCTCCGAAAACCGGCATGTAGCCGACGGAGGCCTGCATGACACCGGGCTGCTGCGGGTCGGGGTATGGGCCGAACAACGTACGGTCCGGCGAAGTCGCCTCCGTGTCGATCTCGTAGGCGCCGCTAAAGCTACCCTCAGGATCGGTCAGGAACGTGTCCTGAATCTGATGACACAGGCTGCACGAGACGCCATCCACGGCGGGTAGATGTAGCGAGTTCTCGTCGCTAAAGAATCCGCCGTCCAGGATCAAGGTGTCGGTACCATCGGCGACGGCCTGAGTGTACGCCATCGGCATGTGGCACTTGGCGCAGATGTCCTCGATTGTGTCGCGCAATCCGGGTGCGTGTTCGACTTCCGCAGCGACCGAAGCGAGGAAGAACGGATCCCACGTAGCGTTTGCCATCATTGTGGCACGCCAATGGGTGTCGATCGACACATCGTTTCCGGATTCGTCGGTCAGCTCACTGTGACAGGCGGCGCAATTGCCGGACCCGACGAAGTTGTCCATGGAGAAGTTGACCAACGGAAGGCCGGCGACGTTATCGTTGACGTTAGCGTTGTCGTCACCGTTATCGTTCACATTGGCGTTGTCGCCGGGACCGTCTATTGGGGCGCATCCGACAAGCTGACCTGTCGTCGTGACCATAAGTGCACCGGCAAGTAGCCAAACCGCCGATAGGGTTGCTCGCTGCGTATTCATTGCCAGGCTCCGAGAACAAAAGTTGGGTACCGACACATACCTCGCGATTGGAGCGCGGTTTAACAGAAGGTCTCAATGCTGTCCAGCCAGGTATGGCGATTCTGTGGTGGGTCACTGTTCCGATGGGCACGGTACGCGGGAGCGGTGAGCGGGTGTGCCCGGTCTGTTCCAGTTCCGCAGCGCCCTTGAAGCGTCTGCGTGGCAATGGCGGTGTCACCATGTCGATGCAACATGGGGCTGCTCTGTCCACGCAAGCGGATTCGCGAGACGCTGTATCAAAAGGGGCGGGATTGCCATCGGCCTTTCGCCGCACAGCATCCTGCACTACCGACGACTGTGTTGACGTGGGCGGGTTGTCGGCCTGCCCTCGGGTTCGACTATGGTCGTCTCCGAGCGGACAGTTCGACGTCGAGGATCATTTCCTCCTGGCCGCGGAGCACGGTCACCTGGATGACATCCCCCGGTTCCTTGTGGGCGGTTGCAGCGCGGTAGTCGTCAAGGCCGTCTACCGGTAGACCGTCAATGCGGAGAATGCGGTCACCGGATTGCATGCCTGCTTTGTCGGCTCCACCGCCCGGGAACACGCGTGCGACTCGCCAGCCGGGGGCGTCGGACGTGTCATCCATGTCCGGCATGATACCCATCACGACGCCGTGGCCCGGACCGGTGCTTCGGAAGATCTTCGCCCGCTTATCCACCTGTGCAAAGACCGGAGCGTCCTCCCCGTTCATAACGTCCAGGACAATGTGGTAGGCCAGATCAACGATTTGGGCGGCGCCTTGGGCGTTGATCTTTTCCGTATCGTCGCTGGGCTGGTGTAAGTCGCGGTGCATGCCGGTGTGGAAGAACAACGCAGGTACGTCCGCGCGGTAAAACGGGGCGTGATCGCTCGGGCCCTGGGCACTGTCTTCGGGAAGATACTCGATGCCGGCCTCCTCCGCCCGCCGTTCGACGATCTCCTTGAAGGAACCGGCCGTGCCCAGCCCTTGAATCCCGAGCATGTTGACCTGGTTGTCGGGGTGAAATCGGCCGATCATGTCCATGTTGAGCATGGCGATCACCGAATCGAGGTCCACGGTCGGCTCCTCGACGTAGTGTCGGCTGCCGTGTAAGCCCATCTCCTCGCCAGAGAAGGTCATACAGATGACACTGCGATCACGGTAGGGCGTCTGGGCAAGGGCCCAGGCTGCCTCGATTACGCCGGCAGTTCCGGAGGCATTGTCGTCAGCCCCGTTGTAGATGTGGCCCCGGCGGACACCCACATGGTCGTAGTGAGCGCCAATAATCACATACTCGTCGGCGTGTGGTCCCGTTCCCGGCAGCACGCCGATAACGTTTCGGGCTAATATATCCTTGGATTCGTATGCCACGGTCCCGGTCACACGCACGCCTGCCAACGGAGCGGAAGCGTTCCGTCCTTCCTCATCAAGCTGTCGTTGCAGCGCGGTCAGCGAAGCGAGCCCGCCGGCGCCAAGAAGCTGGTCGGCTAAATGACGCTTGATGTGTAACGCCGGAAGCCCGTGGTCTTGGCCCCGCGGCCGGAAGCGCATCAGGCCATCGATGCCGTCTTCACCAGGGTCCTGATTAGCGATGAGGACGGCCGCCGTACCCTTCTCGGCTGCGAGTTTCACTTTCCGATCAAACCTGGCATGGTCGGTGTAGCCGCCATCGGGATCCCATCCGGGCGGCTCCCGTCGCAGCATGAGCACCACACGGTCGGTGACGTCGATGCCGGCGTAGTCGTCATATTCCTTGTCCGGGTTGGATGCGCCATATCCGACGAACACCATCTCACCCTCGAAGTCTCCTTGGGTCGAAAAGCTGAAAGGAGTAAAGTCGGCTTTGACGATTGCTTCGACGGGGGCTCCTTCGAAGGTCAAGTCGGTTTCGTCACGCAGCTCCGCGGGACGGGAGATGGTGAATTCCTGGAAGTAGGTTCCGCCGGGACCGCCCGGTTGGAGCCCGGCGGCCGCGAATTGGCCCGCAATATACCCGGCCGCGAGATCGATACCGCTGGAGCCGGTGTCCCGGCCTTTAAGCTCGTCATGTGCAAGCAGGGCAATGTGCGACAGGTAGCGATCGGGAGGAGTCTGGGGCGGTGCGGTTGACGGAACGGCCGGCGCCGGTTGTGGCTGTATGCTTAGCGGTTCCGGCGAGAGTTTAACCACATGTGACGTGCATGCTGACGCCGCAACCAGCAACATCATGCTGAACATACTAAGCATCAGACATCTGTCGTCGCGACGGATCATGGATTGGCCTCCTGAATGACGCGCTTCGGTGAACATATATCCGGGTGCGCGGTGTGGATCATAACAAGAGGAAGGTTGGGCGCCGGCAGATGCGACAATTATCGACAAGACGAACCGGAGTCACCGGCGGGCGGTGTTGCCCGATTCATAAACTGGGTTTGACCAGAGCAAATGTTTGGGTTGCAGGACGAATGGCATGCTATGTGCGCGAGGCCGGACCGATCACCGTTTTCGTGTAACGGTTTGTTCCGCTGCGCAAGGATTGCTCGCTGCTGACGGACAACAACCAGCACGGTGGCCGGTCGTAGAGAGCCGTGATGAATGCGCCCCCCGTGTAATGCCGTGAAAGGCTGTCTCCCCGCCGGAGGCTCTCCCTTAAACAGCGGTTTTCGCGGCTCACCCAGCCTATCCAGACAGTCCGGCAAGGGCAACAATCCAGGTGTCGCATAACCCGTTCTTCCCGTGCCGCAGCCACGCAACAGGAGCACGCCGGCGGGAGGACTTTCTTGACGAGAGCGCGCAGATTACCATGGCCAAGTTGCCCCAAGCTCAGAACGAAAGCGGCGGCGCGATGGAATTACCGGCAAGTACACAATCCAAAGAACTCGTTGGGTGGTCCTTCCTTGCACGAGAGAGGCGCGCAACAGCTCCAAACTCAAACGACGTGAAGACGTAGGTGTCATGCGTAAATCATCTTCTTGCCGTGCTATTCGCATCGTGGGAGTATTGGTACTGCTGTTCGTAGGAGCATCGTCGGACCGGGCGCATAACACCTGGCTGGTTTCGTCGCGGTACTCATCCAAGCAGCCGGCGAGCGTTCGGCTCGCCCTCGTTACCACGGAGTACTTTCCAACCAGCGAATACAGGACCAGCCCGCATCGTGTCGCCGAATGGGTGACCGGGCTCGGCCACGAAAAAAAGGTGATTGGCGACTACCACCTGGAAGGCTTGGAGCTGGTCGCCCACGTTCACCTGGATAAGCCGGGTGTGCACGTCATCGCCGCAGCCCTGCATCCACGTTTTGTTGAATTCGAGGTCGCCTATTTCAACCAATATCTCGCTGATGAACTCCTGGTGCTCCCGACGATAACACGGCCTCAGGCAGCCGAGAACAGCTTCATCGATTATCACCTCGTGCACGTCAGTGTCCGTCAGGAGACGCACGAACTCTGGAGAGACAACTCGTTCAGGCGTCACGCAAACAAGAGCGAACTTGCCCGACGCTATATCACGCAAACCGGTCGTATCCGGCGGCTGACTGGTTATGGTGGGGGGAGCTTGATCCCCTACGGTTGGCGAGCGGTACATCCTTACCCGTGCGTTTGAGCAGAGGGTAACGCCGCTGGACACTACAATGGTCAGGCCGTGCGAGACTGTCGCCTCTGCCTCGCAGCGAGATGAGATGCCTGCTTCGGCTGCCGAGGCGATGCCAAAAGCCTCGGACGCGAGGCTCCCCGAACCATTCCTTTCCGAGCGTAGCTCACTGAACCGATCGGTAATCTTCACGGTCCCATGTGGCTCAGAGCGCGACACAATGATCCGCTGTCTCTCTGATCCGCTCACATTCCCATCGTTGGCGCTACCCAGATACCCACCCAACGGTAGCGCTGGGATCGAACACCATACAAATAAATTGTCAACGCATATCGTAAACTCGGGCGGTTTCTCGTTGCTTGGATCATGGCAGCAAATGGCATAACCTAAGCTGTCTAACGTTAAACGGCCCTGCCACGCTCGCAGGAAAGGCAGTAATCTTGGCGGGCTGTGGCTGTATCTCGACCAGGGATGCCGCGTGTGGGGAAGGACTCGATACAACACGGTCAGATCGTCAACGATTCCGACCTGCAAGCCGTCCTCATGGAGAGGGCGGAGTGCCTGCACGCATACCTCCAGAGGAAAATCCCAGCGGACCTGCGGCGTGTCATCGCTCCTGAGGACATCCTCCAGGACGTGTGGGTAGCCGTATTTCGGGGCATTTCGAGTTTCAAACCTGACACGCCAGATGCCTTCGACCGATGGCTGATGAGAATCACAGAGCGAAAACTACTCGACGCGTTCCGACACACACGCAGATTGAAGCGAGGGGGTGGCCATCAGTTCGAGCACGAACCGCAGCATCGCAGCACATCCTATCTTGGTCTGTTCGCGAGTGTGGCCGCCAACCAGAGTACCCCCAGCAGCGACGAGGCAGTGAGAGAGGCGGTATACGCTACTCAGATCGCACTTTGTACGCTCCCAGATGACTATCAACGGGCGATAACGATGCATTACATTGAAGAGCGACCACATGCGGAGGTGGCGAAAGCAATGCAGAAAACTCGCCCTTCAATAAACAGCCTGTTGTACCGCGGCCTGCGTATGCTGCGCCAGCGACTTGAGCCGGCTGGGCAGTTTTTCAGCAACGATGGTTAACCGCGCAAGTCGCGAGCCTTTGGGAATAGAATAGAACCGCCGGTCACGTTCAGGTAAGATAACGGCCGTGAGATCCAATCGCGCCAAATCGCATTCCGAGAGCAGAGAACTCGCTGAGGTCGAGAAGATCGTTCGGGAAGTAATAGACAATCGCCGGGCCGGTCTGGAAGTAGATTACTCGGCCATCGAGCGAGACCATGCCACGCTTATGCCTCAGCTCAGTGAGCGCTTGCGTAGATTACAGGCCGTCGAAGCGGCAGCGCATCGAGCGAGGCAGCAACCTCAGTCCACCAGATTAGCAGACCCGCCCGGTCTCGCGTTTGAGGACGATTTGGAGTTCCTACGCGAGGCGCTGAGTGGCTACAACATCCTGGAACGCATCCACTACGGCGGGCAGGGCGTCGTTTACAAGGCAAAGCAGCGGTCAACCAAACGCGCTGTGGCCATAAAACTCCTGCTCGATGGGCCACTCGTTTCGGATCGCCAACGAGGTCGATTCGCACGGGAAGTCGAACTCGTTTCACGGCTGCAACATCCAAACATCGTGACCGTCTACGAGAGCGGTGTAGTGCGCGGGCGACAATTCTTTGCAATGGAGTTCGTGGACGGCTTACCCACCGATGATTACATACTATTGCACGGATTAGGTGTCCGCGAAACCGTCCGGCTCCTTCAAACCGTCTGTGAGGCTGTAAGCGCTGCCCACCAGCACGGCATCATTCATCGCGATCTGAAACCGGCCAATATCTTGGTCGATCTGGAAGGCCAGCCCCATATACTCGACTTCGGTCTAGCTAAAGATGTCGCGGGTATGAGTGCCGCCGGCAAGCCTCCATCTGTTTCGGTTGACGGCCAGATCGTCGGTACACTCCCGTACCTGAGCCCGGAGCAGGCCGCCGGCATGGGTGAGCACGTTGACGTTCGTTCGGACATATACTCGCTCGGCGTTGTGGCGTTTGAACTGATAACAGGCGGCTTCCCCTACCCGGTCGCTGGCGACCCCCAAGCCGTGAGAAACAGCATTCTGTCACGCGAACCCATCGGTCTACGCAAGGCGCTTTCACATGATCGTTCGCGTGGCTCCTTCAGCGCCAACGAGGTTAACGACGACCTGGAAAAGGTCGTCCTTAAAGCATTGGAGAAGGACAAGTCACGCCGATACCAATCCGCGGCGGCATTCGCTGATGACTTGGGCTGCTACTTGGCTGGCGACGCGGTTGAAGCGAAGGCCGCGAGCAGGCTTTACCTTCTCAAGAAGACCCTCCGTAAGTTCCGAGTGCACGTAGCGATCTTCGCTGGGTTCATGGTTGTTCTGGTCGCAGCACTGATCGGTATAACGGCGGCCTGGCAACGAGCCGAGCGGATAGGCCGGATCGCTCAAACCGGGCTTCAGATGGGCGCATATCTTAGGCTCGGTAGTGCAGACCGCGACGCGGGTCGTGTGGACCGTGCCGCCTCGATGTACGACAAAGTCATAGAGATGGGGGAATATCTCGCTACATTCGACCCGTTTGTGCTGCGACATCTATATAACGCGCATCACCAACTCGCTGAGCTGTACTTCGACACAGATCGCGCAGGCGAAGCTGTCGAGCACAGTGAGGCTGCCATTAGGGTCGCAGCCGATCTGCTACGGCAAGAGCCTGATAATCCTCAATGGCACCGCTTCATGGCTTTGTCACACGAGTTGCGTAGTCGTATGGCTTCTTCCCGAGGAGACTGGGAACGAGCCCTCCGGGAGTCCCAAGAGGCGGGCGAAATCTATGAAGCACTCCTGTTACTCCACCCAGAGAACTCATCGCTGAAATCCGACTTGGCCTTCGCACTGAGGTACCAGGGACAATGCTATCGTAGGTTGAAGCAATTCGACGCGTCGTTGGAGCGCTACCACGCCTCACACGAGCTGTACGAGGAGCTGACAGCGCTGGAGCCGGGCGTGACTGAACACGGCATTCAGTTATGTCGCACGGAAGTCTTCATCGCCGCCTGGCATATGTTCCAGAGGACTGCCGACCATGATCTGTTAGCGTCTAAATGGCTGCAACAAGATGAGGATTATCTCAAGGACCTCCAAGGGTTAGGGCATACTGATGGCTATGACTGGGACATTAAGGACCTTCTGGACAACATCCAGGCGAACAAGGCACTACTACTCAAGCGCGCCGAAAGGCGCGCGCAGGCGTCGGAGCAACCTCACTCAGGATCGTGAGGTCCTTGTCTGGGCTCCACTGGCTCATCGGGCGGCGGGTCGGGTGGCGGGTTGGGGTCCTGATGAAAGAGCGCCGTTTTCCCGCCGAGCGCAAGGTCGAAATCGGAGTCCGCAGCGGCCAACAATGTCGGCTCCTGCAACTGTGGGTCATACAGGCTCAACGTCGAATCACACGTTCCGGGAAACATCCCCGCGACAACGGCCACTGATAGCAACTTGGGATACATGCGTTACCTCCTCGATGCCGAGGCAACGCACAAACACCCATGCGCGCGCATCTCGCGCGCAACGCCCCGTGAAAGCCTCAGGCCAATGAGCTGTGAGCTGCCCCGTGGACCTAGAAAACAGAGACGGACGGCTCTTCGATAGCCGCGACACTCACCACGAGTCGGCCATCAGTATGGTCGCATTCGGTGGCCGCTTCTTGGTGAGTCCTCAGGGTGATTAACGCTGACTGAGGCGGGCGCGCTCAGAAATATTCATGCGTGCGTTTTGGTTCTTCAGGGGCTTGAGTGCCTTGACGGCGTGTGCGCCGGGGTCGGGGGCAAGACCGACGTATGCGGCGAGACATACAAGCAGGTGTGGGCAACCAGATGGCAGGAGTACCGGGACTATTGGTGTCGACTCCAGGCAGCAATACCATGCCCGTAGCGTGCGCCGATGAGGAGGTCTGTAGGCTTTGCGGTGCTTGCCAGACGGCCTGTACGACTGAGGCGATCAGCCTTGGTGAAGCTGCCGTGAAGGTAAACGCGCATCGCTGGACGGCACATCGGTTGTCAGATGGGGGAGATGATTGTCTGCCATAACGGTCCGAAGCCGGATGAAGTGAACTCCGCACAGCCCTTGTCAGGTTCCAGAGAGAGAGAGCTTCGTTACTTGATCAGACTGGAAGGATTTATCCCCTAGAAGGAGTCGAGAGATGATGAGGATGATGAGTAAGGTGGTCTTTCCTGCGGTCTTAGTTGTGCTTCTTGGAGGCTGCAACAACTGGCCCCAGCAGGAGGCTGAGTCCGCCGGCGTAAAGAAGCCTCTGGGGCTTGTCCAGTTAATTGAGTTCCACGATATCCAGGGTTTGAGAAACTGGGCGTATGAGCTGGACCAACGAGGTCTGACGTCGCTGGTCTTTATTCAGAAGAACATGCTTGAGGCGTACCCCGACGACATCAGGTGGCTGGCCGACCGGGGCCACGAGATTGCGGGTGGGTACGCCGAAGAGGCGCTCTGGGACGTGCCGTATGAAACACAGCTTCAGGTCATGCAGGAGGCGAAGGAGTTGGTCGAAGGCGTTACGGGCAAGCCAATGCGCGCGTTCGGCAGCCGTTACTTCGCGTACGACGAGAATACGCTGAAGGCAGCTGGCCAGTTGGGGGTGGAGTATGTCCTCGCGCGTGGAACCAGCGACGTCGAAGCTCTCATTTATGAGCCGGACGAGTATGACTGCAAGATTATCTCGGTCAGCAACGTGACCTTCGAAGACATGGGCCGAGGCAGCCTGTGCGACTATTCGCTCTGGGCACGCGGCTCGACCGCAAGCGAGTTCGAACAGGTTCTGGACGATGCGCTGGCCAAACACCCCAAGCGAATCATGATTGCATCGCACGCCTATCTCGGCGGTGTGAAGAAGGACTGGTGGGCTGCATTCTCGAACTTGCTTGATAGCGGTGAGGTCCGATGGGCGGCGGATTTCGACGAATGGGTGGCGCCGGAGAGCGGCGTCAACTTGGAGGTGCCGCTGAGCATGATCCCGGAAAACCGCGAAGTGCAATACACCACGCCGACACCGTCTGTTCCCCTGGAGGAGCTGGAGGAACTGGACAATATGCATAATCCCTGTGCTGCACCATGAGATTCGCTGTCAAAGCCGTGGTCATCACAAACGGGTTGCTGGGCGGCCTACAAGTACGGACCAAGACTCCGGGTAGAGAGCTTTATGCCCAGACCCACCCTGTTACTTGCGGCTTACGTTCGCTCCATTTTAGCGCCGGTGCTGGTGAGACCTATGTCTTTGGCATTTCGGCAGATTCGTCTGGGGGTGTCAGGAATGTCTAGAGCAGACTCGGATTTTGTGTATCGCTCGACCCCCCTCGTTCCCCCCTTGGCAAGGGGGGATGAAAGGGGGGTTCCGCTACGCGGTATCCGAGAATGCTCTAGTTTCAGGGTTTCTGTTCTCGTTTGTATTTTCAGCTCAGTGATCCTCAGGGGTCTGGTTGGCTGCGCTGCTGGTCCGTCCGCAACTGATGACGGCGTTGAAGATGCTCCCGCACCCGGAGAAGAGGCGGGGACCTGCTTCCCGGATGGGACATGCAACCAGGGGCTTGAGTGCCTTGACGGCGTGTGCGTAGGGGTCGAAGGGGAAGGCGAGGGAGAAGGCGAATGGGACACGTTGCTCATCTTCCACAACAACAGCGGCCCGATGTGTCTCGCAGCGCTCGATTGGCTCGATAGCATGAAGCCGGAGCATCCCGGATTGGTAGTCGAAGAGCACCTGACCTACGAAGCTGGCGAAAGGGAACTGCTGGCACAGCGTACGGCAGAATTCCAGACGAGCCGGGGTGTGTCGACCAGCTTCGAATATCTGCCCATTGTGTTCTTCGAGGGGCAGGCGTTCTCCGGGTTTAATGATGAGATTGCCGAGGCCCTGCAGGAGCTCATGGACTCTGCATCGAGTGCTTCTCCGTAGCGCGGAGACGGTAGCCAGCAGAACGGCAAGCAGTCGAGCCGGCGTGAACCGGCTGCGGTCTGCGTCAACAAATGGGATATAAACCCGTCCATGGCAGAACGAATCGAGCACAAAGCAAAGGCTGACGACGCCGCAGTGGCCGGTCGCATTCGTTACGACAAGCAGGTGACCTCAGCCCAGAGCCGAGACAGCCATACCCAGAAGATTCGGTCGCGCCTCCTCAACCGTGGCCGTTTCTTCTGTTCGCTCAGGACCGCCAGCTGCTGTCGCAGAGCGAGATTCTCGGCCGCCAGCTGGGTGCGGTTGGAGACGATGCCTCGGATCAGAACGAAAACGATCTGCAGCACGCTCATTTCCAGGTCTCGTGGGTTGTTGATTCGCGACGAGCGTACGCCAAAGGGCCACGAGAGGCAACGCGCTAAGTCCTTTGCTGACAACGAGTTCGGAGTTTTTTGGAGGCACGGAGGTCGCGTGTTAACTGTTCTGACCCGTCCACGACGTGCTCGCGTCGGGTCAGGTCGTAGTCGCCCACTGTCAACATCTCCTGACCCATTTCTTGTAACCGACCGCGCGTCTCCACACCTCGAGTTATGAATTCCGTTCTCTTTGCGGTTGTGTCAGTATCCTAGTGGCGGCGTGTCGGTAAGCCGGCCCAGCGAGCGTCGTGTCACGTACGGTACGTACCCTTCGGCCTCCGCACGTTCGTAGGCATCGGCTGCGTTCTCCTGCAAAGCGTACTCACAGACAAACACCGGAACGCCGGCCGCGAGGTATTGGTCGAGGAATCCGATGTACTCGTCCGTCAGGTCTTGTTCATTGAAGAAGTATCCGTCGACATCGTCCCAATCGTCGCCGGCTACGCCGTCGTACCACACGCCCTCCTGGGCGATGGCGTCGATCTGATCGAGCAGATCCGGGTGCCCGTCGATCAACGCGGCAGCGTTCTGTTGGATGACAAGGAATTCAGGATCGCGCTGCCGGGCGTACGCTCGTAATTCAGCGATGAACGCGATCATCTCCTGGCGTGGATCGAGACCTTCCGCCTCGGCGGCTGCGATGACGTGTACATTCTCGAATCCCTCCACCCAATCGAGGTAGATGCCGTCAAACCCGTCGAGGATCAACTCGTCGATCGCGCTCGTATAATCGCGCGCGTCGGTTGTGTCTCGGTTCTCACCGTAGATGATGATGTCTTTCCACTCCAGGGCCCAGTAGGCGACCGGGTAGTTCCCTACCCACCCATCTGGATCACGCGCGACAATGTAAGCCGGCCAGTCAGAAGGGAGATCCACGTCCTCCGGGACCTGTACTTCCTCCGGCTCCTTCGACCAGGTCCAGTACCAGCGCCAATCTTCCGCCTCGCCGATATCCACGTACGCGATGATGAGCTTACGATGCACACCATCATGCGCCCTGGTGGCCTTAAGACGCTCCACCATGCTCTCGGTGTCGAAATCCAACAGCTCGGAATCGGTGCGGGTCGGTTCGAGCACGAGCATGTCATAACGAGATGCCGCAAGTGCGTCGATCGCGCCGTCGCTGTCTATGGCCTGTATCTGATAGCCCCAGAATCGGACTTCATCCAGGGGCAGCGCCGTCGGTGCTCCACCATCGCCGCTTCCATTCGTCACATCGGCTGTGGAAAAGCGAAATGAGAACTCGCCCGTCAGCTGCGAGCCATCCTCGAACGCGAGCTCACCGATGAGAACCACGTACTCCGTATCCGATTCCAGTAGTTCCTCCAGGGCGATGGTGAGCACGGTATTGTCGGCGGACCATGTCTCTGTGAAGTCGCCCGCGTCAGGCTCCAACCAGACATCCACGCTATCTGGATCGACAGCCTCGAGAAACGTAATCGCGATCACAGCATCGGCCGGTACCGCGCTCGCGCCGTCCGCAGGGCTCGTCTCGGTGATTGCGTCGTGCGGTTCGATGCCTTCCTCCTCGTCTCCGTTGCGACTGTCAGGACCAGCGCAACTCCCAACCACGACAAGGAGCAAGGTAGCCAAACCCCGATGACACCATAAGTCTCCTGTGATCATCATTCTCGGTACTCCCTCAGTCTGCCATCCAACCCGAACGACGTACGCGCGATCCGCCTGTAGCACTCAGGGTACTTCGTAATATAACAGCGCTAGGACCGTCGGTTGCGGGCTGCTTTCGACGATCGGGCAGTTCGGGCACCTACGTTTTCGACGGTGCCAGCGGCGATTCGGAGCGAACGTAGCGCTGTCATAGTAAGCACCGATGTCACACACCGGGCTGCCGTCCCCGTTTCCGTCCGCAGGCCGGAGCGCGCCCAGAATGTCAACGGGCGGACACACGCCATTGTCGCCCCCATCAATGGCCGGGCTGCCAGGCCCGGGCATCATCCCGTAGTCCGTTCCGGAAAGCGGCCCCTCAAGCAAGGGGTTACCGCACAAGTCGTGAACGCCTGAGGCGGTGTACTCGCCCGCCCGACTCCTGCGAACGACTCGTCCTATCCCTCCTATCGGCCCCCGGGGGAGCCTGCAATTACGGTCATGCACCCCTTGACGACGGAATGCTCAGTTTTTACAGTGTTATCCGGTAGGTGGGTGGTATGCAGTACCGCGGTCTTGGGTAGGCATCGCTGGTAACAGGCCGTTTTGGCCCTCGGAAAGCAGCGGAGCTTTTTAGGGATCCGCTCGCGCTTGTACGCCGTCGGACGCGCCGTGAGGGAGAAGCCGCTCCGTCGTTTACGGAACCTCGATCGAGGGGTGGATCCGGCCTGCGAAGCGAGATTACTGCGTACGGTGCTTGGCACTGTTGCAGCCGACTCTGTAGCACACGGCTCAATACCGGGACAACCGCCCGGAACGAATGAACGGGTTTAGGGGGTGTAGCTCAGAGGTAGAGCAACGGCCTTTTAAGCCGTAGGTCCTGGGTTCGATTCCCAGCACCCTCAATCTCGTCAGGCGGTGACATCGAGTGCCTTGAAGCGTCATAAGTGGCTGTCTTTTCAGAGCTTAGGCGAGTCCGATCATACTCATCGGGCTCCGTTTCAGTGCCATCCGACGACATGGGCCGTTCCTTCGATGAACGCTGTTCCCACATGCTGGTACGCAGGCTGGTACACATGCCGGAGTCGGCGTCTCTTCCGTCCGTTCCGGTTGCTCGTTGCCGCTCTTCGGCGGGTCGGGGAGAGAGGTCGGGCAACGCTTCGAGTGCCGCAGCCCGATCCGCCATTACCGTGTGACTGTACCGACTCATCGTCAAATTGATGTCGGAGTGTCGTGCCAAGTCTTGAGCCTGTTTCGGATGAACGCCTCCGCGTGCAAGGTTGGTTATGAACGTGTGCCGAAACGCATGGAAGTCGATTACCCGCCCAGACTCATCCCGGTAGGCGAGGAAGCTGGTCCGCTCTCGTCGGTTTCGCTCGGCTTGATCCATCCCCGCATCGTCGAGAGCGGACCAGCTTCCTCGCCTACCGGGATGAGTCTGGG
>Ga0114930_10003064_pt1 | contig 14797 bp, 13 predicted proteins | sample AnhtaG_FD_87300 | JGI IMG/M metagenome (GOLD analysis project Ga0114930, IMG submission 87300) | Deep subsurface microbial communities from Anholt, Denmark to uncover new lineages of life (NeLLi) - Anholt_01485 metaG | ecosystem: Environmental > Aquatic > Marine > Oceanic > Sediment | place... | reverse complement strand
GCTTCTGCATGGGCTGCATGCAAGCTGACTGCAGCCTGAAGGTCTACCTTAAGGACGGAGTGGTGACGAACATCGAAGGCAACCCGGACAGCCCTTTAGGCCAGGGGAAGGTCTGCCTGAGAGCAATCGCCGGCATCATGGGGCTGTACAACCCTTACCGCGTAAAAGCACCCTTAAAGCGAACTAATCCTGAGAAGGGTCCTGACGTCGACCCGGCCTGGGTAGAGATAAGCTGGGAGGAAGCCATAGATACCGTGGTAGCCCGGCTTAAGAAAATCAGGGAGGAGGACCCTCGAAAGCTGGCTGTATGGGAAGGCTGGGGCGCACCTGAAGACTTCCTCATAACCTGCAAGGAAATAGATAAAAGTGTGAATTACACGCACGGATTCCTCATCTTTCCCAAAGCCTTCGGAACGCCGAACGAGGTGTTCGGCCGCAACCTCTGCGCTATTCACTACGCCTGCAACCTCGTCCACGGGCAACACCCCGAGTACATCACCGACCTACAACACTGCAAATACCTCATCGCGCCCGGCAGAACCGTAGGCCCAAACGTAGCGGCAACGCACGCCACCCAGCGGTTCCTGGACGCTATAGAGCGAGGAATGAAATTGGTGACACTTGACCCACGCTTTTCGCCCGAGGCGTCTAAGGCCTACCGGTGGCTGCCGGTAAGGCCAGGCACGGAGTTGGCCTTCGCCCTGGCCATGATACACGTCATATTCTACGAGTTGAAGAAGTTCGACGAGTGGTTTGTGAAGAACCGGACCAACGGCCCGTACCTCATCAGCCCTGACGGTTACTACGTCAGGGACAAATCCACGAAGAAGCCGCTGCTATGGGACCCGGGTGACAACCGCGCTAAGATCTTCGACGACCCCTCCATCAAGGACTATGCTCTTGAGGGCGAGTATATGGTGGAAGGCGTCAAAGCCAAGCCTGCGCTACAGCTGATAAAGGAGCGCATGAAGGAGTACACGCCTGAGTGGGCGGAGGACATCACCAGCATCACAGCCTCAACCATCCGGGAGGTGACACAGGAGTTCGTGGAGCACGCCATGATAGGCAGCACCATAACGATAGACGGCTTCGAGTTTCCTCTACGCCCTGCACAGTTCGGCGGCTCAGGCCGCGGAACAATGTCGCAGAAAGGCGGCACATACTTCGACCTGGCGGGGAATATCATCAACATGCTTGTGGGGGCTGTGGAGGTGCCCGGCGGCATAACCGGAAACCGAAATCCCGGGCCATGTGCCGAAACCCTTGAGCCTAACGAGGACGGCGTAGTGACGCCTATCATGGAGGCGGTAGGGACTCCTTTCAAGTATCCGCCTGACCACGCGGCGATGAGCGAGTTTTACCCGCACAGCCACGCCACACCTCAGGTTCTGGCCCGGGCGGTGCTGAACCCGGAGAAGTACTATCTCCCTTACCAGCTTGAGGCTATGTTGCTCTGCGGGGCGAACTCTATACGCGCTTCGGTAGACCGAGAGGTGTTAATCGAGGCTTTCAAGAAGGTTCCTTTCATAGCAACGTTCTCGCTCAACTTCGACGAGGTGACCATGATGGCGGATATCGTGCTTCCTGAGCACCATTTTCTGGAGCGCAGGTATGCTAGATTCTACCTGGTAACCCACCAGAGCATCGACGACAGCGTACGAGGCCTCGTTATGGCCATGGGGCGGAACCCGGTGAAGCCGCTCTTCAACACCAGGCGTATGGATGACGTCCTGATAGAGATAGCCGACCGGGTCGGCTTCCTAACCGGGCCCGGCGGAATCAACGACCTCGTCAACCTAGCCTTCCAGCTGAAGGGCAAAAACAAGCTCGACTTAGACAAGAAGTATACTATAGACGAGATGATAGACAGGAGAATCAAACAGGTCTTCGGCAACGAATACAGTTTCGACCATCTGCTGGAGCACGGCATCATATACAAGTACGATGCTACAGGCAAACGCGGCTACAACTACTATTACTGGCCAGACAACAAGACACGACACCCCATATACTTCGACGCTCTGAAGGCATCTGGAGATAGAATGAGGGAGAACCTCAACAAGCATAACATAGAGATTCCGGCCTGGAAGGACCAGGAGGATTACTTCAAGTATTACGAGGCTATCCCATACTGGATACCCAACCCCGAGTTTACGGCACCGCCTGAATACGATATGTGGGTTTGCAACTGGAAGACCCACTTCATGCCCTTTGGCACAGCCAACACCCAAGAGAACGCTTGGCTGGCTGAGTTGCGTGAAGAAGACCCCTACGAGATGTACGTGTGGATAAATACTCAGACAGCCAACAGGAAAGGGCTTGAGGACGAAGACGAGGTCTGTGTCGAGTCACGGTACGGAAAAACAATGGGGAAGCTTAAATTGACAGAGCTTATCCATCCCGAGGTGGTGGGCATACCAGGGTGCTACGGCAGCAGCACGGTTATGATGAGCCCCGACGCGAAGGAGGGCACCTACTTCAACATACTCATGACCGGGCAGGAAGACACCGGAATCGACCCTGTAACCGGGTCAGTCTGCGTAAGCCCAAAAGTGAAGGTATATAAGGTATAGGAGAGCAGGTGAGCGCAGTGGTCAGATACGGTATGGTGATAGACCTCAAAAGATGCATAGGCTGTGATACGTGCACCATGGCATGTAAGGCGGCAAACGCCACGTCGAGAGGAATAATGTGGAACCGCGTATTGAAGTACGAGACTGGTCAGTACCCTCACAGCAAGCTCAACTTCCTGCCCATAATTTGCATGCACTGCGAGGAGCCTGAGTGCGAGAAGGCATGTCCAACCGGAGCGACAACCAAGCGTGAAGACGGCATAGTGGTAATCGACAACGATAAATGCATAGGGTGCAGGTACTGCATGGTGGTCTGCCCCTACACCTCGAGATACTTCTTCGACAAACTGTATACCTACCACCCAGGCCACGTAACTTCCTACGAGAAGATAGGCTACAAGAAGCATAAACTGGGCACGGTTCAAAAATGCGACTTCTGCCTGGAGCGAGTTGAGCAGGGGCTACAGCCATCGTGCGTGGTATCCTGCACAGCCAACGCCCGCTTCTTCGGGGACTTAGACGACCCTGACAGCGAGGTCTCCAAGCTTATTAAGGAAAGAGGAGGCTTCGTGCTCAACCCTGAACTGGACACAAAGCCGTCAGTATACTACTTGCCGATGGATTGAGGTGAAATGGTGAGATGCAGATGAGGGAAGCTCTAAGCACTCAGAAAGTATGGGGTTGGAAAATAGTAGCCTACCTTTTCCTGGTAGGCTTGGGTGCCGGTGCCTACCTGGTAGGTTTTGTCTTCAACCTAATATACCCTGAGTTCGTACTTTTCTCGAAGCTAACCGTCCTCATTACCGCGCCCTTAGTCATCGTGGGCCTGCTCTTCCTGATATGGGATCTAGGCCGGAAAACCCTCGCCCACCGGGCGGTTTTACGACCGTTGTCCTCTTGGATCACGCGTGGAACTATCATAATAACCGTCTTCATAATACTCGACCTAATCCATATAGGGATGTGGATATGGCCCTCCACCTGGCTGGCCGGTGCGCCAGGTCTACGTCTGGCCTTGGGGGGCATAGCCTCGGTCTTCGCCGTGCTCACCCTGATCTACACCGGGCTACTCCTAAGGGCCGCCAAGCCTATCCCTTTCTGGAACACCTCGTTCCTACCTGCGCTCTTCTTAGTATCAGGCATATCCACAGGCACAATGGGTGCGTCTTTATCACTCTCAGCATACGGCTTATCCGCAGGCTCAGCCGTTGAGCAGCCGCTGAGGCTTCTGGCGCGCTACGACGCCTTCATAATAATACTTGAAGCTCTCATCATCTGCTTCTACCTGTGGAGAATGTATCAGCTGGCAGCTGGGAGGACTTCAGCACGCATGGTAATCAGGGGCAGCCTTGCTGTGCCTTTCTGGGGTGGCGTGGTGGCAGTCGGATTGGTGGTGCCTTTCGCATTGGTGGTGCCTTTCGCATTTGAGGTTTATAAGACCTATCTGTCAACAATCGACCCGCTGGCGGTGCTGGTATTGACAGCTGTGGCTAGCATACTCGGCCTGGTAGGTGGATTCCTCTTGAGGTACATAGTCATAGCTGGGGGAACGAGGACTCCGCTCAAGGTTGAAGGCGTACTTATTCCACTCCCCGACACTGACAGAGTTAAGGTTCCACGGCGAGCTGCTTTCTTGCCTCGCTAACCTGCCGGTCTGCTAGACGGCTGTCGTACTCCACGAAACCCCGAGTTAGCTGGGCTATTCCCCTATAAAAGTCGAGTCCAGCCCGGTTGTACATCTCCTCGCAGAAGACGGGAACCCACTGCACGATGTGCTTCGTCAAGAAATCCATCCCCGCTTCCAGGTACTCCAAGGCTTTATCGGCGTAGCCAGCCTGCCAAGCTTCCCTTTCGCTCAGGCAGATGAGCCGCATGAAGTCAAGCTCAATGCCGATATGGTCCGGAGGCTCAGTCCATGCCTCAGGCAGTTTGACCCCTAACCTCCCGTAGATTTGGGAGACCTCTACAGTGGACTTGCCCCAGAGCCTACCATCCCTGTAGACAGACTCGTAAGGCGGAGGAGGGCTATGCTGCGGGTTCACTCCCTGGAAGAGCCGCGTCCTGTCGATGGAGATGCGTTTAAGGGCTTCCGTCCTAGGCTTATCTTTAAAGGCTGTCACGAAGCTGGCGATGAGCTTCAGCCCGTCCTTCATCTCACCCGCCTCAAACCTGGAGGCGGCTGAAGTGAACTGACGTTCAAACTCAGCATCGAATACGCTCTGAAGCAGCTTCAAGTTTGGGAGCTCTAGGTACAGGGCGCTGAGGAGGCCGTAGACTTGGCTGCGCGCCTCAGCTACTTCAACATACCCCTTCAAGGTGGAAGGCTTCAACCAGTACACCAACTATTGATACCCCACAGTAGGTTAAAAGACTGCCTAACGAATAATCATCCACTTCGTAGCGGACGTTAATGCTCCAAGCTGTGCCGAAATTGAAAGGTCAGTATCCTTTTTGCCTGAAGATACCCCAGCGTAAAGTGCTGCGATTCTTCCGTGCCTAGTTGCTACAACGGCCACTAAAATAATTTCAGCCCCCTAAACTGTGCCATTTTCGCTGACGATTTACAACAACAGGGCATTTGGTTCAATAATCTTAACCTTAACTTGCTCTTAAGTATTAATCAATCTTCTCAAATGATATATATTAGCACAACAGGATACTTTGAACAATCTGACGGACTGTTCAATGCAGATAATCTGAACGGGTCGTGGAAAGCCCGAAAAGTCTGCTGTTGTTGACACTCGCTGAAGTAGATGCTACTCTTTGTCTGGGAGCAGCGGATTAGCGAACTCTGGGTTCGTATGTGCCGCTGTTATGTGAAAACGGTGGCCGAACGTTTGCCAGGAGTCTGAAGAGAATCCGAATGATGTGCCGTCTTCACATAACCCGGCTTTGGAGGTGAAGTGATAAATGACCATAGCGGAGATGTTAGCCAGAAATGCCAGAATGTACCCCGGTGACACGGCACTTATTGAACTAAGACCCAGTAAGAAGATAAGAAATGAAATCACCTGGAAGGAGTTTGACCGAAGGGCTAATAGAATAGCCAATGCCCTCATGGATAGAGGGGTCGGTAAAGGTGATAGAGTCATCCTGCTTATGATGAACTCCATAAACTGGCTTGAAGCCTATTTTGGTATTATAAGAACCGGAGCCTGGGCAGTTCCTCTCAACTTCAGGTTCACCAGTAGAGACATCAAGTACTGCGCTGATATAGCTGAAGCCAAGGTAATGATTTTGGGTGAAGAATTTACTGAAAGGGTAGAAGCTATTCGCTCGCAGCTACCAACGATAAAGAACTATATCTTTGTCGGCCAGGAATTGCCTGAAGCCATGGAGAACTTTGAAGATGTAATTGCCGGGTCATCCTCCCAACCCGTAGATATAGGGTTAAACGACCAAGATGAGTGCGGGCTGTACTTCACCTCAGGCACTACCGGAGAACCAAAGCCAATACTGCTTACTCACAGGAATATGGAAAGCGCCGCCATAACCGAGGCCTGTCACCACTACCAAAAACATGAGGATAATTTTATTCTTCTTCCCCCGTTATACCATACCGGGGCCAAGATGCACTGGTTTGGCAGCCTGATTGTTGGTGGTCGAGCCACGATACTGACTGAAATAAACCCCCAATATATCTTTGAAGCTGTCCATCAAGAGAGGGGGACAATAGTATGGTTACTGGTACCATGGGCTCATGATATCCTCGGAGCCATGGACAGGGGAGAACTCAGGAAAGATGATTATGACCTGAGCTGCTGGCGCCTTATGCACATCGGCGCTCAACCTGTACCCCCCAGTCTGGTTAGACGCTGGAAGAAATACTTTCCCGATATGCAGTATGACGATAACTACGGACTAAGTGAGTCTACCGGACCAGGACCCCTTCACCTTGGCATAGAAAATGAGAGAAAATTAGGGGCCAACGGCAAAGCCGGCTTTAACTGGGAGTTGCGCATTGTAAATGATAATGGCGAAGACGTGGCTCAAGGAGATGTTGGCGAGCTGATTGCCAGGGGTAACGGGGTTATGAAGGGATACTATAAGAACCCGAAGAAGACAGCGGAAACTATTAAGAACGGCTGGCTGTATACCGGTGACATGGCCAGGATGGATAGCGAAGGTTTCATCTACCTCGTTGACCGAAAGAAGGATGTAATTAACACTGGAGGAGAGAGTATCTACCCGGTTGAAGTGGAGGGGATTCTCCAGAGTCACCCCAAAGTCTATGATGTGGCGGTAATTGGAGTCCCTGATGAAAGATTGGGCGAAATAGCCGCCGCGGTTATTGACCCCAAGCCAGGCGAAACTCTAACCGAGGATGAAATAAACCTATTCTGTGAACAGAATTTGCCCCGATACAAGCGACCCAGGCGCATCATATTCGACAAAGTACCGCGAAATCCTACCGGCAAGTTAGAAAAGCCAAAGCTGAGACAGAAATACGCCACTTAAGAAAAGCTGAATTCAACGTAGGCAGGCTCAGCAAGGGGAAACTATGGTGCGAGGAGGGGTTAGATTATTTCCGCACCCACCGGAAAAGTTTTCCCCTTCTTGAACCAGGGAGTGAGCTTGACGTCTGGATGCCATGTGTGTATCATCATTACCAGGAGTGATGAGGAACGAGAGTTGCCTTGTGATGAATTGAAATGAGAAATCCTGGCTTATAAAGGAGCTGAGGTAAGACGCTATGATAGTCGAAATGAGAACCGGTACCACTCCAGAGGAAATAGATGACGTAGTGCAGAGGGCTAAGTTGCTGAAACTGAGCGTCCAGTTGAACGTAGGCACTGACAAAACGGTGGTCGCCCTGCTGGGAAGCAATACCGGACAATTGTCTACAGATATCTTTGCTGTGCTCCCCGGGGTGGAGAGCGTAACCCGGATTATGAAGCCCTATAAGCTCGCCTCCCGGGAATTCAAAGCAGAGGACAGTCTGGTTTCCATTAATGGGGTTGAGATTGGGGGTAAGCGTATCGTAGTCATGGCAGGGCCTTGTGCTGTGGAGAGTGAAGAGCAGATTATGGAGGCAGTCAAGGTGGTAAAAGAGTTCGGGGCCTGTGTCTTGCGCGGTGGCGCCTTTAAACCGCGTACTTCCCCTTTCAGCTTCCAGGGTCTGGAGAAAACCGGACTGGAATTACTGTCACGGGTCAGGGAGCAGTTCGGTATACCGGTGATTACCGAAGTGGTAGACCCTCACGACGTCAGCCTGGTGTCCAAGTATGCCGATATCCTTCAAGTTGGTGCCCGGAATATGCAAAACTTTGCCCTGCTAACTAATATTGGCCGGAGTAAATGTCCAGTTGTTCTGAAGCGTGGTTTTTCGTGCACTGTTACCGAGTGGCTTACCGCAGCCGACTACGTGCTAGCAGAGGGAAATAATCAGGTTATTCTGTGCGAGAGGGGAATCAGAACATTTGAGGACAGCACTCGCTTTTCTCTGGATATTTGTTCCATACCAGTAGTTAAGAGAGCCAGCCACTTGCCGGTAATCGTTGACCCTAGCCACGCCGCTGGCCACTACTCACTGGTGCCAGCGATAGCCAAGGCGGCTGTGGCGGCTGGTGCCGATGGGCTTCTCATTGAAGTTCATCCCAACCCGAAAGAAGCCTTGGTGGATGGTCTCCAGTCCCTCACACCGTCGGATTTCGCCAGGTTGATGGAAGAGCTAAGGTCAATTGCCAAAGCGGTAGGCAGGTATATCTAGTAACAAGATAAGCATCCTAATAGTGGAATGATTCCCTCTTTTAGCTTTGCTTCCTGTGTGAGCAAACTAAATCGGCTATAGCTCTATCTCTTTTAGGTCCTCAGCCACAATTAACTTTGGCTCAGTGAGTTCCTGCACCTCTTCCACTGTCCAGCCTGGAGCCATCTCTTTCAAAACTAATCCCTGCTCGGTTACTTCTATAACCGCTATATCGGTTACAATGAGATCCATACATTGGGGTGCAGTGAGAGGAATACTGCATTGCTTCACAATCTTCAGCTTACCACTTTTAGTTGTATGCTCGGTAGCCCCAATAACCCTTTTGGAATTGAAGGCTAAATCCATACCACCACCAATGTTTCCTACCCCCCTTCCCGGAAACATCCAGTTTGCCAAATCTCCTTTCTCCGAGACCTCTAAGACTCCTAGTACGGTAATATCAATATGCCCTCCTCGGATAATGGTAAAAGAGTCAGCGTGGTGGAAAAAGCACATGCCGGGCAACGGGGTTACATATTGCCCGCCAGCATTTATTAAGTCAATGTCTGCCTTTTCCTCAAACTCATCAGGAGTAACCACCGGACCAAAACCTAAAGCCCCATTCTCAGTATGGTAAATGACCTGCATACCCTCAGGAACGAAGCTAGAAACCAGGGTAGGAATACCGATGCCAAGATTAACCACCGCTCCGTCAAAAAATTCCTTGGCTATTCTCATAGCTATGGCTTCTCGACTCAAGCGCTCTTTCATTATCATACCTCCAATTATTATCAAGCTTGCTTGACCTGAAAACTTCGCTCCAACTGACGGGGAAAACCGGGATCCTCTTTAACCTTCACAATACGGTGGACAAATATTCCTGGGGTAATAACCGCATCAGGGTCAAGGTCGCCGGGCTTCACTATTTCATCTACTTCAGCGATGGTAACTCTGGCTGCCATGGCCATTATCGGATTAAACTGTCTCTGCGTCCCACGGTAAACCAGATTTCCCATCTCATCGGCTTTATATGCCCGGACAAAAGCATAATCCGCCTTTAGAGCATGTTCTAAGAGGCAGGGCCTGCCATCAAAATACCTTTTTTCTTTCCCTTCCTCGATAACCGTGCCGACACCGGTGGGGGTGTAAAAAGCCGGAATACCGGCACCGCCAGCCCTAATTCTCTCGGCTAATGTCCCCTGTGGAACCAGTTCCAGCTCCGCCTCACCAGCTACAATCTGTTTCTCAGCCGGGCTGGGTCGTGAAGGCGAGGTAGAAAAAGGGAAGGTGGCGATTACTTTTTTAACCTGCTTATTCTCAAAGAGGATACGGTGGTCATCAAAATCCAGGGTTAGACCAATGCCGCCGGCAGTATTGGCTACAATAGTAAGATTCTTTGCCCCTTGGTTACGTAGTGCCTGAATCAGATAGTAAGGAGTTCCTCCCGGACCGGCAAAATTACCCATCATAATGGTAGCACCATCAGGGACATCACTTACGGCTTCTTCAAAGGTGTTGATTATTTTATTTACTGGCATTTCACCTCCTAACACAAACCATATTGATAAGGATTAACCAATGAATATAGATTAAGGAAGCTACCTTCGAGCTTGCTTCGGGATACTCAACTTCTCACCACAATCAAATTCCATGTTGTCCTAAAGACGGCTCTCCCCTATTTTCGTTTCATCCTTATTTTTTATATTACGGGACCAGCTATATCTGTTTCTTGTAGAATTTTTAATAGTTTAAGTAACCGGACATCCCTATCGTGGCAGACTTCAGCCTCGCTTCGTCCCTTGTAGTCGTAAAAACCCCTACCTGCCTTGACTCCAACATGTCCCTGTTCCACCAGTTCAAAAAGCTTCTTTGGCTTATACTCTATTGGAGTGGACTCAACTGAGGACCTCTGTATAGTCCTGGCGCTCAGGTCAAGCCCGCCAAAGTCAAAGCGTTGTACCACACCTACCACCATCATGCGGAGGGCAAGCCCCCATATAGCTGCGTCATCCAGGTCCTTGGGAGATAGATAATCGTTATCAAGAAGATAATGAACTTCGCGCTGGTAGGCAATCATAAGCCGGCTGGCCACGTAACCAGCAATAGGCCTGTTAAAAACCACCGGCTTTTTGCCCATTCTCTTCAATATCCGAACCACTAACTCGATGTTAGCCTCATCCGTCTGGGGACCTTTAACCACATCTACCAAAGGGATTATTTGAGGTGGGGTATACCAGTGCGTGATGAGAACTTTATCCGGGCGGGAGGTTTCTACAAAGTCGAAAATATTTAGAAAGGTAGTATTGCTCGCCAGCAAGGTTTTGGGAGGGCAAACAGCGTCTAGCTGTTTGAAGATTTCCGTCTTCGCGTCTTTATTCTCCACCACAGTCTCTATGGCGAGGTCTGAATCCACTGCCCCTTCTTCCAGAGACCTGGTAGGAGTAATCCGTCCGAGTATTGTCTGGATCTGGCCCTTGTCCACAAGTCCCGCTTCGACCATGGTATCCAGGCTGGACTTCATCAGTGTAGATGCTCTATCCAGGGTTTGCTGAGTGCGGGAGAATAAAGATACCTGATATCCTCCCTGGGCAAAGGCCTGGGCCAATCCATGGCCCATTGTCCCTGCCCCGACGATGAAAATCTTCTTGACATCTCCTTCCATAATTTCCTCTTCTCCTTGGTTATTACTCAATCTACTTTCGTCATCATAACCAGAATTGTGGCTGGCTCAGTTCCACAAGCCTGAACCTCTCGCTCTTCGCCAGCAGCAATGTAGAGCAGGTCACCCGGCCCAAGAAGGTACTCCTCGGCCTTCCCTTTCACCAGCAGCGAGCCGGCAATGACAAAATAAGCCCGCTCCAATGGGGAAGAGGACATCTCCGCCCCTCCCTGGGGAAGGAAATGGGAGAGGGCAATGTTTAGCCGCTGGCTATCTTTTTCCGGAACCAGTTTACGCATAGACCAACAACCGAAGTGGCGTTTGGCCTCATATGGCTCACCCTCACCCCTTTTAATCAGCTTCATGGCTATATCAACCTTTCGCTCTACCTGGTTTATTTCTTTGACAGAGTTACTAACAGAATTGTTATCTTTAATCTGCTGCATTTAACTGATAATGTTAACCCCACCGTCAAGGTATATAATTGCCCCGGTAATAAAGTCTGAAGCCGGGGCGGCTAAAAAGACAGTTACCCCCACAATATCCTCGGGTTCCCCTACGCGTTTCAGCGGGCAATTGGCTAAGTACTTGGTAAGATGTTCTTCACTCAGTATTCCTAACGACTCCGTAAGTGGTGTCCTTATTATGGAGGGAGCAACCCCGTTGACATTAATGTTATACGGCGCCCACTCAGAGGCCAGCGCTCTGGTGTACATCTCTAATGCACCTTTGCTGGCGCTGTAACCCACATTTCCACCCCAGATTGTAACTCGCGAGCCCCTCTCCGACGACATATTGATGATTTTCCCCTTCTGCTTCTCAATCATTACCTTGCCAAACTCGCGGCAGGGCAGCATCACAGCATTTACGTTCAGATTGAACTGCTCGTTCCAAACATCCAGGGGGAATTCAGCCGCCGGCCTCTTTATCGCCGTCCCGTGCGCATTCATCAGTATGTCAACGGTGCCAAATTTAGCCACAACCTGCTCCACCAGTTGGGCTACACTCTGCTCATTGGTGGCATCAACCTGAAAAGCTGCTGCATCTGCACCTGTTTCCTTCCTAATCTTCTCGGCTACAGCCTGTACGGCGTCTAATCTACGGCTGGCAACAACTACCTTTGCCCCTTGTTGAGCAAATCCGGTAGCAATAGGCTCACCAAGCCCCCCGGCCCCACCAATAACAACCGCAACTTTGCCATCCAGCCTGAACAATTCAGCAGCCATACTCGTCACCTCCCAAAGGTTCTTTACCTTGATATGTCTGGAAGTTTAACCGATGGCAGTAAGCCCGCCATCAAGATACAGGATTTGCCCGGTAATATAATCTGAAGCCGGGGAGGCTAGAAAAATACATGCCCCGACTATATCCACAGGTTGGCCTACTCGACCCAGCGGGCAACTGGCCAAGAACCGTTTAAGACGCTCCGGGTCCTGAAGGGTTCGTTCTGAAAATGGCGTGGCTATGGTGGAAGGACCAATCGCATTTACATTAATCTTATACTGCGCCCATTCGGAAGCCAGTGACCGGGTAATCATGTCTATTGATGCTTTGGTAGCACAGTAACCTTCGTTGCCACCCCAAAAAGTGGCCCGTACTCCTCTGACCGACGATAGATTGATGACTTTTCCACTCTTTTTCTCAATCATCACCTTACCCAGTTCCCGGCAGGTCAGCATAGTGCCCCTGACATTAATATTAAACATAAAGTCCCAGTCTTTTACGGGAAATTCAGTCGCTGGATACTTAACATTCACACCCTGTGAATTTACCAGTATATCGATTGTCCCGAACTTAGACACGACCTGCTCTCTCAGCTGGGCGACACTCTTTTCATCGGTGATATCAAACTTTATCGCCACTGCCTCTGACTTAAACTTCGACCGGATATCCTGAGCTATCTGCTCGGCTTTCTCCGCATTTACATCGGCGATAACCACTTTGGCACCATACTCGGCTAGTCCATACCCCAGAGCTTCACCGATACCACCGGCTCCCCCAACAACCACAGCTACTTTGCCATCTACTCTAAACAAGTTAGCCATGCTCCTCACCTTTATAAGTATTTTTTAGGTTATCACTAGGTCTTCAGAGGCTTAAGCCCGAGTATCTGCCTTGCCTCGTCTGGCGTGGCTGGTTCCTTACCTAAGTCCCGTGCAATCCTCACGATTCGAGCTACCAGCTGGGCATTACTCTTGGCAAGTTCCTCTTTACGATAATAGATATTATCCTCCAAGCCTACCCGGACGCATCCTCCCAAAATCATCCCCATTGTGGCGACAGAGGTTTGAGCCGGCCCTACTCCCAGGGTGTTAAAAATGGTATCAGGAGGGAGAAATTGAAGGTATATTGGAAAATACATGGGATTAGCCTCCAGTGCCCCCTGATACGCCATACCCAGTATTAAATTGGCATAGTAGGGCTTTTGCACCAGACCCTTCTCGATTAGGTTTCTCAACTCCCGGAACATAGTGAGGTTATATACCTCCATCTCCGGCTTGGCCCCAAATTTCTTCATTCGGGTAACGAAAGCTTCAATATCGGCGCGGGTGTTGGCAAAGGGTGTACCAGCATAAGGACCCAAGGTGCGCATCATGGTCCCCATATTGAGAGAGGCCATCTCGGGATAGGCTTCCAGGCACCCCGTCCGTTGCTCTATGGTAAGATTAGGGCCACCCCCAGTAGAGTCCTGGATAATTAAATTGCATTGCTTCCGTATCCTGTCATGTATATCCCGGAAAACATCCGCGCTTCCCGTATTCTCTCCCTTAGGGTCACGGGCATGGATATGGACAATGGTCGCCCCTTCGTTATAGCAGTCATAGGCTGATACGGCGATTTCATCCGGTTGCTCCGGGAGATTGGGATTCATCGCTTTAGTGGGAAAAGCCCCAGTCTGAGCTACGGTAATGATTACTTTATCCTCAGGCAATTTCATTATACATCTCCTCAAATTTTATTTATTCCTCTACAATAGCAACCAGACGGACTAATGATGCTTCTCCTCCTACGTAGCGGATGGGGAAGCATGCCAGTGTGCATCGTATTCCGGTTATCTCGTCAATCTGACCACCGCAACACTCGATTCCCGGGATACCAGCCTTTGCCAGAGCCATGTGGCAGGGCTCGTAAATTGGGAACAACTTATCGGGGTCTTCGCCTCTCTCAGCCATATATTCATCTCTGATCCACGGCGCATATTTCCACAACGGGGTATGAGCTAGAGGACTGTCCATAGCGCCACCGTCTATAGCCACCGCCTTGACCTCATGCTCTACAAACCACTCTGCCGCTTCGGTGTAGAAACCGGGGAAGTAGTTGAAATAGTCATAGCTCTTGGTCAGAAAATACTTATGCCAGCCGGTATTGATAACGACAAAATCGCCTTTTTTAATCTTGGGTTTGGCATTATCCAGGTCTTTCTTGCCGATTATATCCCACTTACCTTTATGGCGCATATCCACAATAACGCCCTCACCAAAGCACCGCTCGAGGGGCATCTGGTCAATAGTCATCCCACCCTGTAATACGTGAAGCGGAGCATCCATATGGGTGGCAATATGAAATTTGGTTTTTATGACCGTAGTAAGTTTGTTGCAACCGCCGGGGAATCTATCCCTTTCCGGGAAGGATACGCGATAAATTTCGGTATCGGTCATTACCGGCCAGGGCCAGCACGGAGTCATAGCTCCGAAAGGTTGAGACAAATCGTAAAACTTAGGCGCCATTCTTCACTCCTCCTTTTTAGTTTTAAAAAACTTTGTAACTATTTTTGATTCGTCAAACACTTTAGCCTCGTGCTAGATTTGCCTATACATCACATTATGACTTGCTCCCTCCTAAACCCAGAAATTTTATATTCAGGGTCTTGGTTTT
>Ga0114930_10003062_pt1 | contig 14801 bp, 14 predicted proteins | sample AnhtaG_FD_87300 | JGI IMG/M metagenome (GOLD analysis project Ga0114930, IMG submission 87300) | Deep subsurface microbial communities from Anholt, Denmark to uncover new lineages of life (NeLLi) - Anholt_01485 metaG | ecosystem: Environmental > Aquatic > Marine > Oceanic > Sediment | place... | reverse complement strand
GTCGACCACGGCGATGCGCACGCCGGGCATTTCCAGGTTGCTGCTGGATTGCACGCGCGAGCCGGGCGGAACGACGATGCTGTTCTCGACCAGCAGATAGGGCGGCGTGAAGTCGACGCGCTTGGCCCGCTCCGGGTCGATGGTGAGGAAGGTGATGTCCCAGGCGTCGGCCGCGATCCCGTCCAGGAGCTGCGGCACCGTGGCATAGCGGATCGGCTGGAACGGGACCCGGAGGCGGTCGGCCAAGGTGCGGGCGAGATCGGGCGCCACGCCGAAGATTTCGGCGGGGCCGGAGTCCCTGCTCACGAGCACCGGGTTGGTGACCTGCAGCGCGACCCTGAGCCGCCCGGTGGGCGCCAGGGCCTCGAGAGGCGATTTGTCGGCATGTACATCCGGAGCGGCTGTCAGAAGGCCGAGCAGCAAGCCGGCCAAAACTCCAAACCCGCGCATGACGCAATCCTCCGCCGCAATCGGCTCGATGCCTTGCCAAGAGCGCAAACGGACGGAGAAAATACTATATCAATCCGGGCAGCGCGCCAAACGACGTTCGCCGCGAGCACGGCGACGCCCCATCCCGGCGCGGCATCCGGGCCGCGGGCCGATGCGCCGCGGTTCTAGACCGCGGGCCGGTTCGCTATAGTGCGCGGCGTGAGCAGGATCGCCGCCACCTACCGCATCCGCGCCGACGCCCGCGCCATCGCGGAGCGCGCCAAGGCCATCGCCGTGGAGCAGAGCGTCGAGATGCCGGTCCAGGCGATCGACGACGCCCGCGTGCTGGCGGAGATCGTGGGCCGGGTCGAGGACATCCAGGACCTGGGCGACGGCAGTTTCGCGGTCCGCGTCGGCCTCGCCGTGGCGACCACCGGGCCGGAGCCGGGGCAGCTTCTCAACATGCTGTTCGGCAACAGCTCGATCCACGACGACGTGACGCTGGAGGACGCGGCGCTCCCGCCCGAGATCCTGGCGGCGTTCGGCGGCCCGCGCCAGGGCATCGCGGGGTTGCGCGCGCGCTGCGGCGCGCCCGGCGGGACCGGGGCCCGCGCGATGACCTGCTCGGCCCTCAAGCCGCAGGGCCTCGGGCCCGAGGCGCTGGCGCGCCTCGCGGGCCGCTTGGCCGAGGGCGGCATCGACTTCATCAAGGACGACCACGGGCTGGCCGACCAGGCCTACAGCCCGTTCGCCGAGCGCGTGCGCGCGGTGACGCGCGAGGTGGCGGCGGCGAACCGCCGGACCGGCGCGCGCACGCGCTACGCCCCGAGCCTGTCCGGCACCCTCGACCAGATGCGCGCGCAAATCCGCGCCGCGCGCGCGGCGGGCGTGGACACGCTGCTGATCGCGCCGATGATCGCGGGGGTGGCGACCTTCCACGCCCTGGTGCGCGAATTCCCCGACATGGCGTACCTGGCGCATCCCGCGCTGGCGGGCGCCTCGCGCATCGCCCCGCCGCTGCTGATCGGCACGCTGTTCCGCCTCCTGGGCGCGGACGCGACCGTGTTCCCCAACCACGGGGGCCGGTTCGGGTACTCGCCGGCGACCTGCCTCAAGATCGCCGAGGCGGCGCGCGGGGCGCTGGGGCCCTTGAAGCCCTGCGCGCCGGTGCCGGCCGGGGGCATGACGCGCGACCGCGTCGGCGAAATGCTGGATTTCTACGGCAGCGACGTCGTGCTATTGATCGGCGGCGGCCTGCTGGCGGCGCGCGACGAGCTCACCCAAGAGGCGGCGGCGTTCCAACGCGAAGTGGCTTCTTTCGCGCGCGCGTGACGGGATCGACGACGGGGCGACGGAATATGGGCGTGTTTTCCTCGTTCCGCGCGGCGCTGCCGGGCTTCCGCTGGCAGAACGTCGAGGAGCGCCCCTACAAGGAGGAGGGCAGCGCGTCGTTCAAGGACATCTCGCGCCAGGTGCTGTTCGACGACCCGGCGCTCGCCTGCCAACTGCGCTATTTCGAGATGAAGCCCGGCGGCTATTCCACGCTGGAGCGCCACCGGCACGTGCACGGGGTGATGATCCTGCGCGGCCGCGGCGAGTGCCTGGTCGGCGGCGAGGTGCGCCAGGTGAAGCCCAACGACCTGGTGCACATCCCGGCGATGACCTGGCACCAGTTCCGCGCCGCGCCCGGCGAGGCGATGGGGTTCCTGTGCATGGTCAACGCCGAGCGCGACCGCCCGCAGCTGCCGGACGCGGAGGCGCTGAAAGCGATGCGCGCCGACCCGCGCGTGGCCGCGTTCCTGGACGGCACCTCCGATGAGCGCCCCAAGGGCTGAAGCGGCGCCGGCCGCGCCCCGGCCCATCGCGGGCGCCTGCGCCTGGCGCGGAAGCGACATGGCCGACTCCGCGCGCTGGGTGCGCGCGCTCGACGCCGCGGCGACGGCCCGGATCGACAGCGCACTGGTCGGGGTGCGCGGGTTGGATTGGCGCGCGGTGACGCGCGCGAATTTCCCCCTGCCCGGCCTCGCGCCCCTGTTCCGGGACATCCGCGAGGAGCTGGAGAACGGCAGCGGGATGCTGAAGCTCAAGGGCCTGCCGGTCGCGCGCTACGCGCCCGAGGACCTCAGGCGCGTCTGGTTCGGCATCGGCTGCCATGTCGGCACCCCGGTGTTCCAGAACCGGCGCGGCGAGCTGATGCGCGACATCCGCGACGAGGGCGCGGAAGCCGGCCGGCGCTACGGCGAGGTGAAGAAGGAGGACGGCGGCACGTTCCTATCCTCCTACGCGCGCACGCTGACCAGCGGGCAGCTGCGGTTCCACACCGACCGCTGCGACGTGGTGGGCCTGTTGTGCGTGCGCCAGGCGCGCGCGGGCGGCCTGAGCCGGCTGGCGAGCTCCGCCTGCGTCCACAACGAGATGCTGCGCCGCCGGCCCGACCTCGCCGAGACGCTCTACCGCGACGTCTACCGCAGCCGCTTCGGCGAGGAAGCCGACGCGCCCAAGGACGTGTACCGGCTGCCGGTGTTCGGCCAGGCCGGCGGCAAGTTCACCAGCCATTTCTCGCTGACCTACATCGAGGCGGCGGAGATGGCGCCGGGCGTGCCCAAGCTGACCGCGCGGCAGCGCGAGGCGATCGACCTCCTGCTGGCGCTGGCGGCCGAGCTCAGCTTCGAGATGACGCTCGAGCCCGGCGACATGCAGTTCCTCAACAACCACGTGATCTACCACGGCCGCACGGCGTTCGAGGACGACGCCGCGGCCGGGCGCGACCGGCTGCTGCACCGCCTGTGGCTGACGGTGCCCAACAACCGCGCGCTGCCTCAGGGCCACGAGGTGCTGTGGCGCAGCATCGAGGCCGGCCGCCCGCGCGGGGGCATCGCGCAAACGGCGGCGTAGCGTCCGCCTTTTCGCGGTCGCGCAGCGCGCCGCTACGCCGCGTCCTTCTCGGGCAAGAGCTGGTAGAGCACGATCGCGCCGAACGTGGCGGTGCCGATGCCCGCGAGCGTGAACCCGCCGATGTCGAGCGCCAGGTTACCCGCGCCCAGCACCAGCGCCACGCCCACGGTGATCAGGTTGCGGGCGCTGGAGAAGTCGACCTTGTTCTCGACCCAGATGCGCCCGGCCGTCGCGGCGATCAGGCCGAACAGCACGATCGAAAGCCCGCTCAAGACCGGCCCGGGGATGGTGAGGATCAAGGCCCCGAACTTGGGCGAGAAGCCCAGCACGATCGCCGCCAACGCCGCCACCACGAACACGACCGTCGAGTAGATCTTGGTGACGGCCATCACCCCGATGTTCTCCGCGTAGGTCGTCACGCCCGTGCCGCCGCCCAGGCCCGCCGCCATGGTGGCCACCCCGTCGCCCAGGAACGCGCGGCCGAGGTACCTGTCCATGTCGCGCCCGGTCATCACGCCGATCGCCTTGACGTGGCCCAGGTTCTCGGCCACCAGGATGATCGCGACGGGCGCGATCAGCACCATCGCCTTGGCGTCGAACACCGGGGCGCCGAACTTGGGCAGGCCGAACCACGAAGCCGCGGCGACGCCCGCGAAATCGACCGGCTTGCCCATGCCCATGAGGTTGGCGGCGGCGAGATAGACCATGTAGCCGATGACGCCGCCCAAGAGGATCGGCAGGCGCCGCGCCACGCCCGGCGCGAACACCGCCACCAGCCCGACCGCGAGCACGGTTACGACCGCGATCCAGGTGTCGAACGGCTTGCCGCCGATGCCCATGACCGCGACCGGCGCCAAATTGAGGCCGATCACCGCCACGACCGCGCCGGTGACCACCGGCGGCATCAGCTTCTCCACCCAGCGCGTGCCGGCGGCCATGACCGCCAGGCCGATGACGGCGTAGAGCACGCCCGCCGCCACGATGCCGCCCAGCGCCACGGCAAGGTTCGGGTTCGGCCCCTTGCCGGCGTAGGCGGTGGCCGCGATCACCACGCCGATGAACGAGAAGCTGGAGCCGAGATAGCTCGGCACCCGGCCGCCGACGATGACGAAGAAGATCAGCGTGCCGATGCCGGAGAACAGGATCGCCACGTTGGGATCGAAGCCCATGAGGATCGGCGCCAGCACCGTGGCGCCGAACATGGCGACCACGTGCTGCAGGCCCAGGACGACCGTCTGCCCCCAGGGCAGGCGCTCGTCGGGCGCGATTACGCCGCCGGTCTTCTCGGTCCAGCTCGTCAGCATCGATTCGTCGGAATTCGCGGCCATGGTCCCCTCCTTCCCCGCCCCGCGGGGGAAATCCGGGGCAGCTTACGGCGATTCGCGAGTCGCCCCTACGGCTCAGGCGCGCGAATCGGCACGGATCATGTCGGCGGCCTTCTCCGCGATCATGATGGTAGGCGAATTGGTGTTGCCGGAGGTGATCGCGGGCATGATCGAGGCGTCGGCGATTCGCAAGGCGGCGATGCCGCGCACCCTAAGGCGCTCGTCCACCACCGCGCCCGCGTCCTGTCCCATCTTGCAGGTGCCGACGGGGTGGAAAATGGTGGTGCCGATGTCGCCCGCGGCCTTCGCCAGCTCGGCGTCGCTCTGGAGCCGCGCGCCGGGCTTGAACTCCTCGGGCTTGAAGCGCGCGAGGGCGGGCGCCGCGCAGATGCGGCGCGTGAGCCGTATCGCCGCCGCGGCGACCGCCTTGTCCTCGGGCGTCGCCAGATAGTTGGGGCGGATCGCGGGGTGCGCGCGCGGATCGGGGCCCTTGAGGCGGATCGTGCCGCGGCTGGTGGGCCTGAGGTTGCACACCGAGGCGGTGAACGCCTTGAAGGGGTGCAGCGGGTCGCCGAACTTGTCGAGGCTCAAGGGCTGCACGTGGTACTCGAGGTTCGGCGTCTCGAAGCTGGGGTCGCTCTTGGCGAAGGCGCCCAACTGGCTCGGCGCCATGGTCAAGGGCCCGCGCCGGAACAGGAAATACTCGAGCCCCATCCCCAGGCGGCCGATCAGGCTGTTGGCGCGCTCGTTGAGCGTGTCGGTGCCGCTGACCTTGAACACGGTGCGGATCTGCAGGTGGTCCTGCAAATTCTCGCCCACGCCCGGCAGGTCGTGGACGACCGCGATGCCGTGCTCTTTCAACAGCGCGCCCGGGCCGACGCCGGAGAGCTGGAGCAAATGCGGCGAGCCGACCGCGCCCGCAGCCAGGATCACCTCGCCCCTGGCCTCGGCGCAGCTCAAGGCGCCGTCGCGCCAGAACTCCACGCCCGCGGCGCGCTTGCCCGCGAGGCGGATCGCCTTGGCCTGCGCGCCGGTCATCACGACGAGGTTCGCCCGGCCCTGCGCTGGCCTCAAGAACGCCTTGGCCGTGGTCCAGCGCACGCCGCGCTTCTGGTTGACCTGGAAATAGCCGCAGCCCTCGTTGTCGCCGCGGTTGAAGTCGTCGGTGTTGGGGATGCCGGTTTCGGCCGCGGCGGCGCGGAACGCATCGAGGATTTCCCAGGTGAGCCGCATCTCCTCGACGCGCCACTCCCCGCCCGCGCCGTGCGCCGCGTCCGCGCCGTGGACGAAGTCCTCGTTGCGCTTGAAATAGGGCAGCACGTCGTCCCACGCCCAGCCCGGGTTGCCCATCTGGCGCCAGCGGTCGTAGTCGCGCGCCTGGCCGCGCATGTAGATCATGCCGTTGATCGCCGAGCAGCCGCCCAGCACGCGCCCGCGCGGATAGTTGAGCGCGCGGCCGCCCAGGCCCGGCTCCGGTTCGGTCTTGAAGCACCAGTCGGTGCGCGGGTTGTTCTGGGTGTAGAGATAGCCGATCGGGATGTGGATCCAGAGGTAGTTGTCGCGCCCGCCCGCCTCGAGCAGCAGCACGCGCTTCGCCGGATCGGCCGAGAGCCGGTTGGCGAGCACGCAGCCCGCTGTGCCGGCGCCGACGACGATGTAGTCGTAGCTGCCAGCCGCGGCCCGTTCTTGCGCGTCGCCCCCCATGGCCGGGGAAGGATTGTCGATTATCGCGGCGCGCGCAATGGGGCTAGGCCTGACCCCGGTGCAGCACCGTGTCGTCCTGCACGACCGCGGCCGGCGCGATGTCGGGCATCGACTTCAGCCGCGCGTAATAGGGCGTGAAGTCGGGGCGGGTGGCGTCGAACAGCTGTTGGAAGCTTTCGATCACGAAATAGGTGGGCTGGAAGTCGTCGATCTTGTACGCGGTGCGCATCACGCGCAGCAGGTCGAAGGCGATGCGGTTGGGCTTGGGGCTTTCCAGGCAATAAATCGACTCGCCCCTCGACGACACGATCCCCGAGCCGTAGATGCGCGGGCCTTGGGGCGTCCGGATCAGCCCGAATTCGACCGTGTACCAGTAGAGCCGCGCGAGATTGTGGAGCGCGCCGAGGCCGAGCGCCTTCAGGCCGCCCCGCCCGTAGGCCTGCATGTAGTCGGCGAACACCGGGTTCATCAGCATCGGCACGTGGCCGAAGATGTCGTGGAACACGTCGGGTTCCTGGAGATAGTCGAGCTGGTCGGGCCGCCGGATGAAGCAGGTGGAGGGAAAGCGCCGGTTGGCGAGGTGGCGGAAGAACACGTCGTCCGGCACCAGGCCGGGCACCGCGACGATGGACCAACCCGTCGCCTTGCCCAGCACGTCGTCGAGGCGGCGGAAATCGGGGATGCCGTCCGCCGCGACGCCCAGGCGCTCGATGCCCCCAAGGAACTCCGCGCAGGCGCGGCCCTTCAGCACCTCGCGCTGGCGCTGGAACAGCGTGCGCCAGACCGCATGCTCCCCGGCCGTGTAGGCGCTCCAATCCTGCGCGATGGTGAAATCCGCGTCCGCCGCCCCGGGCTTCATGCCATCCTCCACCTCCCCTGCTCCACCGCCAGGAAGAATTCGGTCAACGCGCGATTGAACGCCTCGGGCTCCTCGATGTTCAGGGCGTGGCCGGTGCGCGGCAAGACCAGCAGGCCCGCGCCCGGGATTTCGCGGCGCATCAAGAGTCCGGGCGCGAGGCAGGGCTCGTCCGCGTCGCCGGTGACGATCAGGCACGGCACGCGAATGCGGCGCATGTCCTCGACCAGCTCCCACAGCGAGGGCCGGCGCATCTGCACGCCGCGCAGCGTGTTGGCCGAGCCCAGGCCGTCATGTTCGGCCAAGCGCAGGCGGAACTCGGCCCAGGCCCTGGGGTCCTTGTCGCGCAGCGGCCAGCGCGTCGGCACGTCGGCGTAGATCTTGGCCGCACCGGCGCCGCCCAGCTCCTCGAACCTCTTGGCCGAGGCCTCGCTGTCGCGGCGGAACGTCGCCTGTTTTTCCGGCTCCGAGCCGTAGCCGCAGCCCGCGATCACCGCCGAGCGCGCGATGTCGGGCCGGCGCATGGCGAAATGCAGCGCGGCGTAGCCGCCCATCGACAGGCCCACCACGTGCGCCTTGGCGATCCCGAGCGCCGCGCACACCGCCGCGACGTCCTTGACCGCGCGGTCCTGCGAGTAGGCGGCGACGTCCCTCGGCACGTCCGAGGGCGGATAGCCGCGCGCGTTGAACGCCACGCAGCGGTAGTGCCGCGCGAACTGCCGCATCTGCGGCTCCCAGCTGCGGCAGTCGCCGGCGAATTCGTGCACGAACACGACCGGGAAGCCGCTGCCCGCTTCCTCGTAATAGAGCTTCACCCCGTCGTCGGCGGTCGCGTGCGGCATGGCGTTCCGGTTCCCTCGCGTCTGCGGCAAGTGTGATCCGTCCCGGCGGCAAACTCAATTCGCGTTCGCGTGCTAGTATCGCCGGCAACGACAGGACGCGGCGGAGGGGACGGAGATGGCCGGCCAGGTTCTCGGATTCGTCGGCGTCGGGCGCATGGGCGGCCCGATGGCGGGGCGGCTCGCCGACGCGGGCTACGGCTTGCGCGTCCACGACACCGACGCGGCGGCGGTGAAGCCGCTGGCGGCGCGCGGCGCCGTTGCCTGCGCGTCCGCCCAAGAGGCGGCGGACGGCGCTACGCTCGTGCTGGCGAGCCTGCCGACGCCGGAGGCGGTGCGCGAAGTCGTGCTCGGGGACCGCGGCATCGCCGAGGGCAAGGCGGTCCGCACCGTCGTGGACCTCGGCACCACGGGGCCGACCGTGGCCAAGGCCGTGGCCGCGGCGCTCGAAGCCCGCGGCATCGCCTGGATCGACGCGCCGGTGAGCGGCGGCGTCGCGGGCGCCCGCGCCGGGACCCTGGCGGTGATGGCCGCCTGCCCCAGGCCCGCATTCGCCGCGGTCGAGCCGGTCTTGAAGACCTTCGGCCGCGTGTTCTTCGCCGGCGAGAAGCCGGGCATGGGCCAGGTGGCGAAGCTCGCCAACAACATGCTGTCGGTGGCCGGGCTCGCGATCGCGTCCGAGGCGCTGGCGATGGGGGTCAAGGCGGGCCTCGACCCCGCGGCGATGATCGACATCATCAACGCCGGGACGGGGCGCAACAGCGCGACCCAGGACAAGTTTCCGCGCGCGATCCTGACCCGCAAATTCGACGCCGGCTTCGCCACCGGGCTTTCCTACAAGGACATCCGCCTGTGCGTGGAGGAGGCCGAGGCGCTGGGCGTGCCGATGGTGGTGGGCGCGGCGGTGCGCGAGATGATGGCGATCACGCGGGCGAAGTTCGGGGCCGACTCGGACTTCACCTCTCTCGCGCGGGTGGTGGAGGAATGGGCGGGCGTCGAGATTCGCGGCGCGCCCGAGGGGAACTAGCCCAAGGGGAACCGAATCATGAGCGGGGACGTGTACGAAATCTACGCGGTCAAGTACGGGCGGCACGAGCGGCGGCGGGCGGAGAACTTCGTCGGCGGCGACCCGCACGACGCGCCGATGCCGCTCAACTACTACGTCTGGGCCGTGGTGGGAGCGAAGCGCAGCTTCGTCGTCGACACCGGCTTCGACGCCGCGATGGCGGAGAAGCGCGGGCGGAAGATCGCTGAGCCCGTGGGCGACGGCCTCAAGGCGCTGGGCATCGACCCCGGCGCGGTCAAGGACGTGATCGTCACGCATCTGCACTACGACCACGCCGGCAACCACGGCCTGTTCCCCAACGCGCGCTACCACCTCCAGGACCGCGAGATGGACTTCGCGACCGGGCGCTGTATGTGCCACGCGGTCATGCGCCAGGCGTTCGAGTGCGCCGACGTGCAGGCGATGGTGGGCCGCGTCTTCGAGGGGCGCGTATGTTTCCACGACGGCGCGGCGGAGCTCGCGCCCGGAATTTCGGTGCACCACATCGGCGGCCACACCAAGGGCATCCAGGCGGTGCGGGTGCTGACGCGCCGGGGCTTCGTCGTGCTGGCCTCCGACGCCACGCATTTCTACGCGCATTTCCTGGAGCGGCGCGTGTTTCCGATCGTGCACGACGTGGCGCGGGTGCTGGAGGGCTACGACACCATGGAGGCGCTCGCCGGGTCCAAGGCGCGCGTGATTCCCGGCCACGACCCGCTGGTGATGGACCTCTACCCGCCCGCCAAGCCCAACCTCGCGGGCTGGATCGCGCGCCTCGATGCCGATCCCAAGCCGATGCCGGCGCGCTAGGCGCGCCTCACGCCGCGCGCATCGCCTCGACGCGGATCTCCTCGGTGAGGCGCGCCCGGTAAGCCTGGAACTCGGGCGCCGATTTGAGCGTGTAGTGGCGGGGGTGCGGCAGCTCGATCGCAATATCCGACTTGATCCGCCCCGGCCGCGCCGACATCACGACGACGCGGTTGGCCATGAACACCGCTTCCTCGATGTCGTGGGTGACGAACAGCACGGTCTTGCGCTCGGCCTCCCAGATGCCGAGCAGCATTTCCTGCATCAGCCCGCGCGTCTGGTTGTCGAGCGCGCCGAACGGCTCGTCCAGCAGCAGGATCTTGGGATCGTTGGCGAGCGCGCGGGCGATCGCCGTGCGCTGCTGCATGCCGCCCGAGAGCATGCGCGGCAGGTGGTTCTCGAATCCGGCGAGGCCGACGCGGGCGATCCACTTCGCCGCGATCTCGTTCTGGCGCGCCTCGGGCACGCCCTTCTCGCGCAGGCCGAAGCAGATGTTGCGCTTGACCGTCAGCCACGGGAACAGCGTGTAGGACTGGAACACCATCCCCCGGTCGGGCCCGGGCCCGCGGATGGGCGCGCCGTCGAGCAGCACGTCTCCCGCGCTCGGCGCGTCGAGCCCCGCGACGATGCGCAAGAGCGTCGACTTGCCGCAGCCCGACGGCCCCAGGACCGAGATGAAGTCGTTCTCCTGCACCTCGAGCGCGATCGGCGTCAGCGCCTCGGTCGGCTTGCCGCCGTGGACGCCCGGGAACGTGCGGCCGACGCCCGCGATGGCGAGCAGCGCGCTCACGCCAGCTTCCACGGGAACAGGCGCTGGTTCACGGTCTTGAACAGGTAGTCGGAAATCAGCCCGATGACGCCGATGACGATGATGCCGAAGATGATCTGCCCGGTGTTGAGCAGCGCCTGGCTGTCGGTGATCATGTGGCCGATGCCCGAGGACGAGCCGATCAGCTCCGCCACGATCACGTAGGTCCAGGCCCAGCCCAGCACCAGGCGCAGGATCTCCGCGACCTCGGGCGCGGCGTGCGGGATCAGCACGCGCCGCACGATGCCCCAGTCCCGGGCGCCCAGCGTGTAGGCGGCCTCGACCAGGTCGCGCCGCGTGCCGCCGACCGTGACCGCCACCATCAGCACGAGCTGGAACACCGCGCCGATGAAGATCACCAGCAGTTTCTGCGTCTCGCCGATGCCCGCCCACAGGATCAGCAGCGGAATGAAGGCCGAGGCCGGCAGGTAGCGCGCGAACGAGACGAACGGCTCGAAGAACGCCTCGACCGGCTTGTAGGTGCCCATCGCCACGCCCAGCGGCAGCGCCACGAGCGCGGCGAGGATGAAACCGCCGAACACGCGCCACACCGTCATGCCGATGTCGTAGGCGAAGTTGAAGCGGTACAGGAGGTTCCAGCCCTCCTCGATCATCTGCAGCGGATCGGCGAGGAACACGGGCGAGACGAACCCGCCCGCCGTCGCGAAGCTCCAGCCCGCCACGAACAGCACGAAGAACGCGATGCCCAGGCCGGTCTTGGCGCCGGGGCCGATCGGCTTCAGCGGCTTCATGGGCCGGGCCTGGAACGGGAAGGCGCGGGAAGGAAGGCGGGGCGCCGCCCGGGCGCCCCGCGCAGGCCTTGGGTCAGTTCACGAAGCTGGCGTCGACGATCTTGTTGATGTCCGGAACCTGCTTGATGAGGCCCATCTCCTGCAACAGGCCGGCGGCCTCCTTCGAGAAGGCCTGGATTTCGCCCTCGAAGAACTTCTTGTTGCCGTACTGGTCCTGCCAGCGCAGGTAGGCGGCGGACTTGGCGAACTGCTCGCCGGTCTGCTTCACGGGCTTGCCCATGATCTCGTACGACTTCGCCGGCTCGGCCTTGATCATGTCGAGGGCCGAGAAGTAGCTGGAGACCAGCTTGGCCACGGCCGGCTTGTTGGCGGCGATGAACTTGGGCGTGCAGCCGAACGTGTCCATCACCATCGGGTAGTCGAGCGTGGTGGCGATGATCTTGCCGGCTTGCGGGGCGGCGCGGACGGTCGAGAGGTAGGGCTCGTAGGTCATGGCCGCGTCGTTCTGGCCGGCGACGAAGGCCTGGGCCGCGGGGCCCGGTTCCATGTTGACCACCTTCACGTCCTTCACGGTCAGCCCGTTCTTCTTGAGGAACCAGGCGAGCGTGAAATAGGGCGCGGTGCCGGGCGCCGAGGCCGCGACCGTCTTGCCCTTCAAATCCTTGATCGAGGCGATGTTGTTGCGCACGACCATGCCGTCGGCGCCGTAGCTCTTGTCCATCTGGAACACCTGGGTGGTGGCGACGCCGTTGGCGTTCCACACGATCCAGGTCTCCACCGTCGTGGCGGCGCACTGGATGTCGCCCGAGGCGATGGCGAGGTGCCGGTCCTTCTGCGGGATGAACTTGATGGTGGCGTCGATGCCGTTCTTCTTGAAGATGCCGGCGTCGTTGGCGAGCGTGAGCGGCGCGAAGCCGGTCCAGCCGCTGATGCCGATGGCGACCTTGGTTTGCGCGAGCGCGGGAAGCGACCCGGCGGCGGCGAGCGCGGCCGAAAGAGCGATGCGGGTTAAGGCGGACATTGGCGGAGACCTCCTGGTTGCAAGGTTCGTTTCGGGGCCGCGCGCACCGCGGCCCGGCGTTGCCGCGATGTTAGCGCGTCCGCCCCGCCGCGCGAAAGCCCGTCACCGGCGCGCCGGCAGCCGGTCGAGCGCGGCCCGGACCATCGCTTGCAGCGCGGGGCGGAGCGCCCGGGCGCGCGCCTCGTCGAAGCGGAACGACGGCGCGCCGTCCATGTACGTGGACTGGCTGAGTTCCAGTTGCACGGCGCAAATCCCCTCATCCGGCCGGCCATAGGTGCGGGTGATGTAGCCGCCGACGAAGCGGCCGTTCAGCACCGCGCTGTAGGCGGGAAACGTCTGCGCCGCCGCCAGCACCGCCTCGCCCATGCCCGCGGCGCAGCTCGCGCCGCGCGCGGTGCCTATGTTGTGGTCGGCAAGCCGCCCGGGGAACAGGCGCGGGATTTCCGGCGCGATGGAGTGCGCGTCCCACAGCAGCACGCGCCCGTGCCGGGCCTTCAGGCGCGCAAGCTCGGCCGCCAGCGCGTCGTGATAGGGCTGCCAAAAGGCCGCGCGCCGTCCGGCGATCTCCTCGGCGCCCGGAACCTGCCCCTCCCGATAGACCGGCGTTCCGTCGAACAGGTCCGCCGGGCACAGGCCCGTGGTCGCCCGGCCGGGATAGAGGCTCGTGCCGTCGGGCGGCCGGTTGAGGTCGATCACCAGGCGCGACCAGCGCGCGGCCAGGACGGTCGCGTCCAGCTCCGCCAGGAAGTCGTAGAGCCGGTCGACGTGCCAGTCCGTGTCGGGCACGGCGCGCGCGGCGCCGGTGAGGCGCGCGGCGAGCGGCGGCGGCAGTTCGGTGCCGACATGCGGCATGGAGACCAGCAGCGGCCCGTCGCGACGGACCAGGGAAAACACGCCGCTCACAGCGCCCCGGCGACGATCTCGCCGCCGCGCACCACGGCGGCGGCGGGATTGGCGCCCATCCAGTAGGCGAGCTCGGCCGGGCGCTCGACGTCCCAGGCCGCGAAGTCGGCGCGCTTGCCCGCCTCCAGCGTGCCGAAGTCCCGGGCCAGGCCGAGGGCACGCGCGGCGTTCGCGGTCGCGCCGCGCACCGCCTCCTCGGGCGTCAGGCGGAACAGCGTGCAGGCCATGTTGAGCATCAGCAGCAGCGACAGCGCGGGCGAGGAGCCCGGGTTGCAGTCCGTGGCGACCGCCATCGGCACGCCGTGCCGGCGCAACAGGTCGACCGGCGGCCGTCCGGTTTCGCGCAGCGCGTAGAACGCCCCGGGCAGCAGCACCGCGACCGTGCCGGCGGCCTTCATGGCGGCCGCGCCCGCTTCGTCGAGGTGCTCGAGATGGTCGGCCGACAGCGCGCCGAAGCGCGCGGCGAGCGCGGCGCCGTGCCGGTTGGAAAGCTGCTCGGCGTGGATTTTCACCGGCAGCTTGTGGCGCCGGGCCGCCCGGAACACGCGCTCGGTCTGCTCGGGCGTGAAGCCGATCGAGTCGCAGAAGGCGTCCGCGGCATCGGCCAGGCCTTCGCGCGCCACGGCGGGAATGATCGCCTCGCAGACGAGATCGACATAGGCGTCCGCGCGGCCCTTGAACTCCGGCGGCACCGCGTGCGCGGCCAGGCAGGTCGCCGATACCGTCACCGGCAGCTCGCGCCCCAGCCGCCGCGCCGCGCGCAACTGCTTCAGCTCGTTCGCCACGTCGAGGCCATAGCCGGACTTGATCTCGACCACGGTCACGCCCTCGGCCAGCAGACGCGCGAGGCGCTTTCTGGCCGAGGCGACCAGATCGTCCTCGCTGGCGGCGCGGGTGGCCTTGACGGTGGAAAGAATTCCGCCGCCGGCCCGGGCGATCTCCTCGTAGGTCGCGCCCTTGAGGCGCTGCTCGAATTCCCCCGCGCGGTCGCCGCCGAACACGATGTGGGTGTGGCAGTCGACCAGCGCGGGCGTGATCCAGCGCCCGCCGCACCCGACCGTGCGCTCCGCCCCGGGCGCTTCGCCCGCCGGCCCGACCCAGGCGATCCGGCCGCCCTCCGCCAGGATCGCGCCGCGCTCGACCGCGCCCCAGCCCGGTCCCTGGAGCGTGGCGAGCCGCGCGTCGGTGTAGAGCGTCGCGGTCATGACTCCAGGGACGGCAGGTTCAGCTTGTGCTCGCGCGCGCAGGCCACGGCAAGCTCGTAGCCCGCGTCGGCGTGGCGCATCACGCCCGAGGCCGGGTCGTTGGTCAGCACGCGTTCGAGCCGCCGCGCGGCCTCCTTGGTGCCGTCGCATACGATCACCATGCCCGCGTGCTGGGAATAGCCCATGCCCACGCCGCCGCCGTGGTGGATGCT
>Ga0114930_10003054_pt1 | contig 14840 bp, 13 predicted proteins | sample AnhtaG_FD_87300 | JGI IMG/M metagenome (GOLD analysis project Ga0114930, IMG submission 87300) | Deep subsurface microbial communities from Anholt, Denmark to uncover new lineages of life (NeLLi) - Anholt_01485 metaG | ecosystem: Environmental > Aquatic > Marine > Oceanic > Sediment | place... | reverse complement strand
TCCATCATAAAGTTTCCCCATTTTTCGGCCAAAAAAAGGACCTTCACACTTCCCAATTTCGATTTCTACCCTGCTACCAGACGGTTACATCACCACCCCGCCCGTTTTTGGGGAAACTCCTGGGGGACATCCTCCTGCTACCTTGACAGAAGTCGCTCATAGAGAAACAAGAGTTTTTTGGCCTCGGATTCCCAGTTGTATTTTCTCTCGGCGAGTTCTCTGCCCCTCTGCCCCATTTTCTTTGCTTCCTCTGGATGTTCGAGGAGGTAGATTATGGCATCGGCAATTTGGGAAACGTTGAGGGGATCAACCACAAGGCCGCAACCTTGATCGTAGATGATCTTACGCCAGAGAGGGAAATCGGATGCAATCAAGGGGACGCCGCAGGCCATGCATTCAAATATCTTGTTGGGCATGGCTTCCACGTGGTTGGGGCAAGGGTGATACAGCACAAGGCCGGCGAGCGCTCCGGCATAGCTGTGGTAGACGTCGGCCATCGGGATCAGGCCGCCGTAGTCCACAGCCCGAGAGGAGTTGACGATCTGGGAGCGGATGGCGTCATTTTCGAACTCTCCAAAGATTTTCAGTTTGATGGGAAACCGGCCACACACTGCGTCGGCCGCGGCGAGCATCTCTGTTGCGCCCAGCACTCCCATTATCGTGCCGAAGTAAGCGACGAACGGCCTGAACCGCTCCCTGGGGGGCGGCGTGTCCTTGCTTCCGGGAATATATTCCAGGATGGGGTAGTTATGCAAAACCGTGGCGCCTGGGAAGCGTCTCTGAATGGAATCTGTGGCGGCAACAACCGCACTCATTCTGCGGGCAGCCCATTTCTCCAGAGGATTGATCACCGCCGATAATACCGGTCGAAACCATGGCGGGAGATATGACTTGGAAGTTATGTTTTTGGGTAGATCTTCGTGTGCGTCATAGATGACTTTCTTCCCGAGGAGTCGAAAAAGAAGGCCGACAGGGATCAGTTCCGGGACGTGGAAGTGATGAATGTCGGCCTTTTCCTTGAGGATTGTGCGGATGAGTTTGAGAGATGACAGAACTCTTCTGAGCCGGGAGGACCGTTGAGTGAGGGCTCGTATTTGAACGCCGTCTTTGAGATCGTCGTGTGGTCCCTGGGCGAAGAGAACGACGTTATAGGCAGCCTGCGAGAGGCTGCGTGCTTGTTTATGGAAGATGCGAGGGTGCGTGGTACGCTGAGCGGTGGAGAAGATAACAACCTTCGCTCGTTTCGCCTTTCGGTTCATCGGGGTTTCTCCGGAGAGCCGCAGCCCGGCTCCGCGCGTGCACTCCCGGCGCGCGGAGAGGGCGGCTGGCGCTTTGTGTTGGCCCGGTGTCGCACAACCCAGTGGTACATCTCCAAGGCGGCTGGGACATACGTATTCGGGCCGAAAACTGCGCGCATTCGCTCGCGCCCGGCCTTGGCCATGAAGCGCCGCAACTCCCTGTTACGGGCGAGAGTGATGATCGAAGATGCCAGGCTTTGATGTGCTCCGGTGGGAACGAGAAAGCCGGTTTCTCCGTGAATGACTGCTTCGGGGATTCCGCCGACCGGGGTGGCGATGACCGGCAGCTCGCAAGCCATGGCCTCAACGATGACCGTGGGAAGCCCTTCGCTGTGCGATGGCAGGATGAGAACATCGCTTGCCTGCATCCAGAGAGCGACTTCAGCGTGTGGCTTGGGGCCGCAGAGCAGCACGCTGTGGCCCAAGCTGGCGAGCTTGGGGTAAAGTGGGCCCTTCCCCAGGATCACAAGGGTCGAGCCCGGGGCTTTCGTTGTGACCACCCTCCAGGCGGCGCTCAGGTCAATGAGTCCCTTTTCGGAGCACAAGGCGCCAACGTAGATGGCCACGAATGCTCCCGGGGGTATACCAAGGCGCCTCCTCAGGAGAACCCTGTCCCGGGCAGGGGCGAAAAGCTGTGTGTCAACGGTGGTATAGAGAACACTTATTTCCCGCCCGGTTCGAGAAATGGAGGACATTTTCTCTGCGAGAGCCTTGCTGACGGCGAGGGGCGCGTCGCAATTTTCGATGACGTATCTGGTGAGGAGAAAATTGGCTCTTGATTCCCAGGCATAGATGTTGACGTCGCCGCCCCTTGCCTGGCAGACGCAGGGAAGACGGAAGGCCTTTGAGAGGAGGACGGCGGCGACCCCCCAGGGCAAAAGGCCGTGCGCGTGGATGAGGTCAAAAGGCTTCTCGCGTGACCATTCGCGAAAGGAGGCGCAGAGGGTGGGAAGCATGGCAAAGGGTTCGAATTTGCGGTAGAAGGCACCGGGGGGGCGCGGGTAGCGTGGGTAGCGCACATGAATTCCGTCCAATATGTCAGAGCGAGGAACCATTCCGAGGTCTCTCCATTTCGGGTTCCACCACAGGATGCGAGGGGAATAAGGGAGGGGGGAGAGGACGCGGACGTCGAGCCGTGCCCGCTTCAGGGCCAGGCATTCGCGGTGAACGAAGATGCCGGCGGTGGGGTCGGTTTTTCGAGGGTACATTCCCGTCAGTACCAATATTTTCGGTCTGCTATGCATGCAGGTAGTTATTCTATTACAAACGTGTTTGCGTACGCAAAGACTTCCATTGAAAAGCGCAATTTGGGCTACCGCGAGCGCACCGAAGCGGTTTAGGCCCGTTTAGGCTATGGAACAGCCGTTCACCTCGTTCAAAACAGAAATGTTCTTGATCCCAACCTGGTTGAACACCAGTTGTATTTGATCTAAATGAATTTTGTTTTCGTTTTCAAGTCTCAGCAAAGCATCTGATCGTGTTATCAAACCATCTCTCACCATTTTGGCGTAGAAATCATCTTTCTCCGTCATTGCTATAGTCTTCAAGTACATAAGGTCTTTTAAGTGTCCTATCCTGCAATCAAATCGCCATGGTCCGAGTTTTTCAGGATAATTCCAGGCAATCTCAGATCTCAACCTTGATAGGACTTCTTCTTCGTTCCATTCAATGTAATCGAACAACTCGACCATTGGTATATCGAGACCAAAGAGTGTGGGGCTAATGGTGTTGATCACTGCAAATGCATACCCTTTAACCATTGTCGGAATGCACACAGGACTAAAGTATCTGGGATTCCCAAGCATCTGCTTTAGCACATTATAAGCTGCTTTAGTGATGTACAGGTAATAGTTTTCATCCCTCGGTACACCATGTAATTCTTTCTTGAAGGCTGTTCTTTCAAACGGATTCGCACCACCGACAACACAGGGGGCCTTGTGTTTCTTTGCAATTTTTAAGATGTCCCATGCTATGATTCTACACGGAATGCACATCACATTTACCATTGACGGGGAAGGTCTTCTAAACCATGCGATTGCATCATTTCTAAGGATCCGCTCATGGATTCTGTTTCTCAGCTTGAATCGGACCAGGTCAACATTCAATGCTCGAACTGCATTGCTGATGTTCGCTTTTGCTTGTGGGTCCGTAAAAGGATTTTGGTAATTCACAGCAAGCACCTTCATATGATAATCTTTGACCAGTTTCAACAGGGTGAAGGCGCTATCCCGCCCGCCACTTATAGTTACAATGCAGTCATATTTACTGTCAGGTCTCCGATGGGACTTCAGTAGTTTCAGCAGCTCGGATTCACCTTTGTACTTGATTTTGCGGTGGGTGTGGCAATGGTCACAAATCCCATTCTTGTCAAAGACGATATTTGGAGTACATGCGGGCAATACGCATCTGTTGCAGCGCTTCATGATTTTCTCCTTATAGAGCTTTGAGGAGGTTCTCGCAGTGGTTGCCCAACCAGAGTGCGTTTCCGTCCGGGCAGTTGTCGATGTTTGTTGCAGCCTTCTCCGATACGCGATGCGCAGTATCTCGAAGGGCCGTCCTCGGAAGAGCATGGATGCGCTCCGCGAGACATTCCTCCGAGACAAACTCTGAAAGGCATCGGTGCCTATCCAGGGCGGTCGCCGACTCCGCCTTTGTTGCGGGACAGCGGGATGGTGTCGGACACGCACACATCACCCGAGGGTCGGCCTGCGCTTTCCTTTCCCTACGGCTAGGAAAGTAAACCCCTTGGCCGTAAAAACAGAGGGGTCAAATATGTCACGGGCATCCACGATAACGGACCCTCTCATGGAACTCTTGAGGTCCTGGGGGCTTAGCGTAAGATAATCTTTGTGCCTTGTTACGAAAACAAGCGCGTCGCTGCCAGCGACGGCTTTGTGCAAATCGCTGGTCAGCGCTATTCCCTCGAACTCCTTCACATGTGGGTCGTGCGCGATCAGCTGCGCCCCCTTCTTCTGCAGGATCCTGATTAGGGGCAACGCCGGTGTATTGCGCGGGTCGTCGGTGTTTTCGAGGTAGGCGATGCCCATGATCGTAATTTTTGAGCTGCGAAGGCTTCTACCGTCTGTCAGAAGGGCAGTTTCGACCAGCCTGGCGACGTGCCGCGGCATGTAGTCGTTCACATTCCTGGCGGCTGTGAGTACTTGCGGCTTTAGCAGGCCAGGTTCTCCGTAACTCTCCACGCCGTGCAGCAGTAGCCACGTATCTTTCGGTAGACAGTGTCCTCCGACTCCGGCGCCAGGCGCATGCACGTCAACGTGACTCAAGGTGTTGGCTAGGCCTCTCACTTCGTACGCATCTACGCCCAGTCGCTCGCAGAGCAACGCCACCTCGTTCGCGAATGCGATATTGACGTCACGATAGGCATTCTCCACGCACTTGGTTACCTCCGCGGTCAAACAGTCCGTCACCACTATGTTGGCTTTTACGATATGGCTGTACAACTCGGCCGCTTTCCGACCGCTTATGTCGTTCAGCCCGCCCACTATCCTTGGCAAATGGACCAGGTTATGCAGAAGCCGGCCAGGCTTAACGCGCTCGAAGGAGAAAGCCAGGTGAAACTCGTCGCCAGCTGCAAGACCGGACTTCTTCTCCAGCATCGGCCTCACGAGGTGCTCAGTCGTGCCGGGAGGGACGGTTGACTCAATGACGACCAACGTCCCTTGGTTGAGGTGCTCGCCAACGGATTCGCAGGCCGACTTCAGAGGTTCGTAGACCGGAACACGATGTTCATCTACTGGGGTCTGAACATCGACGAGGATGGCATCCGCATCTTTACATACAGATACATCGTCCGTTACGCGGAAGGTCTTGTTTTGAACGGTGGTTCTGATTAGCTCCTCCAGGCCAGGCTCGTCTCCAGAAATGGGACACATACCCTTGTTAATGTGATCTATCTTCCAACCCGAGCGCTTCGACCTCCTTTGCACTCCGATGACCTTTATCCCTTCGACAGTGGCGAACACGGCGGCGCAGGGTATGCCCACGTAGCCCATACCGATAACTACCACATTCATAGGCTAGCGATCTCCTTTCATCTGTGGCTTGTGCGACTGGAACAACATGGTGTTGAATCTGACTCTCCCCCGGAACGGGGGCGCCCGGGAACGTCTCGCCGCAAACATCGCCATTGGCGCTGGGACTCCTTGATCCAGCGCGTCCTCGAAGGTGCTGATGCTCATGGTCCCCCGACGCCAGCGTTCGTCCGGGCTCCGGCATTTGCTTCGCTAAGAGACCACGTCATCCACGGCTTCCCGCTCGCCCATTTCCTTCACGAGTACGATTTGACTGAGAGCGAGTGTGAACCATGTCGCTTTGTGGTAGTGCGCTGTCAGGAACGTCATCTCCACGATGGCCGAGGCGAAAAGAGCCCAGGCCACCACTTTTTCCAAGGAGGGCGGTTGCTGAGCGATGAAGCGACCGCAATGCCAGAGAATGCCTGTTAACAGAATCAGGCCTACCAAGCCCAGCTCCGCGAAGGCGCAGACGAACGAGTTGTGTGCTCCCACACTGCGTTTTGCAAGGTACTCGGTTCGCATGGCTTCTATGCCTTCCGGGATTTGTTCCACGAAACCTCCCGCGCCAACGCCAAAAATCGGATGATGGCTTCCGAGGATGATTCCCGCCCGCCAGATGTCGAGACGAGAGGCTCGTATCCTCGTCATCTGAAACATGCTCTCTCCTCTTTCTTCCAGCTCAGTTGTGGTGACGCCGAGATGAGCGCTCAGCACTTGCATGCTGAACAGGACCATAGCGAGAAAGGCCATAACCCCGATCACGGCGACGGGCATCACTTTCTTGTGGCCGATCAGGATAATGGGGAGGCAGACTGTCGCCGCGACCCATCCCGAGCGGCTCTGAGTCAAGACAAGCCCCAGCAGGAGACAGCCGCCGGTCGCCAAAGCGGTTAACCGACCCCAGGAACGTGAACGAGGGGCATGATACAGAAGCAAAAGGAGACTGACAACGATGTCCCTGGCCAGGTGGTTGGGATCGCCGGTGCTGAAAATCAGTCGGGGGGCGAGCCCCCATCGCGGCAGAAAAACCGAGACGGTAATCGCCAGGAGCGTTCCCCCAATGAAGTAGATTGACACAGCGAGCAAGTCCTCAGGGGTCTTCAAAGTTGCACGCAGGAGCACCCAGAGAAGGGCGAGTTGCATGGTTGTGAGTGCCATGAATGGAGCTGAGTACTTATGCTTCGCCCATAGGAAGGAGAGGGCGATCCAGGCCGCGAAGGCAAGAATCCATCGGCTCTGCCTGTCGAAACGGAGAATCCCGTGTCTCATCTGGGCTTTGCAAAGAAAGGACGCGAAGGTGATGATTCCGATAACCTTGGTTACTGCAATCCAGCCGCCAGCGAAGGACAAGAGGTTCTCGATGGGCACAAGAAACACCATGAGACAGAGACCTATGAGAGGCTCCCAGAAAATCATTGCCGCTACCGCGGCCAGGGCACCAAGGATACTCGCTTTGAATATGACGTCTCCCATTAAACGAGCCCACAGGACACCGCCGGTAGCCAACACAATTATGGCAGCAACAAGGAGGCGGACATCGGGTCGCTGTTCTATGGCTATGTCTTCGGCGTCATATGCCGTCATGAATTTCTTCTCCGTGAGCTCCTTTTTGGGATAAGCTGGTTCGCTGCCTGGATCGGCCCACAGAACCGAGGTGACCCGTGAGCTCTCACCATGAGCTTGGCCTTCATCAGTCCGGCGGAAAGACCGAAGCAGCGCAATGATGCAAGTTATGGCTCCATCCAGGACGCCTATCGATCTGCGACCAAAATCAGCCAGATTATAGCATACTTTCTCTGGCCCCAAAAGGAGGAAAAGCCGATGCTCTGCCAGCACGCCGGAAGGTGAGCCGGCAACATCAACGGCCGGCACTTCGCGCGCCAGATCAGCCGTTGGACGACTCGGAGGGACGGTCAACGCAGCAGATTGCGAAGCGTCTTTTGCCGGAAGCGGCGAGGGGGAAGTTGGTCGTTTCCTCAAACGACACCTTCGTATCCTGGCCGAGGGCCGATTTGAGGGTATTTGTCACCAGGTCCCTGTGATCGCGGGTCAGAAGACGGGCCCGTGCCTGGAGAAATGAGAGACCGACGGACTAATCACACACGTCCGCTCGACCAAGTTTATTTCCCTCTCGATTCTTTCAGGCCAGGTTGGCAAAGACCGAACAGCGTCGTCCCTTGCTGCTTTCCCGAGGCGCCGCCGGCGATCGGGATCCTCAATGAGTTCACAGATGACCTGAGGCAGTCGTCCGAGATCGCCTGGCTCCAGAAGAACCCCGTTCTCGCCGTCTACTATAACCTCGCCCGTTGCCCCGGTGTTCAGGGCCACTATGCACTTTCCGGCGGCCCGCGCCTCGTGCAATGTGTTGCCTACGTTCGTGAGGTCCTGCAATGATAGGAAAATATCGACTGCGGAAAACAATAGAGGCAGATCAGAGTGATTAACGGCTCCGAGAAACGTCACCTCTTGGGCAACTCCTAAGGAGTCTGCCAGGTTGACGAGAGCCTCCTTCTCCTCGCCTTCTCCCGCGATGGCCAAGTGCGCCTCCCGATGCCGATCCAGGACCGAAGGCAAAGCGCGAATCGCCCGGTCCACACGCTTCCACCCACCGAGCTGGCTTAGCGAGAGCAGTAGAAAAGAATCCGGCGGCAGCCCGAAGCGCCTTCTACAGGCCATGCCGTCGTGGCTTTGGGCAAACACATCCTTGTCAACACCGTTAAACCAGAAGTGAAGCCTATCGCACGGCACGCGCAGGAACCTCGCCACTTTGTCGCCACGCGTGCCATCGTTGGTGATGATGATCTGGTCTGCTGGAGCGAGAAGACTGAGGAGCATGGGAAGAGTGCGGTAAATGTTTACGAGAGAGCGCCTCTCGAAGAGGTAGGTATATGCTGCGTGAGTACCATATGCCCTATAAACCAGAGGAACGCTCATAAGCCGCGCAACGAGAAACGCCTCGTAAACGTGCGAAGCCTTCAAGGCGTAGACCGCATCCGGCCGGCACTTCAGGGCGATGTTCATCAGTCGGTAGAACGTCGTCCAGCGCCAGGTCATCTTTATAGGAAGGAGGTGTCTAAGAACATAATTCTGCGGCATGCGCGGGCGTAGGCGGACGTTGTACACGGTGACCCGCCCGGCTTTGTACCAGGAACTGTGACCGAGCGCCGAAGAGGCGTAAACATAGTGAACTCTATGACCGACTTTCTCATAACCCAGTAGCAATTTGAAAATTGCCGGCATGCTGGAAAACGTCCGACCGCCCTCCAGAAAGCCTGTGCCGGGGTCCCAATTCGATACGAAAAGCAGCGTCAGCGGTCGCCAGGGCCCGAGTTTCGAAGTTTTCCGTCGGCGTGCCCTATGCCACATATGAGAGTCTCCGTCGTCCCTTGAGCGGGTCAGTTTCTGGGGGGCTGAAATATGGCCACATCGCCCACCCCTGCGGCCGGGTTGCCCCGGAGCCGATGCCATCGACGCTTCACCAACTTCCGCTGTACTTGGTTCTCCTCCTGCCCAAGCCCGATGAGAAGCAGACGCACCAAAGTCAAAAACATTGTATCAGACAAGGTGCCCTGTGAAAACCTAATCGACGGTTCTACCGGGTGCCAGCGGATTCCCCATTTGCGCGCGATGAGCCGCGCGAAGAGCTTCATTGCTGCTCCCGAATAGTAGAGGTGGAGCGGTTCTGTGGCCATGGGGGTTCTCCCTCCCGTTTCGCTTGGCTTTCCAGCTTGACGGCAAATGATATACCGATGCGACAAAGAACGCAAGCCCTTTGCTGAATGCGCTGCGAGCTTATTGCAGCACTATGCCACGTGATCTTGGTGCTCCCCGGTGAGCTCACTTCTCATAATCGGCTTTTCTTCTCCCAGGGGTTCTCGGCGCCCCGCTGAAGCGCTGGGCCTGGTTTCCCCCAGGACCTTGCTCTGGGAAACGGTTACCGTTTCCGATCTGAACCCGCGCCAGGGCGCGGCGCTGTCGGCCCCGAGGATTCTTCGGAGACAAGAGACGATCTAACGCGATCACGCATACGCGGTCGCACCCGTTTAAGAGCAGAAATGCTGGATTCGGAACCGTAAGTAGTATATGTTTTCGTTTTGGTATAGGGGTGGTGAAAGCATCTCACTAACCCAGATGGGGCAGGACACAGGTGGGTCCGGCGAGGCCGAGAGTTCTCGACGGACATTGCAGCGGCGTTCGAAGTGTGCTTCAAGAAGTCCGGGTGGTCGGTTCCTCCCCGTTCCAGGTCGGCCAGCAAAGTTACGCGGCCGCGCGGAAACGCGACAACAATAAGATAACAAGACCGAAGGCTGCTTCTCTAAATGCGCAGCAAGGGCCTTCTGCTGGTTAGTGGACAGAGATGGCGGGCAATTTGGACGATGCAAGCAAAGCGAAATCTCGCAGATTATGCAATTATTCTTAACGAAAGGGATAATGTCGCAACGGCGCTGGTGGATATAGTGAAGGGAGGCTACGTCACGGCGTCATCCGACACGACGGACGTCATCACCGTTACGGAGGACGTCAAGGCGGGGTTCAAAATCGCAGTTTCGCACATCGAACCCGGAACGGAAGTGTACAAGTACGGATACCCCATCGGCGCGGCCAAGGTGCGGATTCAAGCTGGTGAGTGCGTTCACATTCACAATATGACGAGTTGTTATAGCCCTCAAGGCTGCGATCTCACATGAGTACAGTAGCGATCAAAGGTTATCGGAGAAAGGCAAATTCGGTTGGCATAAGGAACCGTGTTGTTGTCATGTCCTCCATTTCGTGCGCGAATTCCATCGTGGAACGAATCGCGCAGGCCGACAAGGATGTAGTTCCGATAACGCATCAGCACGGGTGCGTACTACACGGCGACGATAGGGAGCAGGTCCTTCGTACCCTCAGCGGGACATGCAGCAACCCGAACGTAGGCGGCGTCCTGCTCGTAGGGCTAGGCTGCGAGAGCATAAGTGTTAAGCGCGTTTCGTCAGGAATCCCCAGGGATAATAGGATTGTAAAGACGCTGGTCATTCAGGAGATCGGGGCAATCGGCCGAATTATGGAGATAGCGCTGGCCTGTCTTCGGGAAATCAAGCAGTTTGTTCGGCGACAGCGGCGAAATGACTTCGACATTTCCAATCTCAAAGTGGGGTTGGAGTGTGGAGGTTCCGATCCCTTTTCTGGAATCACAGCTAATCCTGCTGTGGGGCTGGTGAGCGACAGACTTGTAAGCCTGGGCGCCACGGTGATTCTTTCCGAAGTTCCAGAGATGATCGGCGCCGAAGCCGCACTCGAGGCGAGAATACCGGATGACACGGTGAAGCGGAAGCTGTTTTCCCGGATTGCCGAGTATGTGCGAACGGTAAGAAGCATGGGGTGCGATGCAGGCGGCGCCAATTTGTCACCGGGCAACATCAAGGCCGGTCTCAGTTCCGCCGAGGAAAAATCTCTCGGCTGTATTACCAAGGGAGGCCGTTCGGAGATCGGGGAATTCGTTCGTTACGCCGAGTCTCCGAGGAGGGAGGGGCTGGTCGTGATGGACACACCGGGCTACGATCCGGAATCCGTCACGGGCATGGTGGCTGGCGGGGCAAACCTTGTCCTGTTCACCACAGGTGTGGGGACACCGCTTGGTAATCCTATCGCGCCAGTGATAAAGATCTCTTCCAACACCAAAACCTATGAAAACATGAGAGACTTTACTGACATCAACGCGGGAAAGATCGCCGAAGGCGGCAGAATCGAGGACGTCGCAGACGAGATATTTGAATTTCTGTTGGAGGTGTGCAAGGGGAGGGAAACCGCCTCTGAGATCAATAAATGCAGGGAGTTTGCCATCAACAGGATCGGCGTCACGTTCTAAAAGACGCTTTTGTGGAGTGTGGATATGGGCATTATTGCGGAACATCTTGAACGGGCAGGGAAGTACAATAAACTGGATTATGCTTTAAGTAAGAACCCTTGATTTAAGCGCGTTCGTATTGCCTCGGGATACTATGGCAACCACAGAAAGGGCGGGAAAATGGGTACAAAGGCAAAAGTGCCGCGAGAGGCGGCGAGATTGATTTTGCTGGGAATAGCGATGGCGGTTTCGTCGTCGAACATCAGCGCGGCTGAGAAAGCCGGTAAGGCGCAATCACAAAAGAGAATGCCGAAGATTTGGCCGTCACAACCGCCGGATGACTGCCCGTTTGAGCAATCGAACGACATTGTTGGCATTGCTTTCACGGGGGTGCATAGCGATTACCATGTGGCAGACACGTGGTACCCATCCTGGGCGTCGGATGGCAATCTGTACTCGCCGTGGACGGACGGGCAGCTTGAAGGGGTGCGTTGCTCCTCGGGGGGAAGGAATGCAACCACCGGGCAAGCGGTCATGATTGGCGATGACCCACTCAATCTTAAACTGAAGAACCTGGGCCTGGTCAAAGGCGATCCGACCCCGTATCAGGGGCGTTATCCCTGCGGGAGCCTGGTCTATGATGGTGTCTGGTATTATGGCACCTACTGTCTGGGGCCTGCGGGTCGGATTGAGCATGAAGGAATGGTTTGGAACTGGCCAGTCCTCGGCCCGATACCGGGTTTTCGCGTTTCGACTGACTACGGAAAAACCTGGATTGACACACCACACACGCCTGCCAAGCCACTTTTCCCGGAGCCTGCCGAATTCATGGGACCGGTCAAGATTGGAGCGCCGCACTTCGTGGACTTCGGCAAGAACATGGAACATTCACCGGACGGCAAGGCCTATCTGGTTGGTCATGGAGCGGAAATCAACGACCCGAAGCCGCGATACGCTAACCTCAGTTGGATCACTGGCGACCAGGTCTATCTTGTCCGCGTGAAGCCCGGTATTGAGAGGATCAACGACGTGTCGAAATATGAATTCTTCGCCGGGCACGACGATGAAGGCAAGCCCGTTTGGACAAAGAACTTCTCGAAGATGCGTCCACTCATTGACTGGAACAACAACTGCGGCTGCGTCACGATGACGTACAATGCCCCGCTGAAGAAATACCTCATGTGCGTAACAGACGGCTGGCCAACTTGTGCGAAAATGAGTTCTTATATCCTCGAATCCGATCGGATCACCGGCCCCTGGAGGCTGGTGAGTTACATGGAGGATTTCGGGGAGCAAGGCTATTTCCTTGACATCCCCACGAAGTTTATCAGCGAAGACGGGCGTACGGCGTGGCTGTGTTATTCGGCCAATTTTGCGAGAAGATGGAGGGACGTTGAGATACGCGAGAATCCTCCGGGCAGCCACTACGGCCTTGTGCTGCAAGAAATCAAACTGTTGGACAAGAAGATGTATCGGGAGCTCAAGGGCAAATAGACAGAACCGCGGGAGAGGCTGAGCAGAGACCTCAGTAGGAAAGGGACAACTCTCGGGAGAAATTAACATGAGTGCCTATTCGCGTCGTGATTTCATCGGACTGATAGGTGGGAGTGTTGCGGCCGTTATGCTGCCCAATTCCGGGGCATGGTGTGGTAGAGCAAAAAGGCCGAATTTCATTCTCATTTTCGCTGATGATCTGGGTTATGGAGATATATCGGGGTTCGGTCTGAAAGAGCCGCTGTACAAGACACCGAATCTCGATCGGATGGCACGCGAGGGCGCCAAGCTCACCAGCTTCTATGTCCCCACGCCTTACTGCGCACCCTCTCGAGCGACGATTCTGACCGGCCGCTACCCCTTCCGGAACGGCGTGGTCTTCAATCCTGCCCCCGATGCTGGCATCAACGATGTCGGCTTAGGGCATTCTGAAATCACGATTGCTGAAGCGCTCAGGAAGGCGGGGTACGCGAGCTCCTGCATCGGCAAATGGCACCTGGGACATATGCCTCAATACCTGCCTCGACGCCACGGTTTCGACGAATATTACGGCATTCTTTACTCGAACGACATGCGGCCGGTACAGCTCGTCGAAAATGAAAGGGTCGTCGAATACCCCGTCATCCAGGCGACATTGACCAAACGATACACACAGCGGGCGATTGATTTCGTCGAACGCAGCGTCAGAAGCGACCGTCCCTTCTTTCTTTACCTCGCGCACGCCATGCCGCACAAGCCCTTAGCCGCCTCGGAAGATTTCTATACGCCGGAAACGCCCGATGACCTCTACGCCGATGTGATTCGCGAACTCGATTGGTCGGTCGGGCAGATTCTTGAGAGGGTCAAGCGGCTGGGGATTGACGACAATACCCTGGTGTTGTTCACATCGGATAACGGGCCCTGGTATGGCGGCAGCACTGGTGGACTTCGCGGCATGAAAGCGCGCACGTGGGAGGGTGGTCTCCGCGTGCCGATGATTGCTCGATGGCCGGGGCGGATTCCTGCTGGTGTCGTCAATGACTCGATCGCTGGCACGATTGACGTCTTTCCCGCAATCCTGGAAGCCGCTGGGGTTGATCTGCCCAAGGACCGGATTATTGATGGCAAAGACATCTGGCCTCTGTTGATGTCAGCCACTGCTCGAAGTCCCCACCAGGCGATTTTCGGTATGAAAGGCACGAACCTGATGACAGTCCGCAGCGGAAGATGGCGATTGCATATCCTCTCGCCGGGCAAGATGCCGGAGCTGAGGGACGACTGGGTTGACCCACGAGGGCCGGACGGGGTGACTATTATCGCTCCGTACGAGCAGGCGCAGCCTATCGCTTATCCGGGCGTGATCGGTGGGGATGGACCGAGAAAGATGATGCTGTTCGATATCGAAAGCGACCCCGCTGAGGAGCATGATGTCAGCAGGGAGCATCCCGACATTGTTGTTCGGCTGAAAGCCCTCTACGATAAAGGGGTAGCTGTATTCCCGCAGTTCAAACGACCGAAGCGCTATAAGTCGCTGCGACGCATCCGAGGCGGTGAGCTCGACTACGGCGACTGAGTAGACGCGGCCCTGGGCACAACGACATCCCATTGCTCCGGGTCAGACCTCCACCCTCTGGCGGAAACGCGTAAGGTGTCGGCCCCGGCGCCCTCTGCGTGCTGCGCGGTTGAAGCCCTTTTATTTGTTTGGAGAGTTGCCGGGTTCTGCCGAGCGTGAAGAAATTGGCGAAGCAGACCAGCAACGCAGCGAGAAAGAGGTAGCCCAGAAAGAACCTGGGGGCAAGGACAACAAGCATCCGAAGGCTCCGGCAAGTATCCGCTCAGTGTCAACTATAGTCCGTCGTCCGGTGTGGCTTCATTTCAGTGGCAGAGCAGAGCCGTTGCTTCCAGGCGCCTACGACGGGTTCCTCTTTGTCCCGCCCTTTCCGTCATCATGAAAGCGGGCTGTCCTTCAGTGGCGGTGTGTGGTAAAGCCCCGCCTGGGGCGGCGTGAACCAAACCAAAGGGGTCACATGCTGTGCCCCAAACCAAAGAAAGGAGTACCACCCCATGAAAGTGTACATCGGACTCGACGTTCATGGCAAGCAAACAGTGTACGTGGGTGTGGCTGCGTTTCAGGGGTATCCGATTCCTGTCGCCGGGATTGCTGGTTTTGTTGCTTGGATTTCGCTTCTACCATCCGGAGAGATTGCC
>Ga0114930_10003053_pt1 | contig 14843 bp, 20 predicted proteins | sample AnhtaG_FD_87300 | JGI IMG/M metagenome (GOLD analysis project Ga0114930, IMG submission 87300) | Deep subsurface microbial communities from Anholt, Denmark to uncover new lineages of life (NeLLi) - Anholt_01485 metaG | ecosystem: Environmental > Aquatic > Marine > Oceanic > Sediment | place... | reverse complement strand
TAATAAACGTAGTCGGATTCAGTGATGCTTATGCTATTTCACCGCAAAGGGCGCGAAGAACGCAAAGATAAATTTAACCTCACCAAATAAAATAGTGAAAATTTACCCACTCAATGTTGGGGATATCCGAATTTATTGAGTTACTTTTAATATGACCTATGCCTAAATCACACCGATTGATCTTATGAGAATTGCTTTAAAGGTAGCGTATATCGGTACTGATTACCATGGATTCCAGATACAGAAAAATGCCTATACTGTTGAGACTGAACTTTTCAAGGTTCTTGAAGAACTTAAAATAATCAAAGATCCAAAAAGTGCCCGCTACATTGCTTCTGGTCGAACAGATACAGGTGTTCATGCGCTGGGACAGGTGATAGCTTTTGATACAGACACTCCAAAACTGGCCATACCCAGAGTGATAAATAATTCCCTCCCTCCTTCTTTATGGGTTTGGTCAAGGGCTGAAGTTGCCGATGACTTTAACCCGAGAAGACACACTCTGAGCAGGGAGTACAGGTATATCATGTGTGGATGCACAAATATCCCTTTGATACGAAAAGCATCAAGATCTCTTAAGGGCACTCATGATTTTTCCAATTTTGCCTCTCCGAACGGGGATAATTCTACAATAAGAACAGTCAAACGTATTGATATAAGATTAGATGGCGATTTTGTTACCCTGGATATTGAAGCAAATAGTTTTTTATGGCATATGGTACGCAAAATCGTTACCGCAATTCAGATGATAGGTGATGAGGTAAGAGATATTGAATGGCTGGAAAAAATGCTGAGGCCTGAAGAGTTTAAGGAGGGTTTGGAACCTGCACCTGCATTTGGCCTTTTGCTTAAGAATATGAATTATGATTTTGATATTCCATGGGAAGATGATGCATATTCTAAAAATATTTTTGCTAAACGATTGCAAGAAAATTATATTTGGTATGGAGTAAATGCAAAAATATTCAATGAACTTAAAAAGAACATGCAATCCTGAGATCAAAAAAAATGACTTTAATAGCTTTTGAACTGTCCGGCGAACATCCTGATCTCCCTACTGCTGAGGTTATCGGGGCAATAGAGGCCGAAAATATTGGATTTTCCATATACGATCAATTTGATCAGGTTCTTGTTATCGAAGTCCCTGAAATTAATATTTCTCAAATGAGTACACTGGCAGATCGACTTGCTATGACATGGCATATTATTGAAGTGCTTGGGGTTTCAGGTGCCGAGTTTGAAGATATCCTGAAAATGGCTGAAGGTATTGAGTTTGCAGATCAAAGTTCTAAAACATACAATATGAGGGCAAAGAAGATAAAACGAAAAAGTCAGATTTCATCTGAAGAGATCGAGCGTGGAATTGGGAAAATCCTTTATGATAAAGGATTTAAAGCCGATCTAACAGCCCCTGATATTAGATATCGAGCGATCATCTCAGATAGTAAATGTATCTTCGGAAAGGTATTGGAGTGCGTTAACCGAAGTGTATTTGAAACCCGCAATCCCCAGAACAAGCCTTTCTTTTACCCTGGCGTCTTAATGCCCAGGCTGGCGAGAGCTGTGGTAAATATTGCTCGAGTACGACAAAATGATGTTGTGCTGGACCCATATTGCGGTACAGGTGGAATGATAGTAGAGGCAGGACTCATTGGTGCAGAGGCTGTAGGGTGCGATGTACAGAAAATGATCCTTAAAGGTGCAAAACTGAACCTTGATTATTACGGTGTTGATTATTCTGTCTTTTTGCAGGATGCTGGAGACATGGCAATAAAAGATAATTGTGTTGATATTGTATTGACTGACCCGCCGTACGGACGCTCGGCACTTATACAGGCAAGGTCCCTTGAAGAATTGATGATGCACTCTCTAGGTGAAATATTCAGGGTCCTGCGGTTTGGTGGACGTGCTGTGCTGGTTTCAGAATGCAATATTGAGAGATGGGCAGAGAACGCAGGTTTTGTGGTGAGGGACGTGTATACTCAAAGGGTGCATCGGAGTCTGACAAGAAGGATCAGTGTACTTGAGAAGGTTTGATTTATTATGGAAATGCTGGAATCACTGCTTATACCCTACGGCTACCCCGGCCTCTTCCTGGCAAGCTTTCTTGCCTCTACAATATTTCCTCTGGGTTCTGAAGCATTTGTCATCCTGTTGATAACAAAGAACTTCAATATCTATTATGTTATCCTTGTAGCATCAGTTGGCAACTTTCTCGGCGCCTGCACCAGTTATTATATCGGGTTCGCAGGCAGGATGCACGTAATTGAGAAATATTTCGGGGTATCAAGTTCACAATTGACGCGTGCTGAGAGGTGGTTCACAAAATATGGTTCATGGTCGCTATTATTCACCTGGCTGCCGATCATCGGGGATGCCCTGCCCATCATGGCCGGTATCATGGAATTGAAATTTGTCATGTTCTCGATCCTGGTCTTTATAGGAAAATTTCTAAGATATGTAGTCCTTGTCTACATTTTGGTTGCTGGCAAGGGATTGTTATAATAAAGTAAAAATAACTTCATAACCAACCTTGATTGTACTAACATGAACAATATTGACAACGATCCTTTCCTTGGAAAAATTGAAACAATAATAGGGTACAAGTTCAAAAACAAGCGACTCGGCCTCTCAGCAATAACCACCCGTTCTTATTCGAACCTGCACCCCCGGTGTCCAGATAACCAGGCCCTGGAATTTTTAGGCGATGCAGTATTATCATTAGTAAGTGCAGAACTGTTCTATGAAAAATGGTCCCAGCTTAAGGATAACGAAATATTCAGGAACATGACACCTGAAGGGGTAATGACCAAGATCAGACAGGAAGTGGTCAACAATCAATATCTGGCCGAATGTGCAGACAAATTACATCTTTGCGATTACATTTACAATGTCCAGGACAATTCTTTTGAGGTAAGGTCCATCAGTTCAGGATCTGATATAATCGAGGCACTGATCGCAGCAATATATCTGGACAATGACAAATCCATTCTAAAAGCAAAAGAATTTATTCTGGAATTCCTTGATTTCTCAAATCTCTTGGAGAATGAGGATAAACTTATCGAAGCGGTCAAACGCAAGAACCCAAAGGATATGTTGATCCACAAATTCCAGGACTTAAAAAGATATACGCCTAACACTGATTATCCTCTAATTGAGGACAGGTTAAATCCGGATGATAATACCCATCATTTTGTGCTGGGCATTCAAATTGATGGAATATTGCTGCCAGGGATAACAGGAGAAGGAACAAATAAAGCTGAAGCAGAGTACCAGGCAGCAGAAAATGCCTACAAGTTCCTTGAAAAAAAATCCTGGGACCTGTCAAAAGTCAGTTGACCAAATAGTACAAATAAAATCAGGTTTAATATTATTTCATCAAGGGGTTGTAATCGATGATAGTTGAAGAAATGATAAAGACAATTACCGAAGAGATTGCTGAGATGATTTCCACAAAGACCGTTGTGGGAGAACATATTACCATTGATGGCAGAACGATAATTCCTGTCACAAAGGTAAGTTTTGGTTTTGGCAGCGGCGGCGGAGAAGGCAAGAAAAACGGTAAAGATGAAGGTACAGGCGGCGGAGGCGGCGGAGGAGCTGTAATCACACCCGTGGCTTTTCTTGTGATGACCCAGGACGACATCAAACTGCTTACCATTAAAGATAAAGGTGCTCTGGCCCAGCTGACCGATATATTGCCTGATATGATGGATAAATGTAAAACAATAATGGAAGAGCGAAAAAACCCAAAATCCGAACAATCCGAGGAATAAATAAGACATTCCGATTCAGGATTTTATGACCTGGCTGTTGATACCCGGGATTCTTATCGCATTGATACTAATAGTCCTGGGTATCTTACTATTTCCAGTAATGATCAATGTTGAATCTAATAGATCCAGGGGAACAATCGACGGCAAGGTTTCTGTCCAATGGGTGATAATCAAAATAAGACATTCATTAAAGGAAAAAAAAACCGAAATCCTGCTTTTCAGCTATAGAATGATCTGTCTGCAGCATAAAGAAAAACCAATTAGCACTAAAAATTCTGCCAGACAACAAGATATTGCCAAACCACAAGAAACTACCAAAGCAATAGATACTGCCAAACCAAAAGATACTAAAGAACCTAAAAAATCTAAGAAAACCCGCAAAATCGCACCAATTACATTTCTCAATGTTATAAAACCGTTATTAAGGTTTTTACGTGGACTATTTGCCACTATCAGTTTCAGGTATCTCTCAATTGATACCACGTACGGTATGGAAGACCCGGGACTTACAGGTATGCTTACAGGGTACCTTCATGCTGTTAAAGGGTCGTCTCAAATGGGGCAGAATTTCCAATTCACTCCGGATTTTACCAGGTCAATATGGGATTGGGACATGAGTGCATCAGCTTCTATCACCCCAATTCGGATATTTCCGCCCATTGCCAGGTTTGTTATCAACAGGCAGGTGTTAAGGTCTGGTTGGGAGATATTAAGAGGATAGGTAACCAATTACCAGATTCATCCGCCTGATACGACTCTCAATATTTCAAGATAGTCAGTAGATACCATTTCATCCACAGGAACCGGTCTATGGTCCACCATAATAATAACGGTCTCCGGATTTATCTTAAGACAGGCTAACACATCATAATAAGTGCTTCCCTGTTCAATATCAATAGATTTTTCACTAACCCCACCGGCCAGGACCTTAACCCGTATTTTCAAAAAGTCTTACTCCTCTTCAGGCAACTCAGCAATTTCCCCTTCCGATGTTGTCAAAGATTCAAGATTATTCTCAATCAGTTTTTTTTCAAGAATTTCCTGTTTTCTATCGCCTTTTCGTTCCAGATCTCTTTTTTTAAATTTGGACATCGAAGTCACCTCAATTTCAAATGATACTCAATATTTAATAACCTTATGTATCTTCCCTGATCTCATCAAATACCAGCCGGTCCCAATCCCGCTCCCCAAGTACGATCTCAAACTCCATTGGTGTAAGTATGGGTGTATTGTACCGGTTTGAATCATCTATTGCAATGCGGGGACATGCAGTATTTACAAAAGCATCTACCTTGAACTGCAATAGTGCATCCGGGGTAATATTATCCAGCGATATTATGAGGTATTGTTTGTTGTGTTTTCCAGCTAATCGTCCCAATTCTTCTGCCAGCGTCATTCGATTCTGCCCTATCTTGGTTGAAACAATAATCCCAAACATCTTAGCATCAAGGCATTTTGTAATTATCCCGTATCGAATACGCAACATCCTTTCCGGGTCGATCCATTCTATTGAATCTGTAAAATGGTCGGCTGCCAGGACCTTTCGTTTGGTTGCAATTGCTACTCCAAGTGGATGGAACTTACCGGATCCAATATACAGATACTGGTCGCACTCCACATCTGCTGCTGAAAAATTACATCCAAGCAGCTGACCCGGATATTTTATCCTGGAATCACCAGGGCCAAATTTGCAGATGATACCTTTTGATTCCAGGATCGACCTTACCTCTTCCATTTGATGAACATGCTGTACAGTTGTCAATACCCCAAGAGTGCCTGACCCCAATTCAATTGCTGCTTTTTCCACAACCGGTCTGATATCGGCTTTTGAGGGTGTTTCAATATATATAACATTATCAAGCCCACCTTCTAATTCTGAATGGCCAAAATGGAACAGGATATCCACAGATTCCATAATTGCCATATCGATATCACAGGCCCCGTAACACGGATTTCCGGAAATAATTATATCCGCTTTTGTCCGGTTCTTAATCTCTCGGGCAATTGAGAACGCAAGTCTTTTAAACCCTTCAGGAAACTGAAGCCCCACAGTGCTGGCTTCAGATTTTTCTATCAATCCAACAACCCTGTCCAGGTCGAAATCAAAACTGCTTGATATATTATTCATATTTGAAGAAAATTAATTAAATTAATTTCACGCCTTTCGAATCGACTTCAAGTTTCACCAGGGTCTTAAGCGGATATCCCATACGTCTGAGATGCTCAGCTCCATCACCTCGCTCAATTACTACCACCACATCACAGATCACTGCACCGATCTTTTCAACAGCCGAACAGACTGCTTTCATCGTACCCCCGGTGCTGATCACATCATCGATAATGATCAGGCGTTCTCCTTTAGATATTCCGTTTATGAACAGTTTACCTTTTGAGTAACCTGTAGATTGGTCGATCTCAACTTCATTGGGAAGATGATATGGTCTTTTCCTGATAATTGAGAGAGGTACACCAGTGTTTAGTGCAAGGGCGGTTCCAATATGGATCCCCATAGCTTCAATAGTAAGTATCTTTTCAAATCCGGGATTTGCTACTGCCAATATCCTGTCTGTGACCTCTGCTAATAGACTGGGCTCAAGGTATGGTACACCATCTGAGATCGGGTGAATAAAATAATGGTATTCCCCCCGTTTAACGATAGGAGCTGCTTTTAATGATTCTTCAAGAAGGTTGGGCATATCTATATAGATGCCACAATCCCACTTTTATCTATCGATTATTTATCCTTTCTTGAGTTTCTCGGCAATATCCTTACCTAACCGGTTGCACTCCTTGATATCCTTATCACCCGGCTTATATTGAACCCTCAGTACCGGATCCAGTATTTCCATTCCCCCTTTTCGCATCTTATCTGCGATCATTCCCGGGGCCTCACCGCTCCATCCATATGAACCAAATGCAACACCCACTTTTCCTTTTATTCCTGCTTTTACCATTGCATCCAAGAATTTTTCTATAGGTGGAAGAATGGTGTAATGAAATGTGGAAGAACCCATAGCTATAGCATCAGCGGCCGCGGCCTCTTCTGGTTTCCAGTCATAGAAACTCTTAATTTCCACATCGAGATTTCTCGATTTTGCACCATCAGCTATTGCTTCAGCCATAATTTTAGTATTTCCCTGTGTACTTAGATATACAACTGCTAGTTTTGGCATTTATCAGCCCTCCGTTAAATAAAAATAGAATTAATATAAAATTATGCACTTTTACCTCATACAATTTTCATACTAACTCCAAATAAAACAAAGTAATGTCATGATTTATAAGATTATCTGTGAAGAGGGCTATACGACCAATCGAATCACAAAATTAAAATATAATAAAAAAAAGATACACATACCACTATAATTTTCTTTCAAGGGTTGGGAATATGAAAGACTATGTTAGAGTCTCAGACGTCAGCAATTACTTAAAGTGCCCCAGGATTGTATATTATGCATACCAGGGTCATCAGCCAGAAAAGACCACCACCCCTGCTTATATAGCCACACTACTGGTTAAAGAGATGGCCCAGTCATTCGCTGAAATAATTACTTCAGAAAATTTGAACAATGATCTGGAAATGCTCCTTGAAGATTCTGCACTCAACCTTGCAGCAATATACCGGGATGACATCCAGAATTTAAATGATGATGTATTAAATGAATCAATTGAATTGGTACGTTCATGGCTTGGGAACATGGCAGCTGGGATTATGGATTCTATTGAAAGGTTCAAAGTGGATCGACTGGTATGTATGTTGACATCCCATTCTACAGAACCTGTACTTTATTCAGAAAAATACCGTATGACAGGAACCCCTGATAGGGTGTTGATGCTGGATAAAGCAATCTCCCTTTCCATCATCCGAACAGGCAAAGCTCCGGAGACTGGGATATGGAAGAACGATCGTGTTAGACTTACAGCACTATCCATATTGGTCGAGGAAGAATTTGATTGCCTTGTTGAACGATCAATAGTGGAATATGCCAGATATGGTATTGTGCGCGAAGTCCAGATAAAACGAGCTGATAGGAGGAAAGTTTTGGCACTTGCCAGCAGGATCAGAAAAATAAGGACTGGTAAACTACCGCAAAGACCAGAAGACCCCCCTTGCGATTATTGTGGATATAAGTCCTTCTGTAATGTTACTCCAACCCTTGCATCCCGGTTCTTTTAAATCAAATGACAACTTTAAAGTAATGTGAAGTTATTGAACCGAAAAGTATTTACGGGGATAATTCAAATTAATGTTCGTACACCTCCGAACAAAGGGGTGGTATTAAATTTACTAAGATTAATAAAGTTGTGATATTATGATTGAAGTAACAGAATTAGCAGCAGGCGAATTGAAAAATTTACTTGAGCAAGAAAATAAATCTGATCATGCACTGCGCATTTTTGTAGCAGGCATGGGATGCAGCGGTGTCCAGTACGGTTTAACCCTGGACAACAAAAAGACTGATGAAGATGTGGAACTGACCAGCAACGGTATTAAGCTCTTCATGACCGGTGAAGTCCAGGATTCACTGGATGGAGCTGAGATCGACTATATTGATAATGAACACGGCCAGGGATTTGTAATAAAGAATCCTAATGCACCGTCATGCGGATCAGGCTGCTCCTGTTAAAGGAGCAGTATAAATTTTTAATTTTTTTTCGATATTTGCCGCAGCATATTTATATATTTAAAATAAATTTCTATATTTTGAACAATTTTATATAATGAAATTGTTTTTAATAATAACAGCACTGATATGAAGTGAAAGAATCTACTTCATGAAAAGGAGTGTAATAATTGATAGAAGATTATGGCAAATGCGGGAATGCCTGCGAAATATGCAGGTATTATAAATCAACCTGTAATGGATGTCAGATTGAAAATGCAGAAAATCCTGGTAAGTACAATTGTTTATTATTCAATTGTGCTGTTAAGAAAGATGTTCAATCATGTTTCAGTTGCCTTGATTATCCATGCAAATTGTCCAGAGGCATATCAAAATCATATTGTCCGATTCACAGTATAAATGACTTGGCTTCAAGCATCACCTAATATTCATCAATTATATGGTCCTGTCTTTTTAATGGATAATATATTACTCTATCTTTTCCCTCTATTTTCGCAGCTTCTGCTTTAATTAAATAATATGCGGAATACGCTGATAGAATGGCATCTTGTTGATTTTCTGACCAACTCCATGAATACTTCTGGTGTCATACATTAAGATGATATTTTATAGAAATAATATAATATTGAAGTATGGTAAAAAATTGGACTTTTATAATCGGGATAATATTATTATTGGCAGGTTATTATGTAGGTGTAGTAGGGTTCGATTTTGGCGATGATCCGGGTTATGAATTAGTTTTTAATACTGCAGGGTCAGAGCTTTATCAAGTAACATATCTCCATACATACCCATGGCTGGGAATCTTATTCGGGATATATGGATTCGCAATTATTGCAGTAGGATTATTACAGAAAAATGAAACGGCTGATGAAATTTCATCAGCAATTATGGAAAGAATCAATAATTTGCGATGATTTAAACCAATTATTTAAACCAGCCTAATAGTTTCCAGGTTCATGGGTGCCTTGGTCTCGATCCTGTATTTTCGATACAATGAACTGGCCAGGTCAAGACAGCTCTTTTCATCTCCATGTTCTGTCATAATAAGTTCAGGTCTTGGTTTCATCTTCTTAATATAACTCATCAACTGCTTACGGTCAGAGTGGCCAGAAAATCCATCTACTGTGTGTACTTGCAGATCGATCTTTATAGTATCAGTCCTACCGTTGTGGTGGACAGGCACTTCACTCCAGCCCTTCTGGAGCCGGCGCCCCATCGTCCCTTCTGCCTGATATCCTACAAATACAAGGGAATTTTTCGCATCTGGCCCATAAGCCCTGAGGTATTCCATGATAGGCCCGCCATTCATCATACCTGACGTGGCCAGGATAACGCCCGGTCTGGGATTGGTCAACAGGTCCTTTCGTTTCTCAACAGAATCCACCTGCTCAAAACATTCTGACAAAAACGGGTTCATGCCTTTATGGAATATGAGGTTTCGAAGATCACTGTTTAAGTACTCAGGATATGTAGTATGGATTGCAGTGGCTTCCCAGATCATACCATCAAGATAGACCGGGATCTTATCCACGATACCCAGTCTGATAGCTTCTTCCAGGACCAACATGACCTCCTGGCTTCTGCCAACGGCAAATGCAGGGATGAGTACAGTACCTCCTCTACTCACGGTCTCTTTCACGATCTCCTGCAGGTGATGCTCTGCTTCATTCCTGGATGGCTGCATATCCTTAGAACCCCCATATGTAGATTCTGTGATTATGCTCTCGATCCTGGGGAAAGTATTTACTGCCGGGTCGAACAGCCTTGTCTTTTCATATTTGTAATCCCCGGTAAATGCGATATTATACAAACCATCCCCAACATGGAAATGAACTACTGAAGAGCCAATGATATGTCCGGCGTTATGCATAGTGAGTTTCATATCAGGAGCAATATCAGTAACATCCCCATAATCAAGTGTAATAGTATGCTTCAATGTCTCCCTGATCATTGCGGATTCATATGGTATGGTCTTTCCTTCCTTGGCTGCCACATCAATAAAATCCAGCTGCAGCAGAGCCATCAGATCACGGGTTGGTGGTGTGCAATAAACAGGTCCTTCAAATCCATATTTATACAATAAAGGCACGAGTCCACAGTGGTCCAGGTGGGCATGGGTCAGGATTACTGCATCGAGCTGGTTTATAGGCGTAACTTCGGGTATATACAAATAAGGGGTCCCATGATCATCTGAACCCACGTTGACCCCACAATCAATTAGTACCTTAGTCTCTGGAGTTGAGAGCAAGAAGCAGCTACGACCCACTTCCCGGCATCCTCCTAAAGCAGTGACTCTAACCCACTTGTCCTTGGATGAGATTTCCCTGTGGATCTTGCGGCCCATTGTTTTAAGCAGAGCTTTTCGTTCATCCTTGTGGTCTCTAAGATATTGACGGACATTCTTAACTGTTGATGATTTTATAGGTGGGGTCCTGACTACTTTCGGAGTCCAGCCGATCTCTTTGGTAATCTCTCGTAACGTATTACCATGCCTGCCAATTACTATACCAGGTTTTTCAGCTTCTATTATGACCTCGCCTGTATCGGGTTCAAAATAATGACTGGTGATACCTGCATCTTCAGGTACGATCTGGGAAATTTTTTCGATAACCACTTCAGGTGATGCCAGTACTCCAGGGTCGGGCCGAACAACCAAACGTTTTCGAAGATCTTTTGCCAGATTTCGGATTATGTCCCCATTATCTGCGAATTTTTTTGGTTCAGGGGTATAAATAACCAGTTCAGGTCCTTCAAATTCTACATTTGAAATGGTTACTCCAACTGGTAATTTTTTCGTTATTTTTACTTTTAATTCATCAAGTACCTGTTCTACTGACATTGCATTTACGTCCTATTAAAAAAATTAAAAAATCGAGATATAATAAATTTTTAAAAAAATTTTAAATGTTACATTTGTTTTTTGTATAAGGAAATATTACAAAACATCATGAAGACTATTTCGTTTCTCCTGAATAATAGACTCTTCAACTTCAAAATACCCTTCTGCAGTGATCTTTACAACCTTAATGCCATTCCCAGAAGCTGAATCTCTTTTCATAACATTGTGAAGTGCCCGGATTGCCAGATCTACGCCGTCATCTACTGTCATATTTTCCGTATATCTATCTTCCAAAATACCATAAGCAAATGGAGACCCGGAACCAGTTGATACAGCTTTTGTCTCTTCAAGCTGACCACCCAAAGCGTCCAAAGAATAAATATTAGGACCGTTCTTGTCAAATCCCCCAATTAAAAGTTGTACCATGAAAGGATAATATCTATTGCCTGCTAGGATATTGGACAGCAGACTGGCAGAACCTCTTACAGTCATATTTTCTTGCCTGCGCATTTTGTAGAGTTTTGACTCAACCTGCATAGTCTTTACAAGTCGTTGTGCATCACCCACAGAACCTGCAGTTGTCATACCTATAAGATCATCGATCTGATATACTTTCTTTGCATCTTTGCTTGCAATAAAATTCCCCATGGTAGCCCGGCTCTCTGTTGCCAGGACTACGCCCTCTTTACAAACCATTCCAATAGTTGTTGTACCTTCATACACTTTGTCATTAACCATCTGGATACCCTCATAGAAAAAATGAAAAAATGAGTTAATTCCTTCTTAATATCATATCTCAGTATATAAGGGTTTTCCCTTTTTTAATAAGATACAGTCGTCACACATTTTTCTCTGGCAGTATTGTTTACTATATTCCACTATTAAGGCATGGTATTCTTTATACAGGTCCACGTCTGGTTCCAGTTCTGACTCGAACATATGCTGTATTGTCCGGTAATTCCCACTAATGCCGAGGCAGGCCAGGATCCTATTTGTGTATGCATCGATCACGAATTTGGGTTTGTTGGCAGCATACAATATGATGCTATCAGCAGTCTCATCCCCCACACCATCCAGTTCCAGCAGGTCTTTGCGAAGCTCATCCACAGGCTTGGCAAACAGGCTGTCTTTGTTGATTAAAAAAAAATCTGCAAGTTTTTTCAATCGTTTGGCTTTTTGCCGATAAAAACCTGTACATCTTATTAATTCTTCCAGGTTTTCAGTGTCAAATATGGCCAGTGCTTCGGGGTGGAGAAGTGAATGTTCCTTCAGGTTTGAAATGGCACATTCCACGTTGTTCCAGCGGGTCTGCTGGGTCAGCAGTGCACCTATGGCTACTTCAAAAGGAGTGTCGGCAGGCCACCAATGCTGGTGACCTAACACAGATAGCAGTTTTTCATAAACCTCTGTTAGATTCATTCTATTATTCCCTATATCAATAACTATAAAATATACCTGAGTATTATCTTAGCACGCAATAAGAAGATTAGTGAGGGTCTCAAAATGGTACAAAATAAGAAATTATTGTGGAAAGAAGAGATCTGCGCCGGGTGCGGCACCTGTGAGAGGAGTTGTCCTGTTGAGCCAAGAGCCATTGAAGTAACTGAAGGCAGGGCCGTAATAGACTACAACCTGTGCGATGCCTGTGGTATTTGTGTCAAGGAATGTCCGGTCAAAGCACTGTACTTTGAAGTGATTGAATAAGTGATATCAGATCATTTTTTTTATTTTCAATAAGCTTAGTTCCAACTGAAATTAATATAGCTTTAATTAATTATCTGCAAAAAGTGGGCCGGAAAACTATTAATACTTTCAAGAAGCTGGATGAAAGTTAAAAGAAGGTGTTTTATGGCTTTTCACGTGATGATAATCCCTACTTTGGGCTGTCCTTCAAATTGTAGTTATTGCTGGAGTTCAGAGGAAGGGTCTCCAATAATGAGCATTGAAACAATTAAAGAAGTGGTTAAATGGCTCAAGGATTTCAGGGATGATCCTGTTACATTTACCTTCCACGGTGGAGAACCCCTCCTGGCTGGCGCGGATTTTTTCAGGGAAGCGTTACCATTGCTTGCTGCGGGTTCGGTTGACCAGAAAGCGGCTTTTGCTCTACAGACCAATCTCTGGAAGATGACCCCAGAACTCGCCCAAATCTTGGCTGAGTATAATATTCCCATTGGTTCCAGTATAGATGGTCCCATGGAGCTTAATGACCTGCCAAGAGGGGACGGATATTATGAGAAGACCATGAAGGGGTCCGAAATTGCCAAAGCCAATGGTCTTACAGTGAGATTTATCAGCACCTTCACCAACTATTCTGTACAATTCAAGGAAGATATTTTTAATTTTTTCCTGGAAAATGGTCTTACGCTAAAATTACATCCTGCACTCCCCTCGTTACGTGACGATAACCCTGAAAAATGGGCACTTGATCCAGAAGAATATGGAAATTTGTTAATTTATCTGCTGGATAAATATCTGGAAAACATAAATGATATAGAAATTATGAATATTGACCACCTGTGTAAATGTGTGTTCACAGGTCGCGGCAGTGTGTGTACTTTTGTGGATTGTATGGGTGATACCTTTGCGGTAGGACCTGATGGAAGTATATATCCATGCTATCGCTTTGTAGGTATGCCAAAATATGTTATGGGCAATGTATATGACCATCCCGGTGTGGAAGATCTTGCCCAATCTGATGCATGGAAGCTTATGGACCAATATAAGGAATATGTAGATAAGGAATGTGGGGAGTGCAGCTTCATTAATGCCTGTCGGGGTGGATGCCCTTACAATGCCATAGCACCTACTGAAGGTGAAATAAGGGGTGTGGACCCACACTGCACTGCATATAAGATGATATTCAAGGAAATTACTGACAGGATAAATAATGAATTATTTGGAGGTGCCGGTATGCCCGGCCTTCCACAAGAACCGAATGCTAAGGCAGGAATAATGTCTTTGATGCTTAAAAGCTCCTGAAATCTGGAAAATTGATTATAGGAACAAAACTTATGATATTGTCGATTATACATTTTTTTCCTGAAATTCAATCTCGTTAGGTAGCGAAAGGAAGTATATGCGAATCGAGTTCGTATTTGAACGAGTTATCTACCATTTTGTGCTTGGTTGGAAGATTAAATGTCAACTAAATGGATTATCTTTGATGCTATGGGTGTTATTTTCGAAGTTGGTGACGATACAAATGATTTACTCGTGCCATATATTCAAAAGAGGAATGATCTGATATCGGCAGAGATAATCAATGAAATGTATTTGAAAGCAAGTCTGGGTGAGATTTCATCATTTGACTTTTGGAAAGAGTTGGGCTTTTACAGCGAGTATCCGGAAATTGAAAGAGAGTATCTCGATACATGTTTGACAATAGATCCTGACTTTATAGAGACTGCAAGAACACTGTTGAAAAAGTATTATTTGGCAATACTGTCTAATGATGTAAAAGAATGGTCCACCTACCTTGACATTGTCAGATTAATATTTAATTCTTCTGAACTTACATTTTTAGTGCCACATCAATCCATATTTCAGAGAAAAAATACAAAATACCATCCAACCTTTTCCCACATTTTGCATAATTTA
>Ga0114930_10003051_pt1 | contig 14849 bp, 17 predicted proteins | sample AnhtaG_FD_87300 | JGI IMG/M metagenome (GOLD analysis project Ga0114930, IMG submission 87300) | Deep subsurface microbial communities from Anholt, Denmark to uncover new lineages of life (NeLLi) - Anholt_01485 metaG | ecosystem: Environmental > Aquatic > Marine > Oceanic > Sediment | place... | reverse complement strand
TCAGCGCGGTTATCCGCGACGGCGAGGACATCACGATCGAATACGAGACCGCCGCAATGACCCCAGGCGCGGGCGGCGTCCCGCGCGGCGTCGTCGCTCGGATCATCTTCCCACTTTCCGTTCAGACTCAGGAGGCCTAGCACATGGCTCGTTCACGCAAGCGCTCACTCTGGTTCGGGCCCGAAGATCCGAACGGCTACAACACCGACCCGGACGCGGACGGCTCCACGTTCCTTTGGCTCCCGTGCTTCACGATCGGGGACATCAAGAATCAGCGGACGCTGCTCCCGACCGACTACAAGACCGGCCGGAACTGGCGCACGCGTCCGATCCCGGGGCCGAACGCCTGGGGCTTCGATCTCGAGCTCCCCTGGTACGGGCTCGCCGCGGCGGCGGGCTCCGGCGTCACTCCGTCAGCCACGGATGATGCGTGCGCGGGCATCCTGCGGCACATCATGGGCGCGAAGGCGCGCAACGCCGGCCGCACGGTCACGAGCGCCACGAGCGGCGGGATCGTGCTCACCGCGGACACCCTCGCGCCTCAGGACATCGCGCCGCTCTTCGAGACCGACCTCCCGAGCGCGGGTGAGCCGCGCTCGATGTGGTTCAAGGTTCTGACCGAGAGCCCGGCGGCGACGCACACGATCGCTCCGGACTGGCCGACGACGCCGTCAAACGCGGGCATCGTCTACGGGACGGAGATCTTCACGTTCGACGATGACGGCGGCACCACGCTGTCCTTCATCTATCGAGATGATGACCTGTACTGGCTGTGCACCGGCGGCCGGATCACCGCGGCTAGCATCATTGCCGAGGTCAACAAGCTGGCGATCTTCAAGGTCTCGGTGCGCGGCAACTCGCGGACGGCGTTCGACCCCGGCGACAAAGCGAGCCTCCCCGCGGCCGGCTCCGGACCCGTGGCGACCGCGCTCCAGGGCCTGAGCTCCCCCGTGTACTTCAACGGGACCGAGATCATCACGCAAAAGATCGAGTTCGACTTCGGGCTCAACGCTGGCGAGCCCATCGAGGCCACGCGCGGCGTCAACGGGCGCTCGGGCGACGAACTGATCGAGGCTATGCCGACGGTCTCGATCAACCCGCTCGGGACGGCGGCGCACGAAGCGCTCCAGGCCAACGCGACGCCGGGGCGAATGCACATCCAGATCGGTCAAGGCGTGCTCTCGGGCGGCGTCCTGAATACGACGTGCATCAACATCGAAGAGATGATCGCCGAGGAGGCCCAGCCGGGGGACGCGGGCGGGCGGCGTAGGACCGCGCTCAAGTTCATGACCTCCGACCCCGTCGTGTTCAACGGCGGCTCGTCGGCGGCGCGCGTCGTCCAGATCGGGAGGGCGTAGCGATGGCTGAGGTCAAAGACGAAGGCCCGCGCGGCGGGCTCGACATCCCCGAGCTCGGGGACACGCGATGGGTCCCGATCATCGGTGTTCTCGGCGAGCCCACCGGCGCGGAACTCTGTATCCGTTTCGTGGATCAAGCCACGCTCGATGCGTGGAACCGGCTCAACTACAAGATGCAGACGGACGAGAAGCGCCGGATCGGTGAGCTTCGCAAGCGCGAGCGGCTCACGAAGGAGCATCACGAGGAGTTTTTTCCCGGGCCGGACGGATCTCCGGCGCAGATCACGACCGAAGAAAGCGTCGCGGCCATGTCCGCCTATTGGCGGCGCGTCGTGATCGAGTCCGTCGTCGGGTTGCGCGGGGTGACTCAGGGACCGCGAGACCTCACCGCGATCACGGAGCCATCCAAGATCGCGGACGCGCTCGAATCGGCGCACCTCATCGCGGAGGCCGGCCGCCACGCGGTGAACTTCCAGAACGCCAAGGCACACCAGGTTTTCTTGCGAGGGTCTTCGCGTGCTGGCGCCCCGGAGAGCTCCCAGAGCTCGACCACGACGCCGATGCGGGGACCCGAGCAGAGCTAGGCCTAGACGAGCCCAGGCCCAGAGGGGACCCCTTCTCTGTGCGCTGGGATGCAAGGGAGGACTACGAGGCGCCGAAGGACCCGGACCGATGGGACGACGCGCTGATCGGGGAGGACAAGGACGGAATCTGGGCGCGCGTACACCCGGCCGCGCTGCTCGAGCGCGAGGCGCCATGGCTGGAAGCGGTGATCCGCCAGTTCTTCGGCACCTCCGATCGGGAGCTCCGGGCGGGCGACTACACGGGGCGGGCGGCGCGGTGGCGGACGATTTGGGCGGCGATGCTCGCGGCTCGCCGCCGCCAGGATGTGAAGGACGCGGAGTCAGAGGGCGAGAAGCGCAGAGAGGAGGCGGCAAAACGTGGCGGGCGGTAAACGACCTGAAGTAGCGATCTGGGTCACCCTGAACGAGGAGCCGGCCGCGAAGGCTCTCCGCCGACTCACGCAGCGCTTTACCAAGGGTGCGGCCGACATCAAGGCGTCGCTCGATCTGATCTCCGTCCCGATCGGCGCCATCACGAGCAGCGTCGACGCGCTCGGGCGCGCCGTCCTCGCCGCGGCGGACAAGGCCGTGAAGTTCGAAAAGGCCGTCGCCGAGGTCGCTTCGATCTCGGACCGCGCGACGCTCCCGCTACAGCGGATCCGTGACGTCGCGATGGAGATGGCCACGATCTACGGCGGCTCGAGCGCCGAGCAGGCTAAGGCGCTCTACGAGGTCATCAGCGCCGGTATCACGGACGGCGCCCGAGCGACCGAGGTCTTGGACGCCGCGAACAAGCTCGCGATCGGCGGCGTCACCAGCGTCGGCGTAGCGGTCAAGGGCCTCACGACTGCGCTCAACTCCTACGCGACCCAGAATCTCACCGCGGCCGCGGCGACCGATGCGATGTTCATCGCGATCCGGGACGGCGTCACGACGGCCGAGCAGCTCTCTCAGTCGCTGGGCATGGTCACGCCGATCGCCTCGCAAGTCGGCGTTTCGTTCGACGAGCTGACCGCATCGGTCGCTGTCCTCACGCAAAAGGGCCTGAGCACGAGCCAGGCCTCCGAGTATCTGCGCTCGGCGCTGGCGAACATCCTCAAACCATCCAAGCAAGCGGCGGCCGTTGCGAAGGAGCTCGGCGTAGAGTTCAACGCGGCCGCGCTCCAGACGAAGGGCTGGGCTGGGTTCCTTGACGATCTCGTCGTGAAGCACAAGGCGACTCAGTCGCAGCTCTCGCGGCTGATCGGCGACGTCGGCGGTTTGACCGCCGTCCTCGCGCTCATGGGCGATGGAGGCGCCAAGCTCGGCGAGGAGCTCGACAGCATGGCCAACAAGGCCGGCGCCGCTGACAAGGCCTTCGAGACGCTCGCCGCGACCACCGCCTTTGCGATCGACCGCATGAAGGCCAACGCGGACACCATGGCGATCGCGTTCGGCGAAGCGTTCGCGTCCTCGGAGGGGAGTGGGGCCGCCGCGATGCGCGGGATCTCCGAGGCCTTCGCGGACCTGACAAAGACCTTCCAGGATCCAGCGTTCAAGTCGGCGCTGTCGAATGACCTCGACGCGATCATGAAGTTCGCGAGCCTCGGGCTTCAGGCGATCGCGCTCCTCGGGAAGGGGTGGAACCGGTTCGCCTGGGAGGTGAAGAACTTTGGCAACGTCCTTACGCATCCCTTCGGATCCGACGAGGAGGACGCGGCAAAGGCGCTGCTCGATGGGCCCTACGTCAAGGCACTCGAGGAGCTTTCCCAGAAGTTCGGCGACATCGCCGCGCACCGCGACCGCATCGCAACGATCAACGCGGACGCCGGGGCGCTGCCGGAGAGCAAGCCCGGTTTCGGTGTGCTCGATCCGGCCCTGGCCGACTCCGGGCTACAGATCCCGATGCTCCCCGGTCAGAAGCGCGGGACGGGCTTCGCGATCGAGGCCGGCGAGAACGCGCGCCACAACACCAAAGGGAAGGGCAAGGGCCCGAAGCTACCGCTAGACAACCTGCTCTCGGACGAGGCCCGGGGCCTCCTCGCGGCCGGCGAGAACACCGTAGCAGACGAACAGTACGCGGTCGCTCAGCACGCGAAGGCGCGGAAGATCATCGAACGCCAAGGCGTGGAGCTCGCGCAAGAGATCGCGATCGCCGGGACCCGGAAAGAGCAGGCCCAGCGCGCGGCAAACATGGCCCTAGTCGAGGCCAACAACGAAGGGATCGCGTCGCTCGCCAAGTTCGGTGAGGACTCGTTTTCGTTCCTCCGCGGCGCTGGGGATCTCATCAAAAGCGGGTTCGGCTTCATCAGCAAGGTCACCGCGGAGGGCGCGGGGCTGGTCAAGGACGTTGTCTCTGGCATCGCTGGCGAGCTCGGCGGCGCGTTCACGTCGATCGCCACGGCGATCGGCACCGGCGACTGGGAGGACGTCTCGTTCAACAAGTTCCTGGGCGGGCTGCTTGTCGACCTTGGCCAGTTCGCGATCGCGCACGGTACCCTGATGGGCGTCCTCGGTCTGTTCTCCTTCCTGCCGGGGCTCCAGGAGTTCGCCGCCGGGCTCGCGGCTGCGCCCGTGCTGATCGGGGCCGGCTTCGCCGCGGTCGCTGCCGGCGCAGCGCTGTCGGGCTCGGGAGCGAGCGCGAAGAGCACGCCTAGCGTAGCTGCGGGGGGTGAGAGTGGCGGCCGCCGCCGAGCGCCGTCCCTCGACGAGGCGGGCGGGGCGCCGCGTCTCGCGAGCGGAGGCCAGGCGACCCAGTCGATCACTCAGATCTATCAGATCCACTTCGGCCGAAGTGTGATCGTGGGCTCCGAGGCCGAGGCCGGGCGCACGATCGAGCGGTACCTCGATCAGTCTGCGCGGCTCCGGGGCGGACCGCGGGTGAGGTTCTGATGAGCGCGCCCGAGCCGATGATCATCCTGAGCCGCTACGTTGCCGCGGCCAATCCGACGCTTCGGATCAACACGGGCTCGCTTCAGACCGTGGCGCTGACCCTCTCGGTCGGCTTCCACTATCCGACCGAGGACGACGAGATCGACGCGCTGCTCGACGCGCTCAACACCAACAGCAACGGCGTCACGTGGACGCACACGCTCAGCGACGACGGCATGCTCGTGCTGCTCGCGAGCTCGAGCAGCTCGATCCTATGGGGCGATGCGCTCTCGACGATCGAGCCGACCTTCTACGGCTTCACGAGCTCGACCACCACGGGCACCACGCACACCGCGCCGAACGCATGCCGCGGGTGGTGGCAGCCAGGGCGCCCCTTCCGCGACGACCCAGGGCGCGAGCCGATCACGGTCTCGGCCATGGCGCGGACGCTCAACGGCGGAGTCAGGGGCTACAATCTGAGCCCATCGCTCGGCGAACGCATGGTCTCGTGGCATCGCATCAGCGAGGCCCAGATCAAGACCCAATACGCGGCCGCCGCTCGGCCCTACAACTCGCTGGACTGGCTCTGGGGCGAAGGCGGCATGAGCGGAGGCAAGCCCTTCCGGCTCTACGGCGACCTGACCGACCTCGCCGAGTTCGACGAGTACACGTCCACGAGCGCCGCGCGGCCGTGGAAGAACGAGAAGATCTCCGACCTGCCTCGCTACGAGGTTCAGCTTTCGATGGGGGAAACATGATCCAGCTCTTGAAACTCAGTGTGCTCTGCCTGCTCTTCGCGCTCGTGGCTCCTTCGGCGGCGCACGCTCAGCGGCCCTATGGGGTCGCGGGGAACGAGCCACGTTTGATCGGCGCTGGTCAGCCGACGTGGAACGGCGGCGGGCCGATCCCAGCGACGGGGACAACGCCGCTCTATCGCGACAGCACGAGAAACCGGGCCGCGTGCTTCGGCTTCGACACGCTGATCGGCGTCGGCTCCGACGTGCTGACCTCCTATTGCATGTCGATGACGGCCACGGTCACGCTCAGCGCGCCGGGGACGACGGCACAAGGGATGCTCACCGACGGCTACGATGGCAGCCAAGGCCAGTGCTCCGGCCAGACCGTCGCGCCAAACGATACCGCGTGGCTGATCCCGCGATGGGACATCCTCTCGAGCGCGGTCGGGGCTCGCACCGGGATCTGTAGCGTCGGGCTGGCGCTACGCACCGGAGAGCAGACCTACTACCCGTTTTGTCGCGTCGACGGTGATTGCACCGACGCGGCCGGATCTGGGACGTGCATCGCGTCCGGTGCGTGTTCTGGGGCGATCTGCGCGACGACGAGCTTTATGAGCGCGCGAGGGTGTGTGTTCGTGATCCCACGCGCCGCGAGCGCCACAAACAACGGGCGCGGGGTGCTGCTCCGATGAGGCGCCATCCGCTCGCCGTGGGGCTCGCGCTCGGCCTTGCGCTCGGGCTGGGCTCCTATGTTCTCATCGCGACCCCGAGCGAGGCCGGCCGCATCCGCGGTCGCTCAAGCGCGGTCGCGGTCCTGGGATACGACGCCGGCCCTGACGCCGGCTTCCCCGACACTGGCGCTGACGCCGGCTTCGCCGACTCGGGCGACCCGACCTTCGGCGCGGTGAATTCCGGCGCCGTCGACGTCACGGCCGTCAATGGAGGTGCCCCGTGATTCGTTCCACGATCGCTCAGGCCGCGCTTGCGCTTGCCCTGGGCGCGGTCTCCCCGCTCGCCGCGATGGCGCAGCCTGCCCCTCACCAATGGGCGAACAACGCCGAGAGCACGCTCGCCTCCGGAATCAATGCCTCGGTGACCTCGATCCCCTTGGCCACGGGGGGCGGAGCGCTTTTCCCGACCCCGGGTCAGGGCTACTACGTGACGATCGAGGAAGGGCCGATCACGGCGCCCACCGGTCGCGAGATCGTCCTTGTGACCGCGAGGAGCTCGGACACGCTTACGGTGACCCGGGCGCGCCAGAGCACTACCGGTACCGCATTCTCTGCCGGGGCCCGCGTCGTCCTCCGGATCACGGCGGGCGCGCTCGATCGCTTCGTCGACACCGGGGATTCACGCCTGAGCGACGCGAGAACGCCATCCACGCACGCGAGCTCACACCTACCGGGAGGATCCGACGCGCTGACCGTCGCCGCCCCGAGCTCGGTCGGGACCTCGAACAGCGCTGGCAGCGCTGCCAGTTTCTCTCGGAGCGATCACGTGCACGCGATCGCGGCGGACGCCGTGGGCGCAAGCCAGATCGCCGCGGCGGCCGTGGGTGCCTCCGAGATCGACACCGCCGCCGTGCCACGGGTCGCCGGGCTTGGGATCGGGCTCGCGGGAGTCTCTGGCGCGCTGGCCGCCGCCTCGATCTCCCTCCCGTCGGCGCCCAGCGCGGGCAACCTGACGGTTTTTGCGCACACGATCGCAGGTCAAGACCTCCTCGCGATGCGAAGCGCGACAAGGACGACGGTCCTGGGATTCTGCCCTACCGGCTCGGTCAGGTTCGGCCTCATCCCGCAGATGAACGCCGCATCGGTAGCGGGCGCGATCATCCCCGCCGGTATCTCCTACGGCGCGACCCAGTACACGGTCAGCGGTACGGGCACCGGGAGCTTTCCGTCGCCGACCGGGAGCACGTTCCAGCTCCGCGCCCCGCACCTCCACATCGTGGCGGGCACCGCGGCGAACAGCTACGCGGACGCTTTCAACGGTTCGAGCAACACGGTCGGCGTCGGGCTCGTGAACAGAGTAGACGGCTTCCGATGGATGACGATCGTTTCGGATGAAACGAACATCACCACCAATCAAAACGACTTCGTCGGCTTCGGCGCAGCAACAGGCGCGGTGAACGACTCGGGCACGCGCGAAGGCGTCCTCTTCGGCTACCGGCCGAGCTCGGCGTCCACCGACAATTGGCAGTTCATGACGCGGAACACCACCACGCTGACATCGGTGGATCTCGGGTCTAACTGCCAGCGCTCCACAACCTCGGTCTACATGTTCGCGATGATCGCCGAGCCGGGCGCGAGCGAGATTGGCTATGAGGCATGGAACGTAACGGACCCAAGCGCGCCGGTTCTCTGCGCGCGCGGGACCCAAACGAACACCCTCCCGACGGCGTCGACCCTCTTGGTCAAAGAGAACTACTCCCAGCACACGAGCGGGACGACGCCGAGTCAGCACAACATCTATGTCGAAGAGGGCTGTATCGGCCTGGGGCTTCAGTAGATGCCATCCGCGAAGCCTCATCGGGACGAGATCGAGCGGCTCAACTCGTGCTCGGAGCGATTCAAGCCGCTGGCCTGGCAGCTCTACGAGCTCGTGAACAAGGCGTGCGCGCTCGAGCTCTGCGAGCCGTGCGTTTGGTTTGGGTATCGCTCCGCGCAAGTCCAGCTCGAGATCTGGTCTCGCGACCGCGTGCTCAAGTACCCGACGGCCGACCTATGGGACCCGCGATCGTGGGATCTCAAGGACCCGTCGAAGAAGCCGGCAACCTATGCCTTCCCTGGCGAGAGCGCCCACAACTACGGCGACGCCGTCGACATCGCGTTGATTGAGGGGGAGGGCGCAAAGCGACACTGGATCGCCGACAAGGGCACGCCCGGCGATCGGTGGCATCGCATCATTGGCGCGGCGGCGGACAAGTTGGGCCTTGCTTGGGGCGGGAGGTTTCCAACCTTCGACGGGGCGCACGTTCAGCACCCCGCCTGGAGACTCAGCAAGAAGAAGTAGGGAGCACAACACAATGGTGACGGCAAAACTTCCGGCCGCTTTGGCCGCGCTGCCACGGCCAAGGCTCGTCGCAGTCGAAGGGGAGAGCATCGAGATGGCCGGACGCGATCGGGTCAAGCTTCGCGACAACACGGGACGGATCATCACGCTCGAGATGCAAGAGCGCTTCGAGCACTACCACCCGCTCCGCGAGGGTGACAGTCTCGCGGGGCACTGCGGAAACACGATCATGCACCAGCGCTCGCGTCCGGCTGGGATCTGCAGCGAGTGTCAGGAGCCATTCAGGCAACGGCGCGTCCTGATCATGGGACCGCCGGTTGAATTCGAGCCGCACGGCTTCGAGCCCGACGAACAGAGAGATCCCGACGAGGAGAAGACGAGATGACCGTCGACGACCGTCCGTCACTCCCTCCACAGACGAGCGACCTCCCGCCGCCGATCGTGGGCGCCCCGATCACGAAGGCACAGGCGGCCGAGCTCGAGGATCAGCGTAGGCCGTGGCACCGGGCGAAGTGGCTCACGACCACGATCGGCCAGATCTCGATCTCGCTGGTCTTGGCCGCGTGTTTCGCCTGGCTCAGGGAAGCCGACGTGATCAAAGACGGCCTGATGTACCTGGCGTTGCTCACCGGCGGAGGCCAGCTCGCCCAAGGACTCGTGGACCGCGAGCGGGCGAAGGCGGGCCGTCCGTGAACCGCTGGGACGTCGGCACCGCGATCGCGCTCGTCGCGGTCGGCGTGCTTGCTGTCGTGCTGCTCTGGCGTCGTCTGGCCGGCGATCGCCCCGGCGCGCTCGCCGCGGCCGCCGGCATCGTCGGCGCGGTCGCTGCGGCGATCGGGGCCTACGTGGCGAGCCAACGCCGGCGCGCCCGGGAGGCCCGAGAGGGCGAGGAGAGAGCTCGGGCGGCGCTGAAGTCCGCCTCCGTGCGGGCGGACATCGCCCAGATCCGCCAGGTCGAGGCCGAGCAGGTTAGGCGGGTCGCGGTAGCAGCGGAGGTTGAGCGCTCCGGGATCCGAGAGGCTGGCGCCAAGGCCGAAGCCGGACCGGCGCCCGGCGAGCTCGAGGACATCCTCGCCGACTACAGACGGGAGGGCCCTAAGCGGTGATCGTGGTCGTCCCTACCGCCGTGGACCTGGGGCGCCTCGTGGGCGCCGCGGTCATCCCATGGCGCCGGGGATGTCTCCCGAGGCCCAGGCCGCGTCCCAGCGCGCGCCAGGAGGCCCGGAGGCTGTTCCGGCGCTACGGGGGCCGCCAATGATGGCCCTCGCCCTGCTCTTGGCCGCCCAGGTCGCCACGTCGACCGAGGCAGCCCCGCGGCTCCGGACCGAGCTCGAGCACGCCCTCTGGGCGCGCTACGTGCGCACGCGGACCCGGGCCGAGCTGGCGGAGTCCAAGGTGCGCGAGCTCCTCGCCGAGAAGGAGATCAGTTCCGCGGCGCGCCGGATGGAGGTCAGGACCGCCACCCTGACGTGCGCGCCTACCCTGACGTGCCCGCCCTGCCAGGGGGACTGCCCCATGATGACAACGCCGGGCTTCGGTGTCTGCGCCGCGGCCGGCGTCGGCTTCTGCGCGCTCTGTTTCTCGGCGGGGACCCGCTCGTGCGGGGTCAACGTGATCGGGGTCCCTCAATGACGATCACGCGCGGCGGGACGATCTACGTGGAGGTGACGATCGAGGGCCTCGGGACGGGCTCGAGCATCCTCCGGTTCTGCTCGCGCGTCCCAGCGGCGCAGAGTGGCAGCGCGGCCTATCTGCCCCTCCTTCGCTCGTGGCCGACCGAGCTATCCGAGGTCGCGAGCATCGTCGGCGGGATCAGCGAGGCCGGGGAGATCAATATCGGCCTTGTCGACGGCATCGACGGGCGCTCGGTCGTGACCGAGCTCTTTCGCTGGCTCCGCCTCGCCGTCGACACGCTCGACGCTGCGATCGACGAGGTCGAGACGACGCTAACCTTCACCGATGGGGCCGACCGCGCGGCCGGGGACATCATCTACCTTGGAGGGGAGGCGCTTCGCCTGGTCTCGTTCTCCGCTGGCTCATGGACGGTCGCCAGGGCCGCCTTTGGCACGGACGCCGCGCCCCACGACGCGGAGGACCCCGTCTTTCTCTCGTCGCCCTACATCCTCGGGCGCCGTCTTCGGCTGTACCTGGGCACGCACGAGGACTACCCGACGCTCGAGGAGGTTGGAGGCGGGTGGGCGATCGACGGCCTAAAATTCGTCGACGCGCTCAACACGTGGGCGATCCGCGGCCGGTCGCAGCTAAAGTTTCTCGATCGCATCGTGCACCGCAAGCCGGGCTTCGGCTCGATCTGGATCGTCGATCCGGCGATGCAGTTCATGAACTTCAACTTAGCTTCCGGAACCGGGGTGATCTTCACTCACTTCGGCGGGGCCTACTTCTACAAGGTCGGCGACTCCGACGCTGAGATTGTCCGGCTCGCGAGCTTCAACATCACCCCGATCGCGGAGCGCGGCGTAGCGGGTACGCGCCCGCGCGAGTGGACCGAAGGTGACCCCGTGCGCCAGGTCTTTGCGCATCACCCCGAGCTGGGGTGCTTCGGCTTCCAGGCGCCGGGCGATGAGGACGGCGCGCTGATCTCGCTGGCGCACGGCCGAAGCTACTGGACGATGAGCGCGCACGCCGTCGTCCTGATCCTCAATCTCGTGACCTCGTGGAGCGACCCTCGCGCTCGAGACCTCACGAACTACACCGCAGGGAAGGGGAACTTTTGCATCCTCCCGCCCGGCGTCGGCGTCGGATACCCAGCCGCGAACATCGACTTTGACAGCTTCTACGACGTTTGGAACCGGACCGAGTCCTACGTCCTCGAGAACTTCGTGATCGACTCAAGCGAGACCGCTCGGACGATCATCGATCGGATCTTGAAGCTGACCGGCTACTGCCTCACTACGATCAACGGCAAACTGACCCTCACCCTCCCGAGGCTCCCGCTCGAGGACGAGGTCACCGCGTCCTGGGGCCCCTCCGAGATCCTCGGCGAGGAGGACGAGGCCGGGAATCTGGTCCCTCGCGTCGACGTCTCGATCGACACCGACAGCACGGCTGGCGCGATCGTCTTCAAGTGTCGCTCGAGCTCCGGGGCCGACGTCGAGATCGTCTACTCAGACGTCGACTTCCCAGAGATCTTCGGCAACGCAGGAGGGCTCTACGAGCTCGACGAGAAGCGGCTCGAGATCGATGCGCGATATATCCGGGTCGACGATTCCGGCGCAGAGCCTGAATTCTTCCGGGCGCGCGCCCTCAAGCTCCTTTATCTGCTCCACAAGCCGTTACAGCGCATCGAGACCGTGACCGACCTGGAGCAACGCTCGGTCCAGCAAGGCGAGCTTGTATCGCTCACGCACGCTCAGATCCGAGACCTTGAGGCTGGGACGGTCGGGGTCACTGATCTGGTCTGCAGGGTGCTCGAGAAACGCTTGCGCATCGAGCGTGGCGAGATCGACTGGGCGCTAGCCTCGATGCCCGGCGGCCGTCGCGGCCGGCTCTGCCCATCGGCGCGCATTGTCAGCGCGGCGTCAAACACCGCGACGGTCAGCGCGAACCGCTACACCGACGCGGACGGGCGCTGGGGCGGCCCCACGAGCGATGCCGCGGCGTTTCTTGCTGGCGATCGCGTCGTCCTCCGGAACAGGGACGGAACAACCATCGCGACGACGCCGGCCTACCAGACGGTGAGCAGCGTCGGGTCCAACGCCCTCACCCTCGACGGCAACTTCGGCGGAAACGCAGCATTCTCTACGGCTGGGACCGTGATCGAGTTCGTCGGTCGAGACGATCAGGCGAGCCAGCAATATACGCGCTTTGTGAGCTTCGCCGACCGAGCAACACGGACCGTAGGCGCCAGCGACCAAACCGCATGGCAAGTGGGGGAGGCATGACATGACGGGACCGTTCAAGGCGCCAGAGATCGCGACGACGCACGGAGCGCTTGACGATGCTGCTTTTGCCGACGGGCAGCCCCTGTCAGCGCACGCTCAGCGCACGATGATTCGGAGCGGGAACCGCCTCGCGTCCCGCGGTCACCTCGTGTTTCGGCACGTCGAGCGCTCCGACCCTGGGGAGGAGTCGCCTGGTTATGGTGAGGTCTGGGCCTATCCGTTTTGGGCCCTCGCGATCCCACGGGTCATGCCGTATCCGGTCGAAAAGGCCTACGGGCTGACCAAGCTTCGACAGGCCGTGCGCATCGCTGCGACGGCGGACATGACGGTCCAGCTTGTGCTCACGACCTCGCACGCGTCGCGTCTGACCCCTGACCTCGTGGAGAAGGCTGACAGCATCCTCTATCTCGGGGCCGGAATCGACACGATCGAGCTCGCCACGCAAGAGGATGTGCTGTGCCGCCGGTTCCGCGGCGAGTCCCTCGGATTCTACCTTCGCGCGGTATGCGACGACGCGACCGATCCGGCGCTCGACACTGGGACCTTTGGCGGCGTCGCGACAGGGACCGCGATCGCGTTCGAGAGCGACCATTTTTGGTGTACCGGCGCGCAATGGAACATCAACGGCGGAAACGTCGGCGCGAGCTATGCGCGCTACGGTCACCGGGTCGTCTTCAAGGACCTAAGCGGTGCGGTACTTCACAACGCCATGGTCATCGGTCCAGGGCCAGCAACAGGGGCCGGCCGAAGCGACTCCATGTTCTTCACGCCATCCGTGGATCCGAACGTGATCAACGGGAGCACGTTCTCGATCTTCCAGCTCCCGCTTGTGCGTGTCGTCTCGTGGGTCGTCTACGCCCAGGACAGGGAGGCCTAAGCTATGGCGATGGGGGACCGCGAGTATCGGGAGGTCGAACTAACTCCCTTCCAGCCTGGCGCCTCGCACGCCAGCGTCCAGCCGATTCTTGCGAACCCAGTTCGGCAAGCCTACTTCCACGCTCAAAAGCCGCGGGTTGTGCTTGAGCAGAGTTATACGCACCGGATCCGCGCCTCAGAGTTTCTCGAGCTTCCGTTTTTCACCGCGCCGCTTGGCGGGTGGGCGGGCATCGCAAGCGGCTACACGAGGCTTCGGGACGGGCACAACCGGCTCCGCGCAACGATCTGCTTCTATACGCTGTCGTTTACAGCCCTGAGGGTCCATCACCTCCTGAGTGTCGACACCGCGGGCGGAGGGGCTGCAGACTCGGCCACGGCGACGATTCGGATCGACGATAGCAGCTTTCACGAGAGCCACATGCTCGAGGCGGGGCCGACCCGCTATGACTTTGGGGGAGTCATCGCGGCGAACCCGTTCGCGACGGGAAGGAAGCTCCACATGACGGAGGTGCTCCTCGATCTCGAGGACATCGCCGAGGCGGGAGAAAAGCGGGTCAAGATCTTTGTCGGAACCTACACCGAAGATGAGCAGACAACCGCCGCGGTACCTTACCGGCCCGTGAGCGTGCGCGTGGTGTCCGCGCCAAAGTTCGGGGCTTGAGATGGCGAAGACTCAGGCGACATCGCAGCGGAGCATGGGGGACTTCTCCACGGGCCAGGACGTCGCGATCGACACATGGCGCGACGGGCACCGCGCGCAAAACTACGCGGCCGCAAACTATGGCGATTGTCACCTCTCGCTGACGATCGGGCCCGATGGCTGGGATGACTCTGGCGAAGCTGTCTCGGCGATGAACATCACGCCGGGGTCCTTCCTGTCGTTCCTGCTCACGGATATTTGGGTGTCTCCAGAGCAGGCCGCCGGCTCGATGGATCTGGGCGCTGAATGTCTCCTCGAATCGGGCGAGGAGGTAACTTTCACGATCACGCTTGAGGGTGGGCTTGGGACGGTCAGCCGGACGATCGTCTGTAAGTTCGCCGACAATGGGGACGAGGTTCGCTCTGTCCCTTCCTGCTCGAGCTTCACCGCCGGCGGCGAATGGGTGACCGTGATCGTCGGCGTCGAGCTCACGGCAACGCTCGGCGGAGCCGCGATCCCGCGGACGCTCCGAGCGGAGGACTATCCCCTCGGCTCGCTCGCTGACCCGGAGGATGCGTAGCTATGGCGGCCGGTATGGTGCCGTCGGGCGCGGACGCCGTCCTCGCTGAGAACATCGTCGGCGCTGACACAAGCTTCGACGTCGTGTTCCCCGAGGTCTTTCCGTCGCCATACGGCTACGAGATTCGACTGATCTACGGGTCGAATACCGAGGACGTCACGCTAGACAACGTCACGGGGTCGACGCTCGACGTGACGCGCGGCGGCTCCCCTCTGAGCTTCCCCACCGGCGCAATTGTTCGGTTTCTTGTGGGCCCTCCGGATGGGACCGGCGGGGGTGGCGGCGGGATTACTGGCCCGATAAGCAGCACCGACCGCGCGATCGCGACATG
>Ga0114930_10003049_pt1 | contig 14850 bp, 11 predicted proteins | sample AnhtaG_FD_87300 | JGI IMG/M metagenome (GOLD analysis project Ga0114930, IMG submission 87300) | Deep subsurface microbial communities from Anholt, Denmark to uncover new lineages of life (NeLLi) - Anholt_01485 metaG | ecosystem: Environmental > Aquatic > Marine > Oceanic > Sediment | place... | reverse complement strand
TCTCGCTTTGAACTGGTCGTCGTAAGTCCTTCTTTTTTTCAATTGTGTTCTCCTTATTTTTATTGTAAGGAGATACACCTTAAATTACGACCATTTTTGGTCTGAATCGCCTGAACCATTATCCTTCACCAGAAATAATCGAAGTTGGGCGGTTTTTTGGGGTACAGAGCATGCAACTCCGTTATTATCAATAGCGACTTTGTAAAGAACCAACGTAGTGACACACAGGCAACTTTTTACTTGACAAACAATTCTAACCCTGATATGATTAAGTGTGTTCGTCAAAAAAGTCAGAAAACAAAACGGCGTAACTAAGAAATATTATGAGTACCTCCACCTGGTTGAAAGTGTTAGAACAGAAAAAGGACCCCGCCAACGTCTGATTCTCAACTTGGGTAAACTCGACATTCTTCCTTCTCAGTATCAGGCTTTTGCCAAGAGAGTTGAAGATATCCTTACTGGCCAGCGCAGCATTTTAGGATTAGACCAATCCTTGGAAAAGAGTGCCAGGGATGTTGCCCGAAAGATATTCAAAAAACAATCAGAAGAGTTATCCGAAACAACAGAGTGCGACTTTCAAAGTGTTGACGTTAATTCTTTCGCGATTGAATCTCCTCGCAGCCTGGGTCCTGAGCACATGTGTCATTCGGTATGGAAGGATCTGCGGATGGATGAGTTTTTCTTAAAGCAGGGGGTATCTGACAATGTGCTTCCTGTTTTGGAGGCTTTGATTGTAGGACGATTGATTGATCCTGGCAGTGAACGCTATACAAAGGAATGGGCAGAGAAGCGTTCCGCGCTTTTTGAATTAACGGGTTTTCCTTTACGTTCTTCTTTAAACTCCTATTACCGTGCCGGCGATACGCTATTTTCTTTGAAGAAGGCATTAGAGGAGCACCTATGTATGAGGGAGAAGGATATATTTTCTCTTTCAGAGAAGCTTTTTTTTCTTGATTTAACGAACAGTTATTTTGAAGGACAGGCAGATGGGAATCCTAAAGCGACATGGGGTCTTTCCAAGGAGAAGAGGAGTGATTGTAAGCTTGTGAGTTTGGGATTGATCATAGATGAGCTAGGGTTTGCAAAATACAGTGAACTCTTTGCAGGAAATCAACATGAAGCAGAAGTCCTTTCTGTGATGATAAACTCTTTGGAGCAACATCTAGAGCCGCAGACAGACCGGACAGTGGTGATTGATGCCGGTATTGCCACTTCGGAGAATATCGACTGGCTTAAAGACAACCAATATCATTACATCGCGGTAAACAGGGGGGCATGGCCTTTTGAGCAAGACTATTCAGAGATGAAGGTGATCAGAGAAGATAAGGCCAAGGGGATAAAAATAGAGGTCAAACGGTTTGTCCATCAAGGAGAAGTCTATATTTTATGCCGGAGTGAAAAGAAAGCAAAAAAAGAGCAGAGCATGCGCACGAGAGTGGAAGAGTTGTTTCTTGATAGACTTTCCTATTACAAAGCAGGACTACATTTACCTCATCGTACCAAGAAATACACCAAAGCATTGGAATTGGTGGGAAGATTGAAAGAGAAGTACCCAAAGGCAGCCAAACTCTATAATGTTGAGGTCATACCAGAGGAGGAGAAACCGGCTACAGATAAAAGTCTTTGTGCCGTTGATATTGTCTGGGAGAAGAAGGATGTCAACTATGAGAGAGAGATTTCTCATGAGGGCAGCTATATACTCAGGACAGACCGAGTGGATTTAAGTGATGAAGAGATATGGAATATATACATTATGCTTCGGCAGATAGAATATGCATTCAAGAGTATGAAATCTTCCTTGGGTCTACGGCCGAACTTTCATCAGAAAGAAGATAGGGTTGATACTCATATGTTTATATCTGTTGTGGCCTATCATATTTTACATATTATTGAGAACCGTTTGAGGGCAAATGGAGATCGCCGCAACTGGAATACGATCCGAAATTTATTGAGTACCCATGAGCGATTAACGATTGGCTATAAGGTAAAAGAAGAAGATGGATCGATTCGACAGAAACATGTACGTCTTAACTCAAGGCTTGAGCTGGAACACGTAGAGATATACAAGATGTTCAATCTATCCGGGGTTCCGCTTCCCAGGAAGAGGCTGGTGTACAATCAGTAGTGACCAACACCTGAAGCTAATTCCTTTCGTTACAGGAGGATGCAAATTAATATGGCGAACTTGGGTTAGGGTGCTTTTCTACTACCCCGCCGCTTGCTCACTCCTCTTTTGCTATCCCTTCACAATAAACTATAAATTTTGATAGAATAAGGGAAATTTATCGGGGGGAGTCAAAACATGTACATACCCGATCTCACTGAGATACCTAACCTAAATCCTTATTCTTATGAACATAAAAATTCAGAGGACCATATCTTTAGCGAGTTGTTTGATCCAATACGTCTTGGTGCACTAAAGGTAATTGCCATTGGTTGGATAGGAAAAGATATAAAGAATACGGGAATGACCGGTATCACGAGGCCATCAATAACATGACACCGAGCGATAAGTTCTTTGGCAGGGACAAGGATGTCCTGAAAATGAGAGTAAAAATTAAGAAACAGACCATGAAAAAGAGAAGGAGGTTAAACCAAATGGGATTAGTTAGTAATACCATGAAAAATGGAATCTGTAGCTTAAGAAATCAACCTAAAAGTCTAAAACCGCTTGATGACGTACATACAATGACCTGCCAGACGGCCACTGATCCGCCTTTAGCTGAAACCGGATTTGAAATCTGTGATAATGGAAACTCTTCCGGCATTTCAATTGATCCTTTTTTGAACAGCGATTGGAATGGCCTTCAATTTCGCTACAAACATGGCAGGGACGTTGTCGGTAGTGAGAGTTGTATTACTGAATTTGACGGTGTCGCGAAATACCCCGGTCATATAGGCATTTCCAGACTCATCCACTCCGACACCATGCCCTTCCGTGCGTTCTGCTCCAACAATATTTTGCGCCAATTGCACTTCTCCTACCGCATTATATTTGACAATAAATACATTTCTGTCGGCATAGGTGTTGGTGGATAATGCGGTGCCGGCGAAAACAGCAGGACCAGCGTAATACCCGGTGATAAAGAAATTGCCAGAAGGATCTACGCCGAGACTCTGGACATTACCATGAAACTTGTCCGCTGCCAGCCTGACCCATATAAACTCTCCTGCGGAATTACACTTTGCCAGAAATATGTTGGAGCCCTGCGAGGCCGCTTTGAGGGTCGTATCACCGAAGGTTGCAAACGCACTGTTCAACGCTCCGCAGATGTAGACATTATTGGAGGCGTCCAGACCGATCCCGGCGCCATGGTCGGTGGTTGTCCCTCCGGCGTGATGTATCCATTCCAATCCACCGGCTGAATTGTATTTAGCAATGAATATGTCATCGTTTCCTTTGCTGACTAATGTGGTATCTCCAAAATCGGCCGTTCCCTGGAATCCTCCTGTCACATAAGAATGACCCGAAGCATCCACAGAGATAGCTTTGGCGATACCCCCAGCTTTGCCTCCTGCTCTTCTTGCCCATTGAAATTCCCCGGATGAGTTATATTTGGCCACAAATATATCGCTGCTACCTACGCTGATGAGAGAAGCATCACCGAAGTCTATAGTGCGTTTGAATGTTCCACAAACATAGGAATTTTCGGCAGCATCGACGCTAATCCCGGTGCCAAAATCATTGTTTTGCAGCCCGCCGGTAGGTGAACCCGCTTGCACCGCCCATTGCCATGCTCCTGTAGAACTGATTTTGGCAACGAATACATTTTCTCCTTTTGTTCCGGTGAGAGTTGTCTTGCCAAAAGTTGTAGGTTTCCCAAAGGTAGAGAAAAGACCCGTGATATAAGCATCACCCGAAGCACCCACCGTGATTGCGTAGGCTTTATCACTACTAAGCCCATCAGCGGTTTTAACCCAAATTAGATCTCCTCCAGGACTGTATTTGGCGACGAAAATTGGTCCGCCGGAGATTGTCGTACTTCCAAATGTTGTCCTGTTAAGAAAATAGCCAGTGACAAAAACATTGCCCTTGTTATCTGTAGCAACGGCAAATCCTTCTGCCGGAGACAAACCTTCTGTCTGCCGCGCCCATTCATATCCCTGACCATAAATGCAGGTTGCCCATAAGAAAAATAAGCAACCTAATAAGAAAACCCTGGAGACATATCTAATCTGCATGATTCTCCCTCCTCATAAGTGAGTATATCTTATGTCCTCTTAACATATGGTCCAGTTTCCCATACTTTGTGTACGTCGTCAAATAATTCGAACACACGCCCTGATTATCAATGCGATGGTTTTCGCTTTCATTGCAATCCAAGTTTAGGATTCCTGTAAAGCTTTTCAGAGATAAGCTTTAATATTGACTCGTCCTGTGCCGTATTCATCGATAATCTCATATCGTCCCGCGAAAAGAGTTCCGCGGGTAAGTTCGTCCACGGGCGTTTCAAGGACCCTGGTGAAGGAGGGCTGTCAGCCTCTCCCTTGCATCCTCTACCTCAGCGATCCCAGGATCAGCGTCCTTCCAGAGGTCGAGGAATTTTTCGTAGTACTCGATGGCTTTGGCTGTGTCGCCTTGCTGTTCGTGGATTTTGCCGATTCAAGAGCGTAGTCTATCATGATCCAATTGGTTTGGAGGTTTTGGCAAAATTGCGATGATTTTTGAGTCGTTGATCTCGTCGTTTTAGGTGTGATAATCTTATTTAAGTTGATAAGTGGGTGTAAAATGGGGAAAATCGTGAGGGATTTGGGCCAAGGTAAAAAAGGAAACTCCTATATTTTTCAGTATTATATGAATGTAGGTGTTTTTGAAGCGCTTAAGTGTAAAATAAGGCAAGAATGAATAAAACGTTCAGATCAACAACCAAGGTTGAGCCAATGTCAAAATTATTAAAAAGGTACATCCAATACAAAAAAAGCCAGTCCATGGTTGATGATATTTTTTGTTCTAAGAAAATATTCAAAAAATTAACGTAAGGAGACTTTATAAAATGAATGAATTTCAACCCTTTGAACATGAAGTGATGGCATCACAGAATGAAAAGGAGGTGGATTATAATCTATCTGAGAGTGGTGTTCACCCTCTTCTGCTTAGAGAACTACTGACTGATAGTCCTGAGTATATTGAAACATTGCTGGCTACGGAAATAGACTACGCCCACGCCAACGGTAATCCGAAACTCAGAGAAAATATCGCTGCTCTTTACTCCAGTTGCATCTCAAGTAATGTCCTAGTTACCGTTGGCGCTATTGAGGCCAATTATAACTCGATCCATACCTTACTTCAACCCGGAGATGAAATAGCAATCATGCTACCAAACTACATGCAAATCTGGGGAATTGCTAAAAACCATGGCCTGAAAATGAACATCTTTCATCTTTGCGAAGATAATGGCTGGCAGGTTAATTTGGATGAACTAAAGCAGGCGGTCACACCCAAAACGAAGCTGATAGCCGTCTGCAATCCTAATAATCCCACCGGCTATATTCTTACCCATGAAGAGATGAATGCTATCATTAATGCAGCAGAAGGAGTGGGCGCCTGGATCCTGGCCGATGAAGTTTACACTGGTGCTGAGCGAATTATTGATGAAGAGACTCCTTCCTTTTATGGCCGATATGATAAGGTCATAGCTGTAGGTAGTATGAGCAAAGCTTACGGGTTACCGGGACTTCGCGTTGGCTGGGCTGTCGGACCCACAGATACCATCGAAAAAATCTGGAGAAGACACGAATACACCACCCTCAGTACTTCAATTTTTTCAAATAAACTGGCAGCATTGGCCCTCTCCGTCAATGTACGACCTCGCATCATTCAACGTACCCGCAATTACATACGCAAAGGATTCCCCCTATTGCAACAATGGATTGACTATCAGAAGGATACCTTCCGGCTGGTGCCACCTCAGGCTGCAGCCATCGCCTTCCTGCGCTATCAATTGGATGTAAACTCTACCGAATTGGCCAATAAATTAATCCAAGAAAAGAGTGTTTTGATTGTACCTGGTGATCATTTCGGTATGGACAAGTTTATTAGAATTAGCTTCGGGCTGCCTCAGAATTATCTGACAGAGGGTCTAAAGCGAATTCAACAACTAGTTACGGAGATTAGGGATAAACATGGCAATATGAGAAGCGAGGAAACAGGGGACAGATGATAAATAATTTTTACATTGGACAAGGAGAAAATTGCCGAATTGCAATGCACCGTCCCTCCTGACCTCATACTTTAATAAGATCTTCACCCATCGGGAGGTTTGAGAGATGTGGCACACTTACCACAATGGATGGTGTCGTCGGGATTCTCATGATGACATTTAGGACATTTAGTATTCATTGCTGTCCCCTTGTTTTCCCATGTTTGGTCGGCAAAATATTATCAAGGAATATGGGTAGAGTCAATTGTAAATTAAGTGAAACCAATGCAGACTACTATCCCATTTTACAAATATTACACAAAAATAGTTGAAAAGCGTTGAAATTATGGTACTAGGATTGAAAGCCTAAAAACAGAGTAAGTTACTGAAATTAGAGGTTTTTCCCTGGTACGCCCGGCAGGATTCGAACCTACGGCCTTCTGATTCGTAGTCAGACGCTCTATCCAGCTGAGCTACGGGCGCACCTTAAGAGTCCTATCAATATAACCTAAAGGGGACTGGTTTTCAATACGGCGGCGCCGTCGATTTTGCTGTCTTTCATGAGCTTGAGGACTTCGTTAGCTTCCTCAAGAGGAAATACTATCGTGGTCGTGCGGATCGGGATTTCGGCTGCTATTTTGAGCAAATCTTCCCCGTCCTGCCTTGTGGCATTGGCTACACTGCGAAGCGTCCTCTCATGATAAAGATATTTGACATAATCCATTTCTGGAACCGGGGACATGTAAATTCCCGCCAATGCCTGAGTCCCTCCTTTATCCAGCAAACGCATTCCGTCCAAAACAGTCGGCCCTGCGGGAGTGAAATTCACGATACTGTCCATCTTTTCAGGAGGCTCCTCCTTGGATGTTCCGGTCCATACTGCCCCAAGTCTTTTTGCGAGAGCTCGATGTTCATGCGACCTCGAAAACACATAAACCTCACAGCCCCAATGGACAGCCACTTGGATCGCCACATGGGCCGATGCACCGAATCCGATAAGTCCGATCCGCTGGCCAAGTTGGATCTCGCTCAAACGAAGGGCTCTGTAGCCGATTATTCCCGCACACAGGAGCGGAGCCGCCTCCACATCTTCGAAAATATCGGGTATGGCATAGGCAAACTTCTCGGGGATGACGATGTATTCGGCATACCCGCCATTCTCATGATAGCCTGTGAAGCTGGCACTCGGACAGAGGTTTTCGTGTCCCCGGGTACAATAAGAGCATGTTGTATCTGTGGAATAGAGCCAGGCCACCCCTACCCTATCCCCTTCCTTGAACCGGGATGCATTTTCTCCTCGTTTCTCTACTCTTCCGACAACCTGATGGCCGGGGATGATCGGAAGTTTAACATCGGGAAGTTCGCCTTCCACCGTATGCAGGTCTGTGTGGCAAACGCCACACACGCTCACCCGGATCAAGATATCTTCAGGACCGGGTTTCGGAACTGGCAGATCGACCAACTCCAGCGGATTCTGTTCGATGGGAGCAAAATCCTTCAAGATCATGGCTTTCATGACATGTAGCCTACTTTTTTTTGTCGTCTTTTTGTTGTTTGATTTTGCGTCGCAGCCTTTCCAGGCGGTAGGAAAAATCCTCCTCATAATAGGAGGAGATACCTGTCGATAGGACAAATCCCTCCTCGGCGATCCGTTTGGCCTCTTTGTAGTTTTTCAACCGGTGCTCGAGGTGCATGGCCAATTCCCGGAAGGAGAAAAACTGAGCCGGGGTTACGACATTTTTCGAAGTCATCTCCTCCCATATCGGAACGGCCTTATCCCAATCCTGCTGTTTCTTGAAATGGACAGCAAGGCGTTTTTTGGTTTCGATAGACACTTCATCGGTCAATTTCCCGTCCAACGCTTTTTGGAAGAATTGGACGGACTTTTCCACATCCCCGGCGTTTGCCATGACTTTCCCGGCACCGTAAAAATCCATGGCATCGCCCATGCAGAGTTCGGGATCTTCGGAAAATATGTGAGCACCGATGACCACAACACCCAGAAGGGACAGGATATCCTCCTGGTTGTGATAAAGGATGGGCTCGATCAGATCATAATTTGCGGTATGGAGATATTGGAAATACCGCCAGGGAATCTCAGCAGAAGGGATATCCTCTGTCCGGCCGGCCTGCACAACATTGAGGGCCAGGTGAAACAGGCGGCAGTTTTCGTACTTGTGGCTCCATAGCCTGCGGGCCGGAAACAGAAAATCGAGATGGGGAAGTCCGCTCAACGGAAACGGCTGCCTGTGAAGGATAAACCGGGTTTCCAGCAGGGGGATGTCGAAACTTTTGCCGTTGTATGTCACCACCGACTGAAAATCCATCTCCTTAAAAAACTCCCCGAGCTCCTGGATCATCCTTTCCTCTTCGGCCATTTCTCCCAGGAAATATTGGCCGACCACGAATTTGTCATCCCTGTAATAGCCCATGCCGATGTTAAACGGAATTACCCCTGCCCCTCCGGACAATCCAGTGGTTTCCAGGTCGATGAAAAGAGCCGTGGACAGGTCAAGTTCCTTGAATGCGTTATCCCGGCTGAGACAAGCGAGGACCTCGCCGCTTATCCCGAGACCAGCAGCGAGTTTGATCCTCCCGTACCTCACATCCAGGGCGTAGCTGTTTTCCAGCCATTGGAGAGGCTCTCTGGGAAGAGGCTCGAAGGCCGGGGCTTGGGATTTTTTCGACTTTTCCTTGCGGGTGAGATTGATCAGGCGTTCGAGTTTTTCTTTGGTGGATAGGTCTTCCTCCTCCTGGATCTTTCTCCAGGTGTTGGACACTTGATGGGACTTGGAACGGATTTGGCGTTCCTTCTTGATCCTGTCCAGTTTGTCCTTGATGTCCGTCATTATTCCCCTATAAACTGGAGCGTGATCGTCCTGTTGCGCGCCCGGTTGTCAAAATCGATAAAAATTATCTGCTGCCAAGTCCCAAGGGTCAACTGGCCGTTATTAAACGGAACGGTCAAAGAGGGACCGAGAAGGGCAGACCGCACATGGGAAAAACCGTTACCGTCCCCCCAGCGGGCATCGTGATGGTAGGTAACATCGCTGGGGATGATTTTTTCCATAAATTCCGTGAAATCCTTGACCAGGCCGGATTCATATTCGATGGTGGTGAAACCGCCGGTGGAACCCGGGACAAAAAGCGTGACCGTGCCGTTTTTTAGTCCATTCTCGGCTAGCTTGTGAGAAACCTCTGGGGTGATGTCGATCATGTCGTTGAAACCACCTGTCGAAAAGCTCAAACTATCGCTCAATACCTTCATTTCAAAACTCCTGTCTAATGATATTTCATTTAAATAAAGACGTAAAGAACAAAGTAAATTCTATTAATTTGGTGCCGGGATACTTGATTACTTAATTATCGAGTCAACAATTTCATATCCTATTCCATAAATATATTGCCTAGAGTTTAGCAATAAATGCCTATAAAATGAAGGGGAGGTGAATCCCATGAAAAATTCTATAAGCCCGATCAGGCTTTTTTCTCTATGCCTGTTTCTTATCCTTATTGTCAACATTACTGCTTTCTGCCAGGACGAGGTGGAAACGCTTCACAAGGAAGCTATCGTTTGGGACTGCCACAACGACCTGGTCTACAGGGTTTTGTATGAAAAGCTGGACATCGGCGATCGCCTTCCGGCGGGCCATGTTGATATCCCCCGTCTGAAGGAAGGGCATGTCGATGTTCAGACCGTTGCTCTTTTTGTCCAGAATTTTCTGTACCCGGATAAATGCGCCCGTCAAACTTTTCAATTGATAGAGGCGATGACTGCAGCCATCGAAAAAAATGCCGATTCCGTCGAGCTTGCCAGGTCAGGTGCGGATGTTGAGCGCATCGTGAAAGCAGGAAAAATCGCGGTGCCTCTGGCGATCGAAGGGGGGCATGCTATCGAGGACGACCTGGAATTTTTAAGGAAATTCCATAGCCTCGGAGTTTCGTCGATGACTATCACCCACAACATTAGCCACGGATGGGCGGACTCCAGCGGAGACAAACCAAAATGGGGAGGCTTGAATGAACTCGGGAGAAAGGTCATCCGGGAGATGAACCGGATCGGGATGGTCATCGACATCTCCCACGTTTCAGATGAAACTTTTTTTGATGTGATGGAAACGACAGAAGATCCGGTCATCGCTTCTCATTCCGGCTGCCGCGCTCTCAACCCCCATCATCGCAACATGAGCGACGAGATGCTTGAATCCCTCGGAAAAAATGGAGGGGTTATCGGGATCGTATTTGTCCTCCCCTTCCTGACACCTGAATACAACAAAACCATGGGTGATCTTCAAGCCATCAGCCAACCCTGGTTCAGGTTAACTCCCCAAGTTGAAGATCTCGATGTACAGATCGCTATAGAGCACCTCAGGGCGGGACAGGACTGGCCCATGGAGAATCTTCCTACGATCGAGGACGTGCTCGACCATATCGATCATGCGGTCAAAATCGCTGGCGTGGACCATGTCGGTCTCGGAGCGGATATGTATCCCCGCACACCCTCTCCTGTCGGGATTCGAGGCGTGCAGGACTACCCGCATATCACAAGAGGATTGAAAAAAAGGGGATATTCGGATGAGGATATCGTAAAGATCCTTGGCGGCAATCTCCTGAGAGTCTGGAAAACCGTAACAAATTAGTAATTCGGGGAAATAATTCGGGGACAGGAATTAATTCGGGGACAGGTACCGAATTAAAATAATTTACAATTTGAATTCGGTACCTGTCCCCGAATTAATTAAATGTCAACTAAAAAGGTATTTTTTGCGTTTTGATAGGTGAAATACAAAGAATGACTGAAAGAGCTATTGTGCAATCGGCCCAACAGGGTAACACGGAGGCATTTCGTATGCTTTTTGAACAGAACCGAAAACGAATCTTCTCGCTGGCTTACCAGTATACGAAAAACAAAGAGGATGCCGAAGACATCCTCCAGGAAACCTTTATCAAAACGTACAACTACCTGGATAAATACAAGATCGAAAACGAGACAAACTTTTCCTCCTGGATCTACCGGATCGGCATCAACTGCAGAATCGATTATCTACGAAAAAAGAAAAACAAAAAAGAGGATTTCTCGGACTGGGACAAATGGGAGAAAACGATCGGGAGCAATCATTCCAACCCAGAACATACTATCGGACTCGAACAGCTTCGCGAGAAAATAAACCATCTCGTGGAGAGGCTTTCACCCAGGCAGAGGATGGTCTTCATCCTCAAGCACTACCAACAATTCAGCATCAAAGAAATCGCCGAATATCTCGACTGCTCGGAGGGAAGCGTGAAAAAACAACTCTTTCGGGCGGTATCAGCCATGAGAAATCCCTTGAAAAAATATCTGTGGGAGAAGGACTATGGCATGCAAAAAATATAAGGAAAAAATCATTTTACATCTTTATGATGAGCTGGGAGAAAACGACGCTAAAAATCTTATGGCACACATAGAGAAATGTGCCGAATGTGCAGAGGAATTCGCATACACCAAAAAGGTCTTCCAGGTTCTTGATGAGACAAAAACCGACGATATCCCCGAGGCGAATTGGGAAAATTGCTGGAACACAATCGATGTCGGGATCCAAAGCAAAGAGCGCAAGAAAAAGAGTTTTCTCTTGTACCCCAGATGGGCATACGCCTCAGCTGCCCTGCTCATCGTGTTTACCGTGGGGTTTTTCCTCGGGAGGATAGCGTTTCTTCAGCCCGGCAAGAGCAGCCCGGTACAACTGGAAGGCAGCCAGAGCGCTATGTATCCCTCGATACAGGAACATTTCGAGAGTCTGAAGCCTGTCCTGGTCGAATACGCCAATTACACAGCATCCCCTGAAAATGGCACAATCACGATAGACAAAAATATCGTCCGCAATTTGATCATCCAGAACATTCTTCTCAAACGGATGATCGCGGATGAGGATCCTTCTCTCAAAGAGATCTTCGAAGATGTGGATCTCGTCCTCCGGGAAATCGCCAATCAAGAAGGGGACGATGCCCACACGCTTTCGATGATCAAGGAACTTATCCAAGAAAGAGGGATCATGTACGAAATAGAAGTTTCAAAGACAATATAAGGAGGCATATCATGAAATACGCAAAATTCGTTTCCATCCTGTTGGTTTTGTGCTTGGCCTTCACAGGCACGGTATTGGCTCAGCAGGAAGAAAAAGAAAAACAAGCCAAGGAGGAAGCCAAGCAAGCTTATGAACAGTCCAAACAACTATACGAATCGGCCAAACAATACGTTCACACAAGAAGCTGGGAGCAAGCTGTCGAAGCTTTCCAGAAGGCCATTGAGTTGTATCAAAAAAGCGAATACATGGATGGGTCCCTTTACTATCTGGGATACAGCCAAAACATGTACAGCAATCAGATGAGAAACCTCGAAAAGCAGATCGAGGCAAAAGAGGAGGCCATCGAACACCTGAATCGGCTGATCAAGCAGTATAGGGAAAGTCCATGGGTCGACGATGCCAAAGTCCTCAGGTTGGAGATAGCTGAAGAGCTGGTTAAAAAGGGAATGCCAGATTTCCGCGTCTACATCAACGGAACCCTGAGATCTCTGGAAGCCTTGAAGGCCCTGAAATCTATCAAAGGGATCGAAGGCCTCGAAAGCTTGGAAGATCTCAAGGCATTGGAAATAGACGAGATCGAAGGCCTGGAAGAATTGGACAGACTCAAATTGGAGGAAGCCCTAATAGGGATTGAAGAATTGGAAGGGATTGAAGGAATTGTGGCATTGGAAGGGCTCGAGGATCTGCAGAACCTGCTAATTCTTGGAGGAGTAGAGGGCGGCGTTGAAGGCGGAGTTATCGGAGGAATTCGCGGTGGTATCGAGGACGATGAAGTCGATCCTGAGGTCGAACTCAAGCTGGTTGCGCTCGATGCGTTGATGAACATGGAGGAAGAGAAAGCTTTTCCGATACTCGAAAAGATCGTTTTAGAAAATGAGGATGCCACGCTCAGAAGACGGGGGCTTTTCATCCTGAGCCGGTCCGAAGACCCGAAAGTCTTTCCTCTCTTGGTGAAGATCGCCAAAAACGATCCGGACGAAAAGGTCAGACAACAGGCCATCATGTTGTTGGGCCAAAAGAAAAATCCGGAAAACCTCGATGCGCTGATCGATATCTACAACACGGTTAAAGACACCAAAGAAAAAGAAGTATTGATTCACGCCCTTTCCCGGTACAAAGATAAAAAGGCACAAGACAAAATGATCGTCATCGCCAAAAACGATGCCGATGCCAATGCCAGGGAACAGGCCATCTTTTGGATCGGGCAGCGGAAAGATAAGGCGACCATTGATCTTCTGATCGAGCTGTACGACAAAGCCAAAGATCGCAAATTGAAGGATCAGCTCATCTATGTGGTCTCTCAGAAAAGAGACGATGACAAAGCCTATAAAAAACTGTTGGATATCGCAAAAAACGATCCGGACGACAGCGCAAGAAAAAATGCCATCATCTGGCTCGGGCAGATGCGTAAAAACAATGCCGGTCCTCAAGCGTTGATCGACATGTACGACTCTGAGAAAGATGACGAGATCAAGGATCAGCTTATTCATACTTTTGGGCAAAGCAAGAGCAAAAAGGCAAAGGATAAACTTTTCGACATCGCTAAAAACGACGTAAGCGCTAAAGCCAGATCGCAGGCCATCTTCTGGTTGGGGAGAGAAAAAAGCGAGGAAATGCTGGATCACCTTTTCACTCTTTATCGCCAGTCCAAAGAGAAATCAGTTAAAGAACAGATTCTGTTTTCCATCGGCCAAAACAAAAGCAAAAAAGCAGTTAGAGGGATGATCGACATCGCCAAAAAAGAACAGGATCCGGAGCTAAAAAAACGGCTCATCTACTGGTTAGGAAAGACCAAAGATGAAGAAGCGATGAAGTTCTTGCGAGAGATCATAGAGAAATGAGTCGAGGAGGAGGAGAAGTGATGTTGAAAAAATTTACCATTGGAATTGCCTTAACAGCTTTGACTTTGATCTTGGGTGCAGCCCCCTCAGTGGCAAATGACGCTGAGGTGGGCCTGAAAGGAAAAGTGCATTATCTGGATAAGGAAGATCTAAGCCTTGCCAAAAAGATGGACCGTGCCGCACAAGAATTCAGGAATACAGGAAAAGGTGATGCCTATTTCACGGGTCATGCTTTTCTGAGCAGACACGAAATCCACCGGGGAAGTTATGATGATGAATCAAGACCTTATGTCATAACTGTCGATGAAGATAAGATCAGGCGGAAAAGAGCCTATAAAACTAAAAGCGGAGAGACCTCCACGACCAAGGAGGGAAACGAAGTTGTGGGCCTTGTTTTGCTGCACAAAGTTTCAGGCGGAAGCACACAGATTGCAGATGTGGAGCTTATCAACCTGGATAACACCTACGAGTTTAACGATATGCCGATATACTGGTTCGGGGAGGCGGAAAACGATGAAAGTTTCCGCTACTTGTCGGATGAATTTCAATCGGGAGATTACAAGCTTCGTAAAGACATGCTCTTCATTATTAGTTCTCATGTCCATCCTAAAGTCTATGATTTCCTTTACAGCACTGCTCTCGGTGACTACGAACTGAAGGTCCGGGAAAATGCTATTTTTTGGCTGGGAAGCTACAAGGATGACATAAGCCTCAAAGACCTCAAAGAAATTTACCAAAAAGTGGATGAGACAAAACTCAAAAAGCAGGTCGTTTTTGCCTACCAGATGAGCGATAAAAAAGAAGCCG
>Ga0114930_10003048_pt1 | contig 14852 bp, 9 predicted proteins | sample AnhtaG_FD_87300 | JGI IMG/M metagenome (GOLD analysis project Ga0114930, IMG submission 87300) | Deep subsurface microbial communities from Anholt, Denmark to uncover new lineages of life (NeLLi) - Anholt_01485 metaG | ecosystem: Environmental > Aquatic > Marine > Oceanic > Sediment | place... | reverse complement strand
TTTTGCTAAATTTAAAATTTTACATCTTAAATTATATAAATATGATTTCCCTCTATCCCAGGTGGTCCATAATTTAGGTTTATCTAAGGTCTTTACTAAATGAATATGATTTTTTCCTGAGGATAAAAAAATCTTTTTATTTATTTCAAAATTTTCTTTAAACCCAATCCCAGATATTTCCAATTTGATTTCTATTTCTTGCGAGAGATCATTATTGTCCAGAGGTATATCTATATCTAAGCGTGCCCTGCCATCTTTTAACAGCAACGGAGATACCTTAATATTTTTATCTATATGTATTTTCGCCTTCTCCATGATTAGAACACCATTCCATATGCCCCCGGTATTTCTATCCTGCCCCTGCTCCGGATTCCAACTTCCCGGGCGGGTATCGTGGTGATTGAATATCCCTTTTATTAGATGTTTCTTATCAGGCCAAATATCAGTAGGCTCGCGAGGTGAATCCACCTCAACTTCGAGAAGATTCTCCCCATCTTTTAATATATCAGTTATGGAAAACGAGAATTCCTGAAAATACCCTTCATGTTTTCCGATTAACTTTCCATTTAGTTTAACCTGACAGAAATAATCCACTCCTTTAAAGATGAGGTAATATTCTTTATCTTTCTGGATTAATACCTCAAATTTCTTTTGGTAATATACCTTACCACTGTGATTCAATCCTTGTAAATACCAATTAGAAGGAACTTGAATATCATGATATTCTTCTTGCTTATTTAAACGAAATTTCCATATAGCGTTAAGAGACAATGTTTTTAGAGTTAGGGGCATGAGTAAAACACCTCTTTAAATCTTTATTAATTAGTTACTACCCAAGATTACAGTAACTTCTACCTCTTTATCTTCCGCTTTATAGGGGACTAAATTTCCTTTTATCGACTTTCCATTTACTAATAAACACTTGACTCCCTTGCTAACCCCATCAGGATTTTTTACGGTAATATAATACTTTACTCCACGGAAAAGACGTATAATCCTATACTCTTTCCAACTTTTAGGAATACAAGGATCAACCAATAAACCTTGATAATCGGGTTTAATTCCCAAAATAGCCTGGGTAATGGTTACAAAACTCCAAGCTGCGGTACCAGTTAGCCAGGAGTTTTTAGCTTCACCATAGGTTGGTGCCTCTCTACCAGCAATCATCTGAGCGTAAGCATAGGGTTCGCAACGGTAGATTTCTATAAAATTTTCCTTCGTGCTGGGGCAAATTTGCAAGTATGAATTAAAAGCTTTGTCACCATTTCCTAAAATAGTCTCCGCTATAGAAATCCAGGGATTATTATGGCAAAATATCCCGGCGTTTTCTTTATATCCTGGAGGGTAGGAAGAAATTTCTCCTAAATTTAAATAATAGTGAGAATATGCAGGTTGAAGTAACATAATTCCATGTGGAGTCGATAAATATTTTTCCACGCTATCTAAAGCCATCCGAGCTCTACCATCTTTTAAGCCAACGCCACCCATAATACACCAACCTTGAGACTCAATAAATATTTTTCCCTCTTCACATTCCTTAGACCCTACTTTATTCCCATCATAGTCATAAGCTCGTAAAAACCATTCTCCATCCCATCCATGTTCTTCAACCGCTTTCTGGATAAGTTTGTATCCTTGATTGAGTTCATTCATTTTTTCTTCAGCACCAATCTGTTGACAAAGCTTTATGAATTCACGACAAACATAGAGAAATAAACCGGCAATCATTACAGATTCTGCTGCCCCTCCGTTTAGGTCCCCGGCTGACTGAAAAGATTCTCCGGGCACTTTGGAAAAACAATTGAGGTTAAGACAATCATTCCAATCGGCATGACCTATAAGAGGAAGATTGTGCGGTCCTAAATTTTTTAGGGTATAATTAATGGAAAGGGTAAGATGATCAAGAATAGTAGCTTTGCTACCAGGTATATCTGAATATCTAATTGCCTCATCAAGAATTGAAAAATCTCCAGTTTCCTTTATATAAGCACAGGTAGAAGCAATAAACCATAATGGATCATCGTTAAATCCTTTACCTATATTTTCGTTTCCCTCCTTGGTTAACGGTTGATACTGATGATAACAATCTCCACTAGAGAGCTGAATAGCAGCAAGTTCCAGAATTCTCTCCCTTGCTCTTTCCGGAAATATATGCATAAAACCAAGCAAATCTTGATTGGAATCCCGAAAGCCCATCCCACGCCCAACACCAGATTCAAATAAAGAAGCAGAACGAGACAGATTAAAAGTGACGATGCACTGATATTGATTCCAAATATTGACCATACGTTCTATATGTTCATTGTCTATTCTCACCTGATATCGACTAAGCAGTCTGGTACAATAGACTTTCAACTCATTAAATGCCTCATCCACAGCTTGGGTAGTTTTTAAAAGCTCCAACTTAGTCCATAATGACTTTTTATTAATAATATTGGGGGCTGAAAACTTTTCATCTTCTTTGTTTTCCATATATCCTAATATAAAATGGAGTGTTCTGTCTTGTCCTGGCTGAAGGGTGACATTGAGTTGATGAACACCAACGGGAGCCCAACCGACTGCCAGAGAATTAGTGCATTTTCCCTTACTTACCACTTGAGGATTTTCAAATCCATGATGAACCCCGATAAATGCATCGCGGCTAGTATCAAATCCATCTATTTTTTGGTTACAGAAAAAATAGGCATAATGATTTCGTCTTTCCCGATATTCAGTTTTGTGAAAGATGGTATCATTTTCTACTTCTACTTCGCCTACATTGAAATTTCGTTGAAAATTAGTCATGTCGTCCATAGCATCCCAAAGGCAAAATTCAACCAAGGAAAAAAGAGTTAACCTTTTTTCCTGCTCTCCATGATTTATTATTTTTACTTTCCATATTTCCATATTCTCTCTAAGAGGAACAAAGTAAGTGATCTCTACTTCCACATTATTTTTACGTCCTGTGATCACCGAATATCCTAATCCATGTCGACAGGAGTAACTGTCTAATGATGTGCAAGTTGGTTTCCAACCGGGATTCCAGATGGTATTGCCATCTTTAATGTATAAATAGCGGCCACCTACATCCAGGGGAACATTATTATAACGATAGCGAGTTAGACGACGCAGCCGAGCATCTAAATAAAAGCTGTAACCTCCGGCTGTATTGGAGATAATACCGAAGTATCTCTCGCAGCCTAAGTAGTTTATCCAGGGTAGGGGCGTGTCGGGCCGCGTAATAATATACTCTTTCTTCACATCATCAAAATGTCCATATGGGTTCATTATTGCATCCTTCTTCTGCATTAGTTCTTTCAACATAACCCTATCTTAGAGCTTATAACAAATTCAAATCCTACCAATAGTTACCAGAGAAATAGGCCGACAAACAGACCAATGGAACATTATAATCAATGGCATATTCGTTAGTGGCATAGGAGTCTTGACTGTCTACATAGCTTCTTGGTCCTTGATTCTTTGGAGCTACCCCTGACTCTGCATTATTATTAGGTCCACCCACCAACAGTCCCTCTACCATAACCCCGGTGGCAGTAACCAATCTATGATGGGGATGTCGGGGATAATTCACCCCCACACCGGTCACATAACTTTTACTTAAAGGGTTTCTGCCCAAAACATAATGCAGTTGGTCTAATGCTCCTTGAAGATACTCCAAATTATTATTAATTCTATAGGCTATAATAAGATTTGTGCCGTATTGAAGAGCGTTTTTGTTTGAAGCCCAGACATATTCGGACATTTCCAGAGAAATATTATAGGGATCCCTTTTTATTTTGTCCACGGTCTTCTCTGCCTGCTCCAGAATAAAATCATCGATTTTATTCTTTGTAGCCATATCCCCCTCTTCAGCAAAATAGTAGGCGAACATACCTAAGGTATGGACGTCCTGCCACCCTATAGGTGCTACCGGATATATCCCAATGGTAGGCATATTAAACTTCTCAAAGTTACTCTGGACAAAATCATCGTATTTCTTTTGCTTTGTCAGCCTGAATAACTCTGCCGCCGCCCAGAATCTGTTGTCTCGGTCAAGCAGGTCTTTATACTCTCCAGTACTATCATTAGTTGGTTCTACCAGTGGTTCACTCCCATCCAGGAAACCCCAAGCCTTCTCAGCGGCTTGCCTACACCGAGAGGCAAATTTTTGGTCATATTCCTCATATACTCTAGCTGCTTGGGCCATCGCCGCTGCAAAACTTCCTGTGTCTGGAGTGGCTATACTGTAGATGTAACGCTGATCCATATCATCTTCTGGTCTTATAAAACCAGGGAATCCCTTGGTATTTACCTTGTGATAGACCGCCCCGTCTTCTCTTTGTATTTTAAGCATCCATTCTAATTCGTATCTTATCTCATCTAAAATATCCGGTATTTTATTCCCACTTTCAGGGATATCCAGGTTTTGAGTAAACTTTTGGGGATAGAGTTCATAGAACATCAATAATTGTCCTACGGTTACCGCTGCGGTCTGGGTATACTTTCCGTAATCACCTGCATCATGCCATCCTCCAGTAGTATTAAGAAATGTCTTTTCATCACTTCGCAACAGAGCATCTTCCGTATGGCAGGCACGGTGTTTTAATCCAGACACAGAGTCATTGATCTCTTGGCCACACCTTTGCAAATAATAAGAACGCATAGATTTATAATATAAATTATTATATATATCGGTAGAAATCAGAAAGGGGAATGAATACTGTGGACTCAGAGGATACCCTAGTCTCCTAAGTTCATCTTTGCTTACAGTAAAAGGATATTCTTCGGGAAGAGAGGAAACCCTAAGTTGATAAATTCCTGGCGTCCTTAGTTCGGTAAAGTCAGCTGCATAAATGGGAGAAACTAAATCCTTACCTATTTTCTCCAATTGTCTGGTATATATTACCTCACCTGTCTTGGTATCAATAACCTCAAAAGTAGAAGAGGGATCAATTATTATAGAAGATTCATTGCTCACAAAAGCCAATTTCTGCCCTTCTGGAAAATATCCCACCTGATTCACTTTCACAGGTAGAATTATATCCTCCGCTTTAACTCGTGGATATCTTACGACCATAATCTGCTTACTCGCTTTCTTTCCGTCCTTTGACTCTACTGTTATATTAAAGGTCCCCTCTCGCTCAAAAACACACTCAACAAGACCTTTTACATCACTAACATACTTTTTACCGTCTATGGTAACTGTCGCCCCTTCCAGACCCTCCGGACCCTTAAGTACCCTGATCTCTGTTTTGCCAAGCAATGTCTCTGTTGGGGCGTCTATTATTAATACCTCTTCGGCTTCAGCGGTCTCTGTAATAATTGCCTCTCCCCAGACATTGGGAAAACACCATCCCTTGTTAGTCATGTTCCAGACCAACTGCGTCTCCCGAAAAGAGGTGTCAGCATCGTTCACTGCCAGGTCAAAACGAACTCGGTGTGGTGTCTTAAGAACAACCTCACCAAAATTAATTAAAGGGACCTTCACTTCTAAGCTATATCCAGGAAATTCGGTTTTTCCCACTCCTATTTCTACACCTGTTACCGGGGCATCCCTTACCCCTCCTCTGCTAGTCTGCGACCAAATCCAAGAGGCCGGTTCATCACTTTTATCTACCGGAGCAAATCCTAATTGAAAATCATAAGGGGAATAAGAAATTCCCGATTCCTCCGGTTGGAAACCAATATAAAGCTCAATGGAGTCTCCTCGATATAAGTCCGTACCCTCATAATGATGGACCAGGGGAAAGTCATCCCTTACCACTGCTCCCAAATATAGGTTTCCTTCATCCCACATTACCCATATAGTGGCACTTAGATCATCCAAACCGCCCCACTTTCGTTTTCCAGTTACAACTTGTTTTTCCTGATTCAAGTAATTGGGGATAGCATTACCCCACTCTTTATCTTCTATAAGTCCATCTATATTTATCTGATGTGCCTTTACTAACTTTGTCTGTATTCTTTCAATCTTTTGGGCAATAACGGAAAACATCGTTATATTAAGAATAATAAAAACTACTGCCAAAAATATACTACCTGTTGCTATCTTTCTCGCTTGAGTCATATAATTCCTTCCAATTTCTCTTCAAAGATTATTCGGCTAGAATAGCATCAATAACTGTTATAACTGAAACTTCCTTTGTCCTACTACTGGAAAAATATTTTTCATCCCTTTGTCGCTCCAGCCACTAAGCCACTAACAATTTGCCTCTGCAGAAATGTGAAAAATATCAGAACAGGAAGGCTCACTAATAGACAGGCAGCCATCATCCCACCCCAACGGGCCTCTTGAGCAGTAATATATCTCAGTATACCAATAGCTACTGTCGTTGTCTCATTTCCGGTAAGCACAGAGGCAAATAACACCTCATTCCAGGCCATAATAAACCCATATATACCGACTGCAGCAATTCCCGGCTTAGCTAAAGGAATGATAACTCTAAAAAGAGCCCCTACTTTGGTACATCCGTCAATCTGAGCTTGTTCATCTATTTCTCTGGGAATAGTATTAAAATAACCTCTCAGCATCCAGATAGAGAAAGGAAGGGCAAAAGAAGTGTAGGTAAAGATCATTCCCCAATAGGTATTTCTCATCGGAAGACCTATAGTTCTCCTTATCCAGATAAACATTACAAAATAAGGAATAAGAAAAAGAATTCCGGGAAACATCTGGGTGCATAATACTGCTACACTATAGGTAGTTCTCCCTAAAAAAGAAAAACGAGAGACAGAGTAAGCAGCTAAAAGGGCAATAATAACAGAAAAAAACATAGTCCCAAGGCTTATTATTATACTGTTTTTAAAATAATCTAATATTTTAACTTCTTTATTTACAGTCCTATAATTATCCAGAGTAAACTTACGAGGTATCCAGCTAGGTCCCTTTCCCGGTATTTTACTATCTGAAGCCTGAATCTCTAGTCTTGTTTTAAATGAACCAGAAAGCATCCAAATAAAAGGCGTTAGTACTGATATCAAAATAATGATTACTGCAAAGTACAAAAATACTCTTTTAATTACTCTTTCTATTTTCCTGTTCATTGCACTGTCTCCCCTGTTCTGATTTTTTTAATATAAAAAATAGTAAAAATCAACATAATTCCCATTAAAACCACTGACATTGCTGCTCCAATTCCATAATGAAAGGAATTAAAAGCCTCTCTTAAAATAAGAGTAGAAGGAACATCTGCTGCAATACCCGGATCTGTACCCAACATTACGTAAAATTGATTAAAGGCATTGAAATTCCATAGCACGGATAATAGTAGAAGAACAGTAGTTATTGGCATAAGAAAGGGGAGGGTAATAAATCTAAATTGCTGCCATGTTGAAGCGCCATCAATCTTGGCAGCATCATACAACTCAAGAGGAATAGTCTGTAATCCTGCTAATAAAATTAAACAGGTAAAAGGCCAACCTTTCCAAATACTAGCCACCATCACCGCGTAAATAGATTTATCACCGACTAACCAGACCTTCGGCTCTGAAATAAAGCCCCAGGATAGTAAGTATTTATTCACTATACCTATCCTGGCTTGAAACATAAACCTCCAAACACTATAAGCTACTGAATCTGGAATAATATAAGGCAAAAGTATTAATCCTCTAACAATTGTTCTACCCACAAAGTTTTGGTTTAAAATTAAAGCTACTCCTAAACCGATAAGATAACCAAAAGAAATAACCACAATTCCGTAATAGGTTATATTCCATAAAGAACGTAAAAATCGCCCCCCTGTAGGGCTATACACATTTAAGCCTTCTAAATAATTACTTATCCCTATAAAAGGAGCATTAGACCAATTAGTAATGGTATATATGTCAAGGTCAATAAAACTAATAATAAATCCCCATGACATAGGAAGAATATGAACTAAAATCATGCAAATTAGAGCAGGAACAAGTAGATAATAGGCAATTCTATTCTTTTTTATTGATGTGAATAAACTCAATTTTTTTCTAATGTTTTCCATATATCCTTCTTCTTTCTTATTATAATACCATCAATCCAGCTCATAATATCTATCAGCCTTTAAAATATCTTAACCAATTTACACTTAACAATAAAAAGTGAAGAGAGAAAACAGCTTTTCCCTATCTTTGGAAATCAGCCGTTTTCTCTCTTCTAATAAACCTAGATTATCTCCTTATTTCTCCTTGGCTAAAGCTCTGTCAACTGTTGCAGCTGCCTTGTCCAAATATTCCTTAGCAGTATTTTCTGTATATTTTCCGTCTATATAAGCACTTAAAATATTTTTAAATTCACCTACCACTGCATTTTCAATATCTCCCCAAACTCCTAATGGAGCATAGGCGGTAGCATATGATAAAGTCTCTTTAAAGACTTTCCAAACCCCGGTATCATAATAAGGATCTTCAAAGGCTTCAATCTTTGCTGGCAACATGTGGGTCAGATTCGTTGTATAATCAACTAGAGCTTGCTTCTTTGTTAGGTATTTCACCCAAGCTTTTGCAGCTTCCTTGTGTTGACTGTTGGCAAAAATGACCAGATTACTTCCCCCCGCGAAAGAAGCTTTTCCAGCTGGACCCTGTGGAGGTTCAATAACACCATAATTCAAGTCAGGATTCTCATTCTCAATATTTGCAATATTCCACGGCCCCATATAACACATAGCAACATTTTCATTTATAAAGGCAGAATCAGCTTGTGGTTGGTTGTATTCGGCACAGGCTTGATCCGCTAATCCATTCCTCACTAAATCAACATACCACTTCATTGCTGTAATTCCTGCACCACTATTGAAAGTTGCTTTCTTATTATCAGCACTCAATAGGCTACCTCCAGCCTGCCACAAAAGTATAGCCCAGTTATGCAGTAGATCCCAGGCATTGGTCCCAGCCATAGCAAATGCTCTACCTGCCCCAAATTTCGCGTTAATTTTTTCTCCAGCAAGTACTACTCCACCCCAAGTAGTAGGGGGTACTGCCCCTGCTTCCTTAAACATATCTTTATTATAGAATAGACATCTTGTTTCTGCAAACCAGGGAACACCATAGTAACCATCTTTGTAATCACAGGAGTCTAAATTTGCAGCCATAAAGCTATCTGCCCCATCAAACTCATTGATATCAATCTGTTCCAATCCGCCGGTAGCAGCAAATTGTGGATTCCAGGTAGTGCCTACTTGAGATACATCACATATTGGTTCGATAAGTGCCATTGATATCTTAGGCCATGCATCACCCCAGCCAACTATCTCATATTTAACGGTAATACCGGTCTCCGCTTTGAAATCAGCTGCTGCTTTCTCCAGCCAAGACAGATAAGGATCATCAGGAGCATTAGGCATAGTCCAAAAGATTATAGTCTCTTCGGCCCAAGCCATTCCTGCACAGAGAAAAACTATTACTAATACTAATAAAGTAATTTTCTTAAACATTTCTTAATCTCCTCCTTAAACTCAAATTTTTTTCTTTCTTAAAATAAACTTAATACTCTCATAAAATCTTTTATCTGCGTTTATCACCTCCCCTGTTTTGAAGAGAGAGAGATTGCAGATTCACGTTTGATTAATTCTACTGGAATGATTATCTGTCGTGGAGTTTTTTCTTCTTTATGACGAGAATTTATCCTATCTAAAAGCAATTCAGCTGCCACTTTACCCATCTCTTCTCTTTGTTGTTTTATCGTAGTGAGTGGAGGAATAATATAAGGTGAAATATAACTATCATCAAATCCAACGATAGAAACCTCCTCTGGAACAGATATACCTTTATCATTTAATGCCTTAATAGCTCCTATTGCCATCTGATCATTAGAGGTAAAGATAGCTGTAAAATTCAATCCGTGTTCTTCCAGATATTTTTTAATATTTAAATATCCACTATCCACCAAAAAATCTCCACTCAGAATGAAATCACTATTAAATTTAATTTTGTTATCTTTCAGAGCCCTCTTATAACCGTTAAATCGCTCTTTGGAAGAATCAATATAGGGAAAACCTTGAATGAACAAAATAGCAGAATGTCCTAAATTCAAGAGATGCTCTGTTGCTATATATCCACCACGAAAATTATCCATCTTTACTGTGTCAACTTTTAAACTATGAGGATCCCTATCCAACAGAACTATATTATAGCCTTCATCTTTTAAAGAACGAATATATTCATCATCACCGCTGGTAGTAACCAATATGGCACCATCGACTTTCTTCGCCTTGAAAAAATTTACTGCTGACAACTCTTCTCTAACTATATGATGATTTAATGAAATTACCAGATTGTACTCATTTTCTGTGGCCACTGATTCTATTCCATTTATTATCTCACCATAAAAATCCCCCATCGTATCTGGCACAGCAATGCCAATACATTTAGAAAGATTAGTCTTTAAGCCGCTTGCCATGGCAGAAGGAGTATAACCCAATTCTTTTATTGCATTCAATACTCGTCTGCGGGTCTTCGCAGAAACACCTTTACTTCCATTTGAGACACGTGAAACTGTTGTAATGGAAACGTTTGCGATATTTGCTACATCTCTTATTGTATATTTCATATAATGCATTCCTTTTAATTGTAGAAAACGTTTTCTCTATACTAATATAAAATCAATATTTTGTCAACAGATTTTTTGACACTTTTCATTTTAACAAAAAATTATTAAAATTAAGTATTATAGATTATGCCACGGAAAGCCGCGGTAGGGGCGTATTGCAATACGCCCCTACACATTCGCATTTTTCTCACAATCTTTTTTTTATCAATCTTTTCTAAAAAATTTTACAAAATTATTTTTGAGTGATATAATAAATTTGCAAAGTTTTAATTTTTTTTAAATTACTTTTTGGGTCTTTTGGGAGATTATTCTCATGAAAATAACCACAAGACAAAAAGAATTTTTACAAGTCTTAATAGATTTATACCGACAGAAAGGCTCTTCTGTCCATTATTCGGAAGTTGCCCTAAAAATGGGAGTAAGCAAATGGACTGCCTATGATATATTGCAATTGCTCCAGAAAGAAGGCTTCCTGGAAGTAGAATATATAATACCAGAATCAGACAGCTACAAATGGAGTAAATTAGGCCGTTCTACTATAACCTTCTACCCGACTAAAAAAGGGTATGCTATATCTTCCTTTGCAAATACAAAAAAAGGGCTATCAGCCAAGGTAGCCGAGTTGAATAAATTGAAAGAAGAGATTACCAAAAAATTTGATGAATTTAAAGGAAAACTCAACATAAGAGACCTTCTTAAAGAAGCCTTGCAAAGCAAATCTCCGCTGATTTTTTGTGCTTGCGTCTTACTTATTTTAATCCTTCTTATTAAAAAAATTACCGAAGGAATAGCTGAAATAAAGTTAATAAGTCAGGTCATGCCACCTACTACAACAAACACTTATGCTGAATTAGCCCTAATCGTCTTTGCAGGAATGTGTTTAGGAGTGCTGGCAAAATATATTAACAAAGTTCCCACGATATTTGGAAATAATGATTTAGACGAATATGCCGGTTATATTCAAACTTACAATCAATATATCTCTTTAATGGATAAAAAAGAACAAAGTTCTTTATTAGATTTCTTAAAAGAAACTTTAGACGAAATAAATAAAAAAAATAAAAAGTAAATTTTTTAAAATAATTTTTATTAGGGATAGGAGGAGAATATCATGAATTATATTGAAAAATTTAAAAATTACACCACTAAACAAACCGTAAATCTTATCATGAAAGCTTTAGTTAACACTTCTGATGAAAATCTTATCCGACTAACTTATGCTGCAGAAAGAATCGCCCCGAATTTCAAACCCAAAATAGGTAAAGTCAGAAAAATGTTTGAAGATAAAGCTCCTGCTTATTTACTTGCCCAAAAAGTATTAAAAGCAATTCATCCTAATGTTCGGGATAAAATGGTACTAAATTTTATGATTAATTATATTTTATTGGGTCCAAAAAATAGAGAAAATTTTGAAAAAAAAGAAGGCATTCCCTGTCCCGCAGTAATAGTTATCAGTCCTACTATGAGATGCAACCTTAGATGCGTAGGTTGTTATGCCGGAGATTATTCTAAAAAAGATGACCTCCCTTTTGAGTATGTAGATAAAATTATAACTGAAGCCAAGGAAATGGGAACATATTTTTACGTTATCACTGGCGGCGAAGCCTTCGTAAGAGACGATATGTTAGATATCTATAAAAAACATAATGATGCTGCTTTTATGGTCTATACTAATGGAACTTTTATAGACAAGGATATGGCTTTTAAACTACAGGAATTAGGCAATGTCGCCCCGGCTATAAGTGTAGAAGGATTTGAAAAAGAGACTAATGAGCGTCGGGGTAAAGGAGTATGGAAAAAGGTAATACAGGCTATGGATAACTGTAAGGAAGCCAGACTAATTTATGGTTTTTCTATTACTCCTACTAAATACAATACTGAAGTAGTCTATAGTGACAAACTTATGAAATTATTAACAGAAGATAAGGGTTGTGCTTTTGGTTGGTACTTTACTTACATTCCCATTGGTAGAAATCCTGATGTAAGCCTGATGCAGACTCCGGAACAAAGGCTCTATGGTTGGAGAAGGGTTAATTATCTGAGAAGCAAGTACCCGGTCTTTATCGGAGACTTCTGGAATGACGGAATGCATGTAAAGGGCTGTATTGCCGGGGGTCGCCAATATTTACATATAAACGTAAAGGGAGATTATGAACCCTGCGTCTTTACCCATTGTGCCACTCATAATGTAAGAAATGCCACATTAAGAGAGGCTCTGACTTCTCCCTTATTTAAGGCTATAAGAGCAAGACAACCTTATTCTGATAATTTGATGTTGCCTTGCATGATTATTGACAGCCCCAAGGTGCTGAGGGAAATCGTTAAAGAATGCAATCCTTATCCCACCCATGGTAATGCTCAAACAGTGATAACTGACTGTGCAGAACATCTGGATAAATACTCTAAAAAATATGCTGCACTCTGCCAGCCTTTTTGGGAAAAAGTGTATGTAAAAAATGAAGGAATGCCTAAAACAGTTCCCGAAAAACTTGAAGATGTAGATAAACTAATAGAGGAAATTAAAAAGTAAAATATTAAGGGCTTAGGGGCTCCGATTATGGTCTATTCTCTTTTTGAGATACAATCATACCAAAAATTATCAACAGTCCTCCTATCCAGGCGATGAAACCTACCTTCTCACCCAAGAGAAGGTAGGCAAAGATCGCACTAAATATTGGTTCTCCGGAAAATATAATGGCAGTTTTAGTAGCAGTAGAATATCTTTGAAACCTATTCTGCATATAAAAAGCCAAAGCAGTTGCAAATATTCCGGTTAATATAATCGACCACCACACACTGGAAGAGTAAGATAAACGAATATCTGGTCTTTCAAAAAACAGAGCCATCAACAAAGACAATACAAATACTGTGGTTAATTGAACAATGACCAGTAAGACATAATCCATCTTTTTAGTATATAAACCCACTGATATAATATGCATAGCAAAAGATATCGCACACAATAAAACTAAAAAATCACCTAAATTAAAACTAAAACTACTATTATAATTGAGAAACCACAATCCTATAACTGCAAAAACTACTCCCATAACTGAATTTCGTTTAATTTTTTCTTTGATAAAAAGATATGAGATAATAGGAACTAATACTACCGATAAGCCGGTAATAAATCCTGCTTTGGTAGCGGTAGTGTATTTTAAACCTACAGTCTGAAAAGTATAGCCTAAGAAGAGAAAAATTCCGATTAAAGACCCTTTCTTGAGAATTATCTTATCAATATTTTTTAATCTTTTCCAAAATATTACGTATAAAACAAAAGCCGCCAAAAAGAATCGGTAAGCCAAAAAAGTAAAAGGCATAATTTGATCAAGGATACCTTTTATTATAGCAAAAGTAGAACCCCAAATAATTACTATCCCTAATAAATATATTTCTGCTTGAATACCCTTCATACTTAATTGTTCTCTTTCCTTTTAATAATTTTTATATATCTTTCTGAAACCATCCACTTGTTAATCCCTCTTCCTTAAATGCCTGTAATGCTTCCCTATATTCTTCTCTATTTATCCTTCTGGATATGGGAGGAAATTGCCCGGCTTGATAAGCCGGAAAATATTGAGCCATCAAACTAATATAGGTATGAGGAGAAATTTCCCGGGCAATAAAATGCATAATCTTTCTCGTCCCACTTAAACCCTCCGGTAAAACCAAATGTCGCACAATTAATCCCGAACGAGCTACCCTGGTCTTATCTAATGCCAGATCTCCCACCTGTTGGTGCATCTCCTTCAAAGCTTTTTTCATTATTTCAAAATAATTCGGAGCAGCTGAATATTTTCTGGCAATCTCATTATCAGCATATCTCGCATCAGGTAAATATACGTCCACAATACCGTCAAGCAATTTTAAAGTTCCCACCGATTCATAGCCACTGGTATTATAAACGATGGGAATATGTAAACCCATTTTGATAGCCAACTTAAGACTATTTAATATTTGAGGTACAAAATGAGTTGGTGTTACCAAATTAATATTATGACATTTTCTTTTCTGTAAAGTAAGCATAATTTTAGCCAATTCTGATAAACTAACTTTGTTGCCATTCCCCAATTGGCTTATGGGATAATTCTGACAATAAACACACTTTAAATTACAGTTAGTAAAAAATATGGTACCTGAACCAAAGTTACCCACCAGGGGCGGTTCTTCCCCAAAGTGAGCATTATAACTGGAAACTATCACCTCTGCACTCGAACGACAGAAACCTTTTTCTCCTTCTAAGCGTTTCACCCCGCATTTACGAGGGCATACTTCACATGGCGAGAGTAATTTATAAGCCTTCTCAATCCGTCTATCAAATTCTTCTTCTTTTATATTTAAATATCTCGGATAT
>Ga0114930_10003047_pt1 | contig 14852 bp, 14 predicted proteins | sample AnhtaG_FD_87300 | JGI IMG/M metagenome (GOLD analysis project Ga0114930, IMG submission 87300) | Deep subsurface microbial communities from Anholt, Denmark to uncover new lineages of life (NeLLi) - Anholt_01485 metaG | ecosystem: Environmental > Aquatic > Marine > Oceanic > Sediment | place... | reverse complement strand
CGAAAAAAACCTTTTTCGCGCCCAAAAGCCCAAGATCGCCCAATCCCACGGGGTAAGTGCTCTTACCCACCCCTCCCAAACCCCACACCCTACACCACTTCCCAATTTCGCAATTGCCTCATGGGCCATCACGTGTTGATAACGGCTGGCTTTAGTCTCATACTCCTGAAGAAGCGGCGATGGCTGAGGAAGGCGAAGCCGATTATCGAGGGACTATGAGTGAAATGGCGACAAAGGCCCCGGTTCCGAAGTTCGTGCTGGATGAAGAAGGCCGGAAGTCAGAGGTGATTCTGAGCATACGGGACTACGAACGGCTGCTTGCGGCGTGGGAAGAAATCGCGGACGCGGAGGATATCGAGGGGGCCCGCGCCTCGGCCACGGACTTCGTGACGGTGGACGAACTGCGCAAGCTGGTTCGCGGGAAGACATGAAACGCCGCTATCGTCTCTCCGGTGGATTGTCTGGGTACGTCCCGCGTTGAGGCAGAGGTTGCCATGCCTACACCCATTTCATGTGGAATACTCGGGGTTGACCACGCCCACGCGACCGGGAAGCTGGACGTGCTGCGGAAGTCGGGGGACTTTGAGTTGGTGGGGGTGTGCGAGCCGGATGAGGGGATTCGCGAGCGGCGGGCGCGCGAGAAGCGGTTCGAGGGGGTGCGCTGGGTGTCGCAGGAGGAGTTGCTTGGCGATGAGGAGGTGGTCATGGTCGCGGTGGAATGCGACACGCCGCGATTGCTCGAGTTGGGCCGCGCGGCCGTCGACGCCGGTAAGCACATCCACCTGGACAAGCCGCCGGGGACCTCGATCGAGGGGTTCCGTGCAGTGCTCGACGAGGCGGAGCGGCGCGCCCTGATCGTCCAGATGGGCTATATGTTCCGGTACAACACCGGGTTCGACTTCATCCGCCGGGCGCTTGGCGAGGGCTGGCTGGGCGACGTGTACTATGTCCACGCGAGCATGTCGACGAAGATCGGCGCGGCCGACAGGAAGCGGATGGCGTGGATGCCCGGGGGCGTGATGCTCGAGCTGGGCTGCCACCTCATCGACATGATCGTCCTGCTGCTCGGGGCGCCACAGAAGGTCACACCGTTCCTGCGTCACGACGGCGACTCGGGGGACGACTTCGTGGACAACGCGCTGGCAGTGCTCGAATACGACGGCGGCATGGCCGTGGTCGAGACGGCGGCCATGGAGGCGGATGCGGGCCGGCACCGCCGCTTCAAGATCAGCGGCTCTCGAGGGACCGTCATCATGGAGCCGCTCGAGCCGCCGGGGCTGCAGTTGGGTCTCATGCAGCCGCAAGGCGAGTTCAAGAAGGGCTGGCAGACGGTCGAGGTCGAGCACGCGCCGCGCTACATCCGCGACTTCGAGGAGTTGGCGCGCTGTCTGCGCAGCGAGATCGAGTTCCCGTATCCCAAGCGCCACGACTTCGACGTGCAGCGGGCGGTGTTGCAGGCGTGCGGCGTGCAAACCTAGCCGGCGTTTGCTGCCACGAAGGCGCCAAGACACGAAGAGATACGGATTCCTTGGTGTTCCTTCGTGGGTCGGTGTCTTTGTAGCCGACGGCTTCGGAGGTCGGCTGGGCGTGATCAGGTGATGCCATGAAAGCGATGGTTCTGAATGCAATCGCGCCGATAGCGTCCGCGCCGCTGCAGTACACCGACGTACCCGACCCGGAACCGGGCGAGCGCGAGGTCCGGTTGAAGGTACGCTGTTGCGGCATGTGCCGGACGGATCTGCACGTGATCGAGGGCGAATTGCCGCAGCAGAAGCTGCCGATCATTCCGGGCCACCAAGTGGTCGGCGTGGTCGACAAGGCCGGCCCGGGCTGCCGTCTGTTGGCGGTGGGGCAACGGGTAGGCGTGGCCTGGCTGCGCCACACCTGCGGGGCGTGCGTGTTCTGCTGGCGGGGCCTCGAGGACCTCAAGGCTGACCGCATCAACGGCAGCGGCGTGCTGGTTGTTGAGGGCCGGTAAGCGCTTACTCCTCTGCGGCCCTGTTTCGCGACAGCCAACTCCTCACGTTCAAGCAGGTTGAGGCGACAAGCACGACTGCCAGCGCGGCTACCGTCACGACGTTCACCAGATCGGGGTTGACGTCCCAGCCCGTGAGCCGGTCGATCAGGAACTTGATGTACGAGAAGGGAAGGTCCTCGTCGCCCAACTGCTGCCGCACCTGCCAATGCCAGTCCGTACACGGACAGTACCCGAAGCCGTACCAGATCCCGAGGACGAACCACGAGAAGGCCGTGAGCAACACGATAACGAAATGGGCCAACCGCGTTCGCCTCGACAGCCAGCCCAACAGAACGAACAGAATCAGGGCCGTGTGAAACGCGAAGAAGAAGATGTCCAGCAATTGATACATCGATCAGGTTTCTGCCACGAAGACACGAAGACACGACGAACCCGCAATCAGATAAGTTGCTGCCACGAAGACACGAAGACACGAAGAATCCGGAATCAGAGGATCATCCTCTTGATCCCTTTCTTGATGACCGGGACGTTGAAATTGATGAGGAAGCCGAGCCGTTTGTCGAGCAATCGCAGATGACTGAGGAGTTGCGCTTCCCAGACGGCCCTGACTTCATCGACGGCCTTGAGCTCACAGATGACGAGATCCTCAACGAGCACATCCAGCCGCAAGCCTTCGTCGAACACAATGCCATCATACGCAATCGGGATGTCGACTTGGCGTTGTGCTCTCAGTCCTCGTTTGGCCAGCTCATGGCAGAAACATACTTCGTAGACCCTCTCCAGTAGGCCGGGACCAAGCTCCTTGTGAACCGTGTAGGCCGCATCAACGATCTTGGCGGCGATATCTTCCTCTCGGCTAGTCAGCGGTTCGAATGCCATGGTTCCTTCCTTTGTGTCTTCGTGTCTTCGTGGCGGCTACCGAGCACGCATCTTCTGCCATGCGCCCATCGACCGCTTCAGGTTGTCGTGGACATCGCCGCCGATGCCGTAGCCCTGGAGGCCGATGGGGCCGGTGTAGCCAAGCTCCCTCAGCGTGACGAGCACGCCGGGCACGTCATACGAGCCTTTGTCCAAGGGCTGGATGAGGCGGTCCCAGGCGGCCCCGCCGCCGTCGGCGCCGTTGATGGTCACCACGAACAGGTGAGGCATCGCCTGCTCGAGGCGCGCGCGCAGGTCTTTGCCGTCGACCTTGAGCCAGTGGCACAGGTTGAACGTGGCGCCGACGTTCTCGCGGCCGGCCTTCTGCGCCACGCGCACCGCGTCCTCGACGCGCTCGAGCCAGCATCCGGTATGCGGATACAGCGCGACGCGCAGGTGGTTCTCGGCGGCGAGGTCGGCGATCTCGCGCACGAGGGCCACGGCCTGTTCGTCGCCGTCGGGCGATGACGGCTTGTACGTCGAACTGTTGATGGTCAGCCAGACCATGACCTCGCGGCCCTTGAGCGCCTTGACGCCCGCCTCGAGTCTCGGGTCGTAGGAGTAGCCGTCCGGTTCGATGGTGGCGCCGGTGTAGGTTGTGAATAGGAGCAGGCCGTGGTCGTCCAGCGCCTGGCCGACTTCCTGAAGGTTGTCGAAGCCCGTGTAGCCGTAGCCGGCGTAACCGAGTTCCTTGAGCATGGCGGCCTGGGCCTCGGCCGTCGCATGCTGCGCATCCTGGGTGCCGGTGTCCATGGCGAAGAACGGATTCTTCAGTCCGGGCTCTTCCGGCGGCCCGGGCGCGATCCGGACGTTGCGGTAGGCGACGGGCCCGTGGTCGCCCTGGAGCATCAACGGGCCGAGCGGCTTCTCGTCGTGGAACAGGCCGGCGCGTGTCGGGCCGTTCAGCAGCACGTTGTCGTGGACCACATGGCCATTATGGACGACCCTCTCGAAACGCGCGCGGGCGATCTTCCTGCCGTTGTCGTCGAACCGCGGCGCGCGGAATACCACGTCGAAAGTCTGCCACTGGCCGGGCGGGCGGGCGGCGTTGATGCGCGGTGGATGGCCCTCGAAGCCCTTGGGCTCGCGGCTATCATCCCAGCGCCGGTAGATCCCACCGCAGTCGGTGTACGTCGGTTTCTCGACGCCCCAGCTATCGAGCACCTGGATCTCGTAGCGCCCTTGGAAGTACACGCCGGAGTTCGAGCCTTTCGGCACCATGAACTCGACGTGGGCGGCGACGTCGCCGAATTCCTGTTTGCTGACGAGCGCTTTGGTGCGGCCCGTCGGGCCGTTGACGACGATGCCCGTGCCCGGCCTCGAGGCCAGGAGCTTCTCGTCCTCCGGGCTCGTGAAGACCTCGCCGACGATTGCCCATTCGCCGGTGTCGCCGCGCCAGTTCGAGAAGTCGTCGCCAACGAGATCGACCTCGTCGGAAGTCGATGGCTTCCCTTCTTGTGCCGCGGCCTTTGCGCCGAGGACCAGGGCGGCAGTGAGTACGATCATCATCACGATCTCGAGCGAAGTACAGCCGTTCATCTCGTTTCCCCTCCAGCGGTTTGCCCCTTGTCAACGATCAATCCACAGATTCCACAGATTCACACAGATTTCGATCTAAGACAAAAGACACAACTTGTCCTCGCGTTCCGTCAATCAGTGCCAATCTGTGAAATCTGTGGACGCTTCCTCCCGCGGTCTTTGGCGTCGCCGGCCACCCGCGTCGGGATGTCCAGGTGGCGGCACGTGGCAATGAGTTCCTCGAGGATGTCGCCGTAGCCGATCGTGATGTGGTTGGACATGTGGGACGCCATCAGTTCATCGCGGCCGTAGCCGGGAATGTGCACGTTGGCGATGGGCCACACCTTCGTCGTCTTCTCGAGGCGGTCCTGCAGGTCGGCTTCGGGCACCTCGATGACTTCGCCCGTGCCGCAGTCCATTCCGATCTGGCCGAAGCGCTCGTAGAAACGCGCCCACGTGATGACGCCCGGCACGGACACGCCGGAGCACGTGCCCCCGCCCAGCGGGAAGTACATCTTCGGCTGCCGGTAGACCTTCGTGTTCTTCCACCCGCCGAAGTGGGCCGGCGGCGCCGCGCCGCTGATCAGCAGCACCCATACAAACTTGCCGTCATACTCGCGCCCCCAGCGCACGTCGTGCAGCGTCGTCTCGGGCGGCATCCCTTTGCGCAGATAGATGTCGCGCATGAGCACCTGCGGCACGCCCGACCCCATGTCGCCCTCGTTGAAGTGGACAATCGGCAGGCCCGGCGCGATGGGCTTGCGCATCGTCGGGCACACGACCTTCGGACGGTCCGAGTTGTTCAGCATGCCCTCGACCAGGTCCGAGGCCGGCGTGCACCGCACCAGGCCGATCTGATACGGAATGCCGATGGCGCTGAGGCCGAAGCGGGCGTAGGTGCGCGCCGCGGCCACGTACATCTTCATCTGCGCCAGCACCTGCGCGTGGACGAGGCCGTTGTACTGGTCCGTCCCCCAGTCAAACCACACGCCCTTCCGCACGAGCCAGTTCAGGTTCTTCTGGGCGTCCGCGTCGCTCACCAGGCCCATCTCCGCCACGAGGTCCGATTGATTGAGGTACTCGACCGGCATGCCGATGGCCCCGAGCTTCGCGGGGTTGATCACCGCGTTCAGCATGCCCATGCAGCCCGGGTCGAACTGGCCCATGATGCGTTTCTCGCGCAGGACGTCGGCGGCGAGCTCCTTGCCGAGGCGGTTCGCCGCGGCCGAGATCTTCAGCCGGTCCGCCTTCACCACGTGCGAGGTGCTGTACTTGATCGCCGCGGTCTTGCACCACTCGGCCAGGCGCTCCATGAACGCCTGGTCCCGCACAAAGTTGTCACTCCACAGCCGCGAATGCTTGACCCCGAGGCGCTCGAGCGTGCCCGCGTGGTTCAGCAGCGCCACCAGCCCCGGCCACGTACCGTCGAAATTACCGAGAAGCAGGATCGGTCCCTTATGCGTTTGCAGCGGCCCGCACACGTTGTGCGCGTACGCCCAACAGCTCAGTACGATCACCACCGGCGCCTTCGGGTCCAGCTTCTCGAAAATCGCCGCCCCCTCGCACTGCTTGGTCACGAAGCCGTGCTTCCGCTTCGGGTCGTACTTGCTCAGCACCTCCGTGTTGAAGCCCAGCTTCTTGAAGGCCGCCCGCACCGCCTGGAGCGTCTTCTCCTGCATGGGCCAGCATTCCACGCCGGCCGTGTCGCGGTAGTCCCCATTCGAGATCAGGTAGATGGTCTGGCTTGTCCTCATCCTCACACTCCTTCACACGGTTTGGCCCGGTCTCCTTCCGCTCAGGCGGAGGCATGTCCTCATTTGAGGTACGACCGATTAGGATAGCATATGCCACGCCAAAACGAAATCGCCGCTCGCCGTTTTGCACAACCTTCCCTCAACTCGTGCCACTCCCAAGATCGCCTGTTCCCGCTCGGGGAGGGCGAGGCTCCGTCCGAGCCGGGACGTACGCCAACGCGCGGCTCGGACGGAGCCTCGCCCTCCCAGACGCCATTCTCGTCATCTTTGGGCGAAGCAACGCTTCGTGACGACTCGTGCTCGCGGTTGCGCTGGAAGCTGCGGAGAGCGAATCGAGCACGAGCACGAGCACACGCGCGGGAGACGACTGGAAATCGACACAGGAAGACGTGGGCGCTAACCCTTGGCGGCGCCTTTGAGCATGGCGTTCAGGAAGGCCGAGCGCAGCGGCTTGACGGCCATGGCGGCCTTCCACGGCGGCGACTTCTCGAGCACGCTAAGCACCCGTCCCAGCGCCCGGTGGGTCAGCCGGTCCGGGGTCTCGAACAGGAGGTCGGCCAGCTTGTTCCGCTCGATAGCCATGCGCACCACGCGATCAAAGACGGTCTCGGGCGTGAGGACCCGTTGCGGGCGCGACTTCATCGAGATCGCCCCGGACTTGCACGCGGAATAGCAGACGCCGCAACCCATGCAGATCGACTCGTCCAGCACGGCCCGCTTCGATTTCGCCTCACCCGCGGTCTGCTCGACCACGTTGATAGCGTCTACCGGACACGCCTTGACGCACGCGCCGCAACCCGTGCACTGGGCGGCGTCCCCCGCCATGATCCAATTCGACGACACGATGGCGTGGGGGATGCCGAAGGTCCGGATGCCCTTGATCAGGCCGCAGCAGCACTTGCAGCAGTTGCACAGGAACGAGACCTCCCGCTGCACGTTGTCGCCGGTCTGGGCGAGGCCCTGTTCCTTGCAGGTCTCGAGGATGTCCATGGCCTCGCCCGTGGTAATCGGGTCGGAGATCCCGTTGCGGATCATGGCGTCCGCCCCAGCGTTCAACGACAGACACACGCGCACGGGCGCATCGCACGCGGTGCCCATGTGGCCCGCCTTGTGGCGGCAGGGGCACAGGCCCACGCTCAGGGTTGATGCGGACTTGATCAGCGCGCTGGACCGCTCCCAATCGAGGATCTCGGTATGGTCGTCCTCGGGCAGCGCCTCTTCGCGCACCAGCGAACGGCCCACCTGCGTTTCGCCTTGAAACAAGGAATGGGCGAAGCGGTCGTTCTCGTCCATGTATTCCGTGAACAGGCGCGAGAGTTCCGCGGTGGGGAAGTTGTCCCGCGCGCGCATGAGGGTGAACTCGAAGAACCCCACCACGACCGGCGGCAACATGTAGTAGCGCTTGCCCTTGTGCTCAAGGTCGAGCACCACGCCGCGTTGCGCCAGTTCGCTCAACGTGTCCTCGAGTTCATCCTCCGGCATGTTGAGCTTGCGCGACAGCTTGGCCAGGGACGTGGGCCTGCTGGGCACTTGCCGCGCGAGCTCGGCCTCCTCCGGCGAGAACAGCAGCTTGAGGATCTGGATGAAGGTCGGGGAATACGGCGCCCCGGTCACACTCCGGTCGTAGCGTTGCTGAAGCAGCCTGTACTCTCGTTCCGGATTGGCCAGGTGGCCCATGATGCTCTCCAGGCCCGCTGTTGGGGGCGCCTCACTCGGCCGCTTTCAGCAGCAGGTAATCCAGGCCGAACATATAGCTCGGCACGGCCTTGTCATTCTTGCCCACCATCTCGACGGTCAGCTTGTTCTTCCCTTCCACAAGATCATGGGCGCCCAGCGACAGCTCGCCGGTCGTCACCACGCCGTCGTTGAAGAAGTCGATGGGGTCGCCTGTGGGCCGGCCATTGATGTAGAGGCGGGCCACGCCATAGTCGACGGCCTTGGTAAACACCGCGCGCACCTCGTACCGGCCGGCCTTCTCCACCGGAAACTGCAACACCAGCGTGTCGCCCGGCCGGCAGTAGGTCCACCATACCTGCTGCTCGCCGCTCCAGTTCCAACCCGAGCTTTCCTGTGTTTGCACCATGCCGCCGCTGTGCGGCAGCCGCTCGAGACCCTCGCCTTCCAGCGCGCCCTGGACGCGCTTCGGTTGCGGCAGCGGCGTCGGCTCGATCACCACGAGGTCCTCCGGCTTCGGCGCCGCGAACGTGTCGCTCCCGCCGGGCTGCGCGTACCAGTACGACGTGGCCGCCATCGCCACCTCGCAGTCCGCCCAGTGCCACACCTCCATGTCGAACCGGAAGGACTCGGTGAAGGGGATGTTGTCGATGATGTGGTACCGGCTCACGCAGGTCTGGCCGTAGTTGCCCGGCCCGTCGCAACGCGGCTGGTTGTGGTAGGCGTGCGTGAAGACATCCGGGCAGCACCAGGCATACCCGTAGTAGTCCTCCGAGCCCGTGCCGAAATGGCTCGGGAACGCCTCGCCGTCCACGTAGATCTTCTCGTCCCCCTCGCCCCACCAATGCTTGACCGGGTTGGTGACGTGGAGCATGTCGCCCACGAACACGCCCTTGCCGGTGCAGTCCAGGTAGGTCCAATCCTGCCGGGGCCGGGTGGGAATCGGGTGTTCCGCGCGCCATTTCGCGTGGAAGTGCATCGAGTCGGCCGTCCACTCGTAGGGACCATGCAGCAGTTCGCCGACGACTTGGACGGGTTGGTCGCTGTGATTCGTGAGCCGGATCTCGGCGGAACGCGCGAAGGGCATGACCCAGTGGCAGTACATGACGCCCTCTTCGTTCACGCCGCTCGGCAGGGAACGGTAGACGTTCGCCCCCGGCGCCGTGCCGAAGAAGTCGCCCAAGGGCGCCTGGACCGACGGCGCCGTCTCCCCGTCAAAGGCGATCTCGAGCAGACACCCGCGCAGGGCGCCCTCGATATTCTCGGCGCTCGCCTTGAGGGCAAGCCGGCGGACGGCCCCCGGGCCCTCGAGCGACGCCGCCATGACCGCGCCCGGCGCCAACTCCTCGTTGAAGGTCCTATCCGATGCCGACGGCGCAAAGCTGAATTGGTCCGGCTGGGCGAGCCGTTCCGCGACTTCGCGAATCAGCGGCCCCTGCGCCTGGGCCGCCTGGGTCGAATAGGTCTGCACGGTTGTTCCCGGCGCGTACGTGCGGTAGTTGACCTGGTAGTAGAAGTTCCGCTCGCTGGTGGTGACCTTGCAGTGCTTGGCGTACGGCAGCGGCAGGTGGCAGTTCCACCCGCGCGAGCGCTCCCCGGCGATGGGCGACGGGAAGGCCCGCGCCTCGCCGCCCAGCATCTCCGTCATCGGCATCTCGATCGCCGGGTCCGCCGCGCCGTCCATGTACACCCGAATCAGCCCCGCGTCATTCGGGTTCGCCGACCAGATCCGCACGATCGCGCCCGGGCCGTCGGCGTCCATCATCACCCACTCCTTGGCCCCGCCACGCTCCTCGACCCGCAGATGCCGGCCGCGGTCGTCGTTGGCAAACCAGTTCTCGTCCGTCAACACCGCCGGGTCCGTCGAGCGCCGGTCGTAGCTCGAGAACTGCTTGCACGTGTAGGCCGGCTTCGGGAATCGCGTCAATCCGTCCAGATCCGTCATCTCCCGAACCAGCGATTCCAGCGTGACCATCGGAGCCGCCAACGCCCACCACGACACCAGCAACCCCACTGCGAACGTAACGAAGCTCCTGCGGCTCATGATTGCGCCTCCCGCGTGTTCAGCCCAACATTGTGTGTGCAAGATGGTAGCCGGACGCGTGCGACCATTCAAGCGACGGGATTCGGGGCGCTTGAATAGGGCCTACCACAGGCTCCAGGATAGCCGCGCGCGGCGCTCGGGAAGCGGAACGGCACGTGCTAAGGAGGACACCTTGAGCCAGCAAAGGGCCGTGGTCGACCTCGACGCCATCCGGCGCGGGCTTCACGATTGGTCCGAGTCGAGGTGGGTCCCGCGCGGCGACCGGGGCGGGTTCCGCCGTACGGCCGACGGCGACGCCCACCTCATGAGCACCTTCGACATGGCGTGGCTGCGCTACGCCCTCGATGACCTCGACACGATCGGCGAAGACATGCGCGGCGCCTGGATTCGATGGATCCGGCAGAACCAGTGCCGGGAGGACGGGAGCTACCGTTATCCCCCCGGCGAATCGCACTGCGACGGCCACGCCTTCTGGATGGCCGTCCGCGCGCTCAACATCCTCGGCGGCCAACTCGCCCTGTTCCCGAAACACATCGGGCCCGCCATGCGCGGTCCCGAGGGCCTGCGGCAGTGGTTCCGCACGTGGGAGCGCGACAGCTTCAACCATCACGACGTGCTCGGCATCGCACCGATCCTCGCCGGCACCGACGACCCGGAGTGGATCGAGACCTTCTACGACGAGCTGCGCGCACAGCAGGACGACGCCACGGGGACCTGGCCCAAAGGCTCGACCACCAACATCAGCCGCACCTACGCCTACACCGTCGTCTTCCGCGCCACCGACCGCGTCCCGCCGCAGCCCGACAAGATCGTCGACGCCATGATCGCCCTCCAGCACGAGGACGGGTCCTGGGGCAAGGGCTACAGGAGCATGGACGCCGTCTACGTCCTCGTGCGCCTCGCCCCCCTCATCGGCCACCGTCAGGACGACGCCCTCGAGGCCCTACGCCGAAACGCCGACTGGCTCCCCGCCATGTACGCCCGCCGCAAACCCGAGCTCATGAACGACCCCCACGAGATGGTCGCCGTCGTCCACAACTTCGGGCTGTTGGCCGAGGTCTTCCCCGACGCCTTCCACGCAGAAACCCCCTGGCGTTTCAACTGGGAAGACCCCGCGCTGTACCGTTGCGACGTGATTCAGGATCATCTGAGGCAGGTTGCGGGCCCTAAGACAGGCCCTCTTTGACGCGCTTGCGGCGCAGGGGCCGCTTGCAGAAGCCAGACTCAATCGCCTGCCGCCAGTCTACTGCTGATGAGGTGCACGAACGCGGCCGCTCTGTCCAACAGGTTGCGCGCTTCCGTTTCGGTGATAAGCCCGGCGACGTCGTAGATAGCCTGATTTCGCTTGCTTCGCATGCGGTCGAAGTAGGTGATGAGTTCTTCGTAGTCAGGACCCATCGCCTCGGCCATGAAGGCGAAAGTGTTCTTGTGGCCACCCGCACTGGCCGACCGGTAGCCCTCTGAGAACATGAACGCACGGGACGCCTGAAGGACCGCGTTGTAGGCGACTGCGAAACCCCAATCCCAGTCTTCGGCCATGATCTTGAGTGCCGTGCGTAGGTCGCGCTGTGCACGTTCCAGCGCTCTATCGATCTCTGCTCGCGAGACTCGTTGCTTCCGAATCCGGCCGGTTCTCAGCAGCTTCTCATACACGGCTCAGGTCACCCACCAGAGCGATCTTCTCCCCGTCGAGCATCCGCGCTACGAAACCGGCCTTCTCCTTACGGCGGCGGCCGAACTCGGAACGGCTCATGAGGCTGTAGTTGATGTCGCGCCCCAGTCTCTCCTCGGCTCTGCTGAGGGCACGGTGCAGAACCATCTCGTCAAGGTCTCCGACGACAAACACGTCTACGTCGCTCGCCGCGCCGGCATCGCCCCGGGCCTGGCTCCCGTAGACGAACGCGAAAGCGATGTCCTTAGAGAGAGCCGCCAGCGCCTCGCGCAACACATCGGCCAGACCGGCCGTCTTCAGCATCAACCCGTGCAATTCCGAGAATATCGGGCAGTCTCGGTTGGCCTGATAGTGGACCTGGTTCCCGATGCGTGTCTCCGTCAGGATCTCCGCATCGGCCAAGCGCCGCAGTTCGCGCTGCACACCCCCTTGGCCCACGCCAGCCGCGCGGACGATCTCGCGCAGATAGAACGACCGGTCCGGTTGGCCGAAGAGACAGCCGAGGACCGCGCGTTGCGTTCTACCAAAGAGCGCAACAGAGAGCCAGTCATCAGAGATTGTACCCATTCCGGGTACAATTGTACCCAGACTGGGTACAATTTGTCAATCCCATTCGCCCGCGACTGTTTGACGCAGGCCGCTCCGCGGCGTTGTCGTGACCGCTTTCATGCCCAGGTCATGGCCGTGGGCTTCTGGAAGATGAGGGCTTGCTTGAGCAGGGCGACGGCCTTGCTGAGGCCTTCCATGCTGGACATGAGGCTGTCTTCGTGCTCGATACTGATGGCGCCGTCGTAGCCGACGAGGCGCAGGGTCGAGATGAAGTCGCACCACCAGTCGAGGCCGTGGCCGTAGCCGACGGTGCGGAAAATCCAAGACCGCTTGAGCTCGTCGCCGTAGTGTTTGTAGTCGAGCGTGCCGTTGACGGCCGCGTTAGACGGGTCGACCTTCGAGTCTTTGGCGTGGACGTGGTAGATGGCGTTGGCGAGCCCGCGGACGCAGGCGATCGGGTCCATGCCTTGCCAGAACAAGTGGCTCGGGTCGAAGTTCGCGCCAAGGCTCGCACCGCATTCCTTGCGGATGCGGAGCAAGGTGTCGCAGTTGTACACGACAAAGCCCGGGTGCATCTCGAACCCGATCTTGACCCCGTGGTTCTTAGCGAACTTGGCCTGCTTCCGCCAGTACGGGATGACCTTCTTGTCCCACTGCCACTGGACGATCTCCGCGTAGTCCTCCGGCCAGGCGCAGGTCACCCAGTTCGGCTTGGTGCTCTTCTCGTCGGCGCCCGGGCAGCCCGCGAAGTCGTTGACGACCTTGACGCCGAGCTTGGACGCCAGGACGATGGCGTCGGTCTGCACTTTGGCGTTGGCCTTGGCGAAGGCGGGGTCGGGGTGCAGGCAGTTGCCGTGGCAGCTCAGGGCGCTGATCTCGAGGCCCTCGTCCTTGAGCATCTTGACGAACTCCTTGCACTTCCTGGGTGACTTGAGCAGTTCTTTGACGGGCACGTGCGGCGAACCGGGGTAGTTGCCCACGCCCAGCTCGACGGCCTGAAGCCCGAAGGGGCGCAGGATCTCGAGGGTCTGCTTGAGTGACTTGTCGCTAAACATCGCGGTCAGACAACCGAGTTTCATGGCTTCTCTCCTCCTTATCGCGTTGGGCGTTCGTTACTTGACGGGCTGCCACCGCTTGCTGGCGCTGGCTTTCTCGACGGCGTCCAGGACCTTCTGGCACTTCACGGCGTCCTCGAAGGTCGAGTACGGCTGCCGCTTCTTCTTGAGGTTGCTGAGGAACTCGTAGCACTCGTGCACGAACAGGTGCTCATAGCCGATGATGTGCCCCGTGGGCCACCACGCGTCGGTGTAGGGGTGCCCTGCGTCGGTCGCGTGCACGCGCCGGAAGCCCTGGGCCGTGTCCGGGTCGCTGCGGTTGAAGTAGTGGAAGACGTTCATGTCCTCCTGGTTCCACATGACCGCGCCCTTGCTCCCGTAGATCTCGATGCTGTTGTAGTTGCGCCGGCCCGGGGCGAAGCGCGTGGCCTCGAACGTGGCAAGCGTGTTCGCGCCTCGGATGCGCCCCACGAACACCGCCGCGTCATCCACGTCCACCGTCCCCATCTTCCTGCCCCGCTTCTCCTTCTTCTTGCCCGAGATGCCGGTGTCGGACTCAGTGATGGGGCGCTTCTTGATAAACGTCTGCATGGTGCCGCACACCTCGGCGACGTCGCCGACCAGGAACTGGCACAGGTCCACGATGTGGGCGCCGATGTCGCCCAGCGCGCCGGACCCGGTGTGCTTCTTCTTCAGCCGCCATACCATCGGGAAGTCCGGGTCGACGATCCAGTCCTGCTGGTAGGCGGCGCGGAAATGGAAGATCTCGCCGAGCTCGCCGCCCGCGACCATCTTCTTGATGGTCTGCACCGCGGGGGCGTAGCGGTAGCTGAAACCGCACATGTGCTTGACGCCCGCCTTCTTCACCGCGCCGAGCATCGCCTGCGCGTCTTTGAGGGTATTGGCCAGCGGCTTCTCGCAGATGATGGCCTTGCCCGCCTTGGCGGCCTCGATGGCGATCGGCGGGTGCAGGAAGTTGGGCGTGCAGATATCGACGATGTCGACGTCCGGCCGGTTCACGACCTCCTTGTAGTCCTTGCTTGTTTCCTCCCAACCCCATTTCTCCGCGTTGGCCATGTCATCGGCCGTCTTGCCGCAAAGCACCTTCAAGACCGGGTCCACGGGAAGATCGAAGAAGAACCCCACCTTGCGCCAGGCATTGCTGTGCGTCTTGCCCATGAACTGGGCGCCGATCATAGCGACATTGACTTTTTTCTTGGCCATAGCACTCCCTCCTGAAACAGACCCAGGTTTATCCCGCACTTGCCTTTGCGAATCCCCAACATCATGCAACTTTGGCAAAGAAAAGTCAACAGCTCTCGCGGGTCCCAGATCCGCACCTAAGAACGGGCCGTGACACCTCTTGGGGACGTTGGGCATGCGAAACGCACCCATTGGTCGCCCTATTGCGGAATGTGGAATGCGGAGTGCGGAATACCGTTTTCGCGTAGCCGTTCACAAGCCAAAAGCCCGACGAAATCAAGGGTGTTCGCGCCGTGGCCGCAAAACAGGGGCGGTCGCTGCTCGCGCAGGGCTTTTCCTTGCCGTGAGTCTACCCGCACGCGTGATATGGAGCTGTTCGTCCTGTCAGCCCCGTTCACGGGGCGCCCCCTTGCCCCCGGCTTCAGCCGGGGACGACGAGAAACACAAAGCGCGCTTCAGCAGCGATTTATTTGGGGTAGTTTATTTG
>Ga0114930_10003045_pt1 | contig 14856 bp, 12 predicted proteins | sample AnhtaG_FD_87300 | JGI IMG/M metagenome (GOLD analysis project Ga0114930, IMG submission 87300) | Deep subsurface microbial communities from Anholt, Denmark to uncover new lineages of life (NeLLi) - Anholt_01485 metaG | ecosystem: Environmental > Aquatic > Marine > Oceanic > Sediment | place... | reverse complement strand
TTAGACGATCAATCGGCTTGTTGCAAGCCCTGACCATTCTAGGCCGGAAACGTGCGCGCGTCAAGAGTAGAGCGCAAAAACAGGTAGAAATACGGAGGCTGTCAGGGGAAAGCCATTCCGTCTCGGGAGGTCACGCCTTGCGCGGAGGGATGAGGACCAGCTTGGGGGAGTGAGTGGTCAGTCGTCAGGCAAGAGGGTTTCGAGTTGCGTTTTACGCATTCCCCACTCCGCATTCCGCACTCCGCATTCCGCAATTACTGCAGTTCCACAATGTCGTCGGGGGTCGAAACCAATATCAGGCGGCGCAGATTACCATCCGGCTTGAAGCAGGAGCTGATGCCGGTGACCTGGGCGCGGCTTCCCTGAGCTGGAATAGTAAGGCCGGGCGCCCAAACCTTCAGGCCGATGTGCCCTGAGCCGTCATTTAGCGCGGATCCGTCGTCGAGGTAGAAGTAGTCGGTGTTCGCATATGTGACCCTGCCCCAGGTGCGGATCACCAGCCCGATGTTGTTCAGGCCGGAGGCGCCTGCAATCCCCTTCTGGCCCGCTCCGGTGGATTCATTATAGAACCAATCCCCGCCGCCGATTCTCCCATTCACAAAGCCGATCGGGCGCAGATCGGCCACGGTACCTACGAGCGTGACCGCCGAAGCGTCTATGTACCGCTCGCCCGCAGAGTTTGTGCGCACGACTCCGACGACGTCTACCCGATCCTTCTCGTACACGATGCTCTGCGATTCCACTCGAACCCCGACCGAGCGGTCCTCCGTCTGTGCGTAGAAATAGCCGGTGAAGGTACGCGAGACGATCAAGCCGGATACATCGACTGCCCAGAGGTCTTCAAGCAGTTTCGTCCCGGGCAGGTCAATGCTAGCGGGTATGTACTCGTAGGCTCCTATGTCGGCATAGGTCGGGCTGCCTGTGCCGGTGTCCGGAATGAGTGGGTGGTCGTACCTCGCGCTCCCGGCGATATCGGTCGGAGGAGCTGCGTCACCATCGGCGGCGTCAGTGCACGGGGAACTCGGCGGCAGGCGGTAGTCAGCGTTGCCCGGATCGACGAAGCCGGGGTCGGCGGAGATGTCGCCGGTTCCAGGGCCGATGCCCGAGTACTCGTAGGCTGTGTTGCCATACACGCAGTTGTACCGCAGTGTCGGCGTGCAGGATCCGTACCTGTAGATTCCGGAGGAGTTGAAGGCAACGATATTGTTCAGTAGCGTCGGCGAGGAGTCCGAGTCGCAGCAGATGCCGCCGCCCTGCGAAGCATGATTCCCTGTAAGTGTGTTATTGGCAATCGTTGGGGAGGAATACCAGCAGTATATTGCCCCACCGTAGCCGTAGTCGTCTGCGGCGTCGTTTCCGTCGATGACGTTGTTTGTGATTGTGGGAGAGGAATCGTAGCAGTAGATCCCGCCGCCGTCGTATGAAGCGGTGTTCCCTGTGATCGTATTGTTTGCGATCGTCGGCGAGGAATCATAGCAGTAGATCCCGCCGCCGTCGTATGACGTCGTGTTGCCCGTGATTGTATTGTTCGTGATCGTCGGGGACGAACTATCGCAGTAGATCCCGCCGCCATCAGCATCTGAAACACTGCCGTTGCGGATGGTAAAGCCGTCTATGCGCGTACTGGCGGTTGCGCCGGAGGGGGCGGTCACCACTCTGCCCGCCTGGCCGCCGTCCAGGACCGTGACGTTTACAGTCCAGTTCCTCTGCTCTCTTGCAGTCTCGGTGCCAGCGAACCCGCCGTACAACGCGACGCCGGATTTCAACGTGATGTTCTCCACATAGGTTTCGGCTGCGACCCAAACCTCGTCGCCTGAGACGGCCGTGTCCAGACCCCCCTGGACGGTGTGGTACGCCGTCCCCCACGAGGCGCCATTGAGGACCGGGCCGGGAGAATCCAATTTCACGTACACGGCCCCAAACGAGCTGGGCGACCCAAGCATCACCAGGGCCAGTGCCCCCAGCAGAACAGGACTGAACTTGCGGTGGTGCTTCACCTTAGTTACCTCCCAGGAGGCTGCTGTCAGCGGGCGCAAACGATCGCTTTGCTGATAACATACCCATTCCCTGCAAAACTGATGCCACACGAAGGGTGGGAGGCAAAAACAGGTAGAAATACGGGGGGCGGCCATGGATGGCTGACAGTTGCTGCCCGTGAGTAGTTGGTTGATGGTCAGCCCGGCGACAACTCCGGGGCCCAGAATGAAGTCAGCTTCCCAGGCCGACGATCAGTGCGGATACCGCCACCCAGAGGAGTACATCCACAAGCAGAGGCTTGTCCGCCAGCACCAAGAGTTCGGGGCTGTCAACGCCCCGCCGGTTGTGGATGAGAAACAGGTAGCGGAAGATTCCATAGATGACGAAGGGGAGTGTCGCCATCATGTAGGGGTGCGCCTCGCCCGTCTGCGAGAAGAATGTGTAGAGCGCGTACGCGATTATGGCTGCCGATGCGGACACGTTGATCAGCTGATCCAGGAATGCAACCGAGTACTGTTCGAGCGCGGGCCTGTGTTTCACGGCCTCGACGTCCAGGATCAGGAGCTCCTCGCGACGCTTTGCCAGCCCGAGGAGCAGGGCCAGCAGCGTCGTGCAGATCAGCAGCCACGGGGATATAGTCACATGGATCACCGCCACCCCCGCCGCCGCCCGAAGAACAAACCCCGACGCGATGATCAGGACGTCCAAGATGACGACCTCTTTCAGAAACAGCGAGTAAGCGGTGAACAGGGCGAGGTAGATGAGCGCGATGCCGCCGAACGTGAAGTCGAGTGCGAGAGAGCCTGCCATCCCCGCCCCCATCAAGACGAGAACCGACCCCCACGCGGCTGTTTCGGTAAGCCTGCCGGATGCTATCGGGCGCTTCGATTTCTTTTCGTGTTTCCGATCGCGCTCCGCGTCGAGGATGTCGTTGAGTAGATAGACGCTGCCCGAGAGGACGCAGAACAGTAGGAACGCCAGTGCGACCCTGACGTAACTGGTTGCGGAGTGGCCGAGATCCAGGGTAAAAAGCAGGCCCGCGAAGACGAAGAAGTTCTTCAACCACTGGCGGGGCCGCATGCCTTCGAGGACTGCGCTAATCACGTGCTCGACGCACCCCGATTCCGTGGACGGCGGCGAAATAGGCTAATCATATACAGTGACCTCGAGAGTCGCCACTGCGGGCTTCTTCACGCCAAACATGTCAGAAACCGTGAGGGTCACTGTGTACTCCCCCGGCTTGCGGTACTGGTGATAAACTACCTCGCCTACCGTGTCCTCCTGCACCCCGTCTCCGCTGTCGAAATCCCAGGCATACTTAAGCGCGGAGGCACCGCCATCGCAATCGGCCCGGAACATTACATCGTCGTAGGCGGCGACGAACTGATCTTCGCCGGGGTAGACCTGGATAGGCTTCCTGTCGGTGATCACTCCAATCTCTCCGACGAAGAACGGCTCCGTGCCGTCGCCCGCGATGACAAGGCGCTTGACCTTGTACTCCTGGAGGCCCAACTTCCCTTTCAGAACGGCGAATGGGAAGGAAACGGGCACCCAATCGCCATCGGTGAGCTTGAACCCGGACAGGTCAGCCTGGCTTTCGAGCATTGCGCCTCCCTCCAGTACCAGGAAGAGCCGCACGCGGTTCACCGGCCTGCCGCCGCTCGATGCCAAACCTGTCTCATAGTCATCGTAGGTTGGGGGCGCGAAGCCGGCGGTCAATTCGTCATAACCGCTGGCTGTCTGCCGCACCTTCACGATGAGCTGAAAATAGGCATTCGGATTGATGAAGGCGGCTGTCAGGTCCAACGGCTCTGCAAAGTCAAGCCTGCCGCCCTCGTAGAGGCTTCCCGATGTGATCCTGAGTGACCGGCTGCCGCCGTACCCGTTTTTGGAAGACTCCTCACAGAGCCCGCTGCCCCAGCTACCGATGGTGATGCGGGTTGGGTCAATCTGATCGCCGCTGTAAATGACCTGATCCTGGGCAAGCACGACCCCACACGCTGAGATACTCATCAGCACGCCCGCGGCGAGCAGGAACAGCTTCCGATTGACGCTCACAGACAAACTACGTATGATTCGATTTTTCATTGCACCCCTCCGCGAACTACAGCCCGCAAATCCTACGCCGGCGCGCGGTTCACCTGTATCCTCTCGATCCTCAAGGCCCTCCCGGTGGCAGGATCCGCCTCTATCAGCACAGCCGAGAGCACGGCTTCCCCATCGGCCACCTCGAACTTGTTCGGCATCTGGGTCAGGAATCTCGAAATAATCAGTTCCTTCCTGACGCCGATGACGGAATCCACCGGGCCGGTCATGCCGACGTCGGTGATGCAGGCGGTGCCGCCGGGCAGAATTCGCTCATCGGCCGTCTGCACGTGAGTATGAGTCCCCACGACGGCAGTCACCCGACCATCCGCATACCAGGCGAACGCTCCCTTTTCCGAAGTCGCCTCCCCGTGGAAGTCTACGAGCACGACCTTCGTGCGGGCGGCAGCCTCTTCCAGGATGCCGTCGGAAACCCGAAACGGATCCTCCAGGTGCTCCGCCATAAAGACCCGGCCGGAGAGGTTTATCAGGGCGATCGCCTGTCCGGTTCCAGCCGAGTAGACCGCCCAGCCGCGCCCCGGGACGCCGGCCGGGTAATTGGCCGGCCTCAGGATTCGGGGCTCTTCATCAAGGAACTGGCAGACGTCCTTCCTGGCAAAAACGTGGTTACCAAGGGTAAGGACATCCACCCCGGACCTGAACACCTCCAGCGCCGTCTCCTTCGTAACCCCTATCCCGCCGGCGATGTTTTCCCCGTTGGCGACTATAAAATCCGGCGACACATCCGCCTTCACGCCGGGGAGGAGCTCGGCTACCGTGCGCCTGCCCGGCTTGCCGACAATGTCACCTATGAATAGAATCTTCAAACGGCGGGCCCCCGCTCTGGTCGACTGTTTTGAAGCGTAGGGATTGGAGCCGGGAAGTCCGCCGCGGGCGACCCGGCTCCATCAGAACCTATTTGGCGTAATCCACGGCCCGGGTCTCCCGTATGACAGTGACCTTAATCTGGCCGGGGTATTCCATCTCTTCTTCTATTTTCTTCGCAGTGTCGCGGGCGAGCTTCGCTGCGGCGTCATCGTCGACCTCCGTGGGCTTGACCATGACCCTGATTTCCCTACCGGCCTGGACAGCGTACGTCTTCTCCACACCCAAGAACGAGTCGGCGATCGTTTCCAGTCGCTGAAGCCGCTTCACGTAGGTTTCCAGCGTCTCCCGGCGCGCTCCCGGCCGGGCCGCGGATATAGCATCGGCGACGGAAACCAGCACCGCCTCTACGGTAGTGGGCGCCTCGTCGTTGTGGTGGGCACCCACGGCATGGATGACTTCCGGATGCTCTCCATGCTTGCGACAGATATCCGCGCTGATAGTCGCATGGGGGCCTTCCACCTCGAAATCCACGGCTTTGCCGAGGTCATGGAGCAGGCCGGCCCTGCGAGCCAGTGCTACATTCACATTCAGCTCCGCCCCCATGGCGGCCGCAAGATGCGCCACCTCTATCGAATGGTTGAGCACCTTCTGCCCGTAACTGGTTCGGAATCTCAGCTTCCCCAATAGTTTGACGATTTCCGCGTCCAATGCGGTCACGCCGGTCTCGAAAAGCGCGCGCTCGCCTGCCTCGCGAACCGCCGTGTCGACCTCCTCGCCGGCTTTTGCGATCATCTCCTCGATCCGGACGGGATGGATTCGTCCGTCGGAGATCAGATTGCTGAGGGCGATTCGGGCGACCTCCCGGCGAACGGGATCGAATGCGGAGAGCACCACGGCTTCCGGCGTATCATCAATGATCAGGTCCACGCCGGTCAGGGTCTCGAAGGCGCGGATATTCCTGCCCTCGCGGCCTATGATCCGGCCCTTCATCTCATCGTTCGGCAGGGGAACGACGGAGACTGTCGTCTCCGACGTCTGATCAACCGCGCAGCGCTGCACCGCGAGGGTAACTACTTCTCTGGCGCGCTTGTCTGCTTCTTCCTTCGCCTGCGCTTCGATATCTCTGATGAGTCTGGCGGCCTCGTGCTTCGTTTCATCTTCGATCGTCTTCAGCAGCAGCCTCTTGGCCTCGTCTGCCGAGAGCCCGGAAATCCTCTGGAGTTCCGCCAGCTGTTTAGTGACCAGACCGTCCAGCTCATCCTTCAGCTTTGCCGTCTCTTGTTCTCGTGCGCTCAGGGCCTTTTCTTTTTTCTCGAGGCCGTCGAGCCTTCGATCAAGAGCCTCTTCCTTCTGCGTCAGCCTTCGCTCTAACCTCTGGATTTCGGTTCTTCGCCCACGGTTTTCACGTTCGACCTCGGCCCGTAGTTTGTGGGCCTCATCCTTGGCGTCTAAAAGAACCTCTTTTCGCTTTGTCTCGATCTCCTTCCGGATATCATCTCTGAGTTTTAGGGCCTCCGCCCTCTGCTCGTCTGCCCGCCTTCTTGCCGGGAGGACGAACAACAGAAAGCCGACTACTACGATCGCTGCAGATGCCGCAAGGCACACAACAGCGTATACAGTCTGCATATGGCTACCTCACCCCCCGTGCGTCTGGGATTGAGGTCGAGCGAAATTGGGACGCTCCGGCGTGATGTCCCCAGATTCGGCCCAACGCCCGGGAGAACGCCCAAGGGGCGCCTGCTCGGGCTGGTTTAGATAAAGGCCGGTTCTCTCACGCCGGCAGTGTTACGGTCGCAGGTTTGCTGCCAGTCCTCCTTCTGAGAATATCTTCACCTTCGCGAATGGCTCGCCCGGACTAGGTCGGGTCGGCTTCGGTGTCAAGGCTGCTCAACACTTCTCTGATCACCTGCCACTCGAAGCCCCGCCTTCGCAAGAACGATGCCACTCTACGCCGCTTTGCACGTTCGTCGGTATCTTTGTCTTTCCCCCAGCGGCGTCTCGCGGCATCTGCGGCCAATCGGTACTCTGCGTCGGCATCCACTGCCGACAGAGCCTCCTCTGCCACCTCGTCCGCCACGCCTTTTTGCCTGAGCTCCCATCTTATCCGTGCTTTTCCGAGGCCCTTTCCGGCGACTCTGCTGTTCACCCAACTGGCGGAGAACCGCGCGTCGTCGATAAGGCCAAGATCTTCAAGGCGCGACAGCACTTCCTCGACAACCTCCTCGGCGTACCCTGCCCTGCTCAGCCGCTTCGCGATCTCAGCTCTGCTGCGCGAGCGGTATCCGAGCAGGTTCAGGGCCTTTTGCTTCGCCTTCGACACAAGTTCGGCATGGACGATCTTTTGTAGTTCCTCTTCGGCTAGCTGCTGGCCGACGTGGAGGCCGAGATCCGCGACGACATCCTCGTCCACACCCATGACAAACTTGCCGTCCACAAAAATGGAGCGGCGGTTCCTCTTCTTTTCCTGAACCTCTATTGCAGTTATTCGCTGCTGACCCGCGATCAACCTTCCACCCAGCACGCCGCAGCGGACTCGGGGCCCGGCAACTATCCCCCAGGCCCAGCCGTCGGTGTCAAGAACACCTTGTCCATGCTGCCAGAGCGTATCTTCGCCTCGAGCTCTTCCATCAGTTCGTGATGCTCTTCGAGGTACTGCTTTGCGTTTTCGCGGCCCTGTCCGAGGCGCACGTCCCCGCAGGTGAACCATGTCCCCGTCTTGTCTATGAGACCTATTTCCGCGCCGACGTCGAGAACTCCTCCCGATCTGGATATGCCCTTGCCGAACATGATGTCGAACTCGGCCTGGCGGAACGGGGCCGCAACCTTGTTCTTCACGACCTTCACACGCGCGCGGCAGCCCACCATCTCGCCCCCGTGTTTGAGCGTCTCGACCCTGCGGACTTCGAGTCGGACGGATGACCAGAACTTGAGCGCGCGGCCCCCGGGAGTCGTCTCCGGGTTGCCGAACATCACGCCGATCTTCTCCCGAATCTGGTTGATGAAGACGACGGCCGTGTTGGATTTGCTTACGGACCCCCCAATCTTCCGAAGGGCCTGCGACATCAGTCTGGCCTGGAGACCGACATGCGAGTCGCCCATCTCGCCTTCGATCTCGGACTTGGGGACAAGCGCCGCCACCGAGTCGAGCACCACGACGTCCACGGCGCCGCTCCGGATGAGGGCGTCTATGATCTCCAGCGCTTCCTCACCGGTATCCGGCTGTGAGATGAGAAGCGAGTCCACGTCAACGCCCAGGTTTTTCGCGTAGGCCGCGTCCACCGCGTGCTCGGCATCCACGAAGGCGGCGATTCCCCCGGCTTTCTGCGCCTCCGCGACTATGTGATATCCGATTGTGGTCTTGCCCGAAGACTCCTGGCCGTAAAGCTCGCTGACCCTGCCCCGCGGGATGCCGCCGACACCCAGAGCTAGATCCAGCGCCAGAGATCCGGTCGAGATCACGTCTATGTCCATCCGCGAAGCCTCACCCAGCCGCATGACGGCGCCCTTGCCAAACTGCTTCTCGATGCGGCTGAGCGCAAGCTCCAGAGCCTGCTGTCTTTCCTTGCCGTTCCCTCTGTCCACCGTCAAATCTCCTCTCGTTGACTAAGCTGCAGGTCTCAAGCTCGAGGTTACGGGCCGCCGGTGCTCGATGACCTGTGACTTGAAGCTTGCGACCCGAAACTATCGGGTCACTCCAAACCGAACTCCTTCAATACTGTGTAGACCGGCCCTGTGCGGTGGAGGTCGCTTTTCATCACGGCGACCCCGCTCACCCTCGCTGAGTCCACCGGCTCGTCCCGCAGGCGCTCGATGGCTTCTCGAAGTTTGTGACTCCCCGCGGCGGATTTGACCCGTCCCACTGTCACGTGCGCGCTGAACTTGCGCGGCTCCGGGGCGAACCCGATGCGCTCCATCGCTACCTCGACCTGCTTCGCAAGTGCCTTCAGCTCCTCGCTTCCGGATCTGACCCCGACCCAGACCACGCTCGGGCGCGCCGGCTTCGGGAACGCTCCGACTCCGGAGAGGCTCATGTCGAACGGGCGCAGCCCGTCCACGGCGCTCTTGACGGCGTCGCAGACAGCGGCCATGCGCTCGTTCTCCACATAGCCCAGGAACTTCAAGGTGATGTGAAGGTTCTCCTCCGAGACCCATTTCACGTCCGCGCCGGATTCCTTCAGTGCCTCTTCCACCTCAGCAAGCCGGCGTCGCGCGGCCGCCGGAAGCCGCACCGCAATGAATGTGCGAATCTTATCCATGGCCTATCAGGTATGTTCTGAGCAGATTCAAGGCAGCCTGGGAAGTGCGCTGCTTTATCTCCAACCGGCCGCCGCCAAAGACGTTCCTCACGGCGCGTACGCCGTCGGGCGTCCTGAGACCGATGAACACCAGTCCCACCGGCTTGTCGGCTGTGCCGCCGCTGGGCCCGGCAATCCCGGTGACTCCCAAAGCGACGTCCGCACCCACCTTCGAAGCCGCGCCTTGCGCCATGGCCTCCGCCGTCTCCGCGCTGACCGCACCATGCTTCCGAAGGAGGCCCTCCGGAATCCCAAGGAACCTGATCTTGGCGTCGTTGGCGTATGCCACTATTCCGGCCACAAAAACGTTCGAACTCCCCGGGACGTTGGTGATGCGGTGGGCGACCAGCCCGCCGGTGCACGACTCCGCCAGGGCGAGCTTCAGTTTCCGCTCGACCAGCATCCGAACGACCACGGACTCAAGGGTCTCCTCGTCAACACCGTACACATAATCGCCCAGGCGCTCGCGAACCTTCGATTCAAGCTCCGAGATCATCCGGCCGGCTGTCTGCCGGTCCGGCGACTTTGCCGTAATCCGGAGATGCACCTCGCCAGAATGGGCGAGCGGCGCGATAGTCGGGTTCTCGGTGGCGAGCAGGTCCTTGATCTTATCCTCAGCCGCGGATTCTCCGATGCCGCACACGTGGAGCACCCTGGACTCGATTACCGCCCGCGTTCCCTGCGCGACTTTGTCGCGGAGGAGCGGGATGACCGAATTCTCCATCATAGGGATCATCTCGCCGGGCGGGCCGGGAAGCGCGATTATGATCTTCCCATCCTTCTCGACGACAGCTCCCGGGGCGGTTCCGACATCGTTCGGTATGGAGGTGCCCGACTCGGGTCTGAGAGCCTGCTTCAGGTTGCTCTGGATGACCGGTATGCCCCGGCGGTCGAAGAAGCTCCTTATCGCCTTCTCCGACTCGGGGTCCATCACCATCTCCTCGTGGAGGACGTGCGCGATGGTTTCCTTGGTAAGGTCGTCCTGGGTCGGGCCGAGACCTCCGATCGTAATTACGAGGTCGGCCCTAGACAGCGCAGTTTCCAGGGCATCCGCGAGCCTCACTGCGTTGTCCCCAACGGTGGCTCGGTGGTATATATCAATCCCGAGGGAGGAGAGCACCTTGCTTAGATATGGGGCGTTCGTGTCCACAATTTGCCCCAGCAGGAGCTCGGTTCCCACGGAGATTATCTCAGCGCGCACGCCACTGCCTCCGGTATCCCTGTCCGCATTATACTTTACGGACGTAAGAAATTCAAGAAGGATTTTTGCCCCCAGCCGTCGGCGGGGCGCCTCCCAGCAGAGGGTGCAGCAATTCGTTGCCCGCGTGTGTTCACCATGCCGGAGCCGGCCTCTCCACAGCCGCGCGCCGGCACCCACAGCTCGAGCACGGGGCCGTGGTGCGATCCTGGATCCCTTGACCCCTGGATCCCTTATCCGATCAACGGCGACATCGAGCGGAGGCGCTCCACGATCGGGGGCATCTGCTCGAGGACGTAGTCAATGTCCTCCTTCGTCGTGCTCCGGCCGAGCGAGAACCTGATGGAGCCGTGCGCGATCTCGAACGGCTGCCCGATCGCCTGGAGCACGTGGGAGGGCTCGAGCGAGCCGGATGTGCACGCCGAGCCGCTCGACGCCGCGATGCCTACCATGTCCAGACTGAGGAGCATCGACTCGCCCTCCACATGCTGGATCGAGACGTTCGCGTTGTTCGGCAGACGCTTCGTCGGATGCCCGTTCAGCCGCATGTCCTCGATCCGGGCGATCAAGCCCCGGATCAGGTAGTCCCGGAGCTCTGCCTGCGCCCGCGCGCGCTCCTCGATGCCGTCCTGGGAAATCTCGAGCGCCTTGGCCAGTCCAACGATGCCGGGAATGTTCTCGGTGCCCGCCCGCCGGTCCCGCTCCTGCACGCCCCCGTGGATGAGACGGGCGATCCGCGTGCCCCGCCGGACGTACAGTGCGCCGACGCCCTTCGGCCCGTAGAACTTGTGCGCGGTCAGGGCAAGCAGGTCCACGCCCAGCTCAGCAACATTCATGGGGATCGCGCCGACCGTCTGGACGGCGTCGGTGTGGAACGGAATCCCGCGCTCCCGGGTGACTCTGGATATCTCGGCGATCAGCTCGATTGTGCCGATCTCGTTGTTCGCGTGCATGATCGAGACGAGGACCGTTTTGTCCGTGATCGCCTTCTCGACGTCCGACGGGTCCACAAGGCCGTGCTCGTCCACCGGGACGATGGTGACCTCGAACCCCGCCGTCTGCAGGAATTCGCACGTCTCCAGGACGGCATGGTGCTCGATGCTGGAGGTGACGATGTGGTTTCCCTTGTTGATATTGGCCTTGGAGACTCCGATGAGCGCGAAGTTGTCCGCCTCAGTGCCGCCGCTGGTGAAGTAGATCTCCGAGGCATCCGCTCCGATGATCCGAGCGACTGTGTCCCGGCTGGCGTCGAGGGCGCGTTTCGCCTCCTGCCCGAACGAGTGCATGCTCGACGGGTTGCCGAAGATATCGGTCAGGTAGGGACGCATGGCGTCCGCGACCTCCGGAAGCACCGGTGTAGTCGCGGCGTGATCGAGATATATGCGCTTGTCGGCTTTCATTATTCGTCACCTCGCTTGGAGAGGCACCGGGCCGTCCGCGGCGAAGCCCCGGGCTCTCCCGCTTGCTTCGGGATCCCGCCAAAGGCGGGAAAACCCCCGGGTCTACACCCCTGCGGGACGAACCCCGCTGAAGCGGGCTGTGTGCCTCTCGCGACCTGGAGCCCCCTTCTGGGGGGGTTCCCGTTCCGATTCACTCACGACGCATAGCCCGGGGATTCTAGCCCCGGGCGGACGGCTCCTGAACCTTCCGCCTGCGGAACCGGCCCACGATGTGGCCCCATATCTCCGCCGCTTCGTCAACCTTCAGGAGCGCCACCAAGCCGACATACGCGAGGGTTGCGAGACCGCCCGCGAACAATACACCGATCAACGCGCCCAGCGTCGTCGCGATGTCTATATACCGGCCGACCAGCCCGATCGCGAGCCAGGCAACTCCACCGGCCGCCGCCGAGGAGAACGCCACCTTTCTAAACGACCTCAGAATCAGCCCGCCGTGGATCCCTCCCAGCCGCCGCCGGAGCAGCTCGAGCAGAACGACCATGTGGAGGATCGCAGCGATCGAGGTCGCCAGCGCCAGCCCCCCGTGACCCAGCGGCTTCATCAAGAGCCAGTTCAGCGGTATGAAAATAAACGTGACCACCGTTCCCGTGACTACCGGCACGACCGTGTCCTGAAGGGCGTAGAATCCCCGTGTGATTATCGCCTGTCCGCCCCACGCGGCGATCCCGATCGCGTAGAACACCAGCGCATACGCGACGTACGGCGCATCCTCCGGCTTGAACTCGCCTCGTTGGAACACTGCCCGTACGATCGGTGTGGCTAACACGATCATCAGCACGGATGAGGGCACCGTCAGGAAGAGAATACCCCGCAGGCCGAAGCTCACCTTCGCCCGGAGTTCGCCTTTCTCCTTCCGCGCCGCGTGTGCAGCCAGGGTCGGGAAGATCGCCACCGCCGATGCCTGAGCGAAGACGCCGAGCGGCATCTGCATCAATCGGTTGGCGTACCCGAGCGCGGCGACGGCTCCCTCCTGCAGGAAAGTCCCGAACCACCGGTTAACGATCACATCCACGTAAGGCAGCGAGAGCCCCAGCATCACGGGGAGCGCCAGCTTCGCAACCTTCACGACGCCGGGGTGCTTCAGGTTCAGGCTCGGCTTGAACCGGATGCCCAGCTTCCGAACGACAAAGACTTGCAGCAGGAAATTCCCCACGAATGCACCGGTGAGCGCGCCCCAGGTGAGCCCCGCGACTCCCAGGGTCGCAGCCAGGAAGATGCCGCCGGATATGATGAAAATGTTGTAGATGATCGGACCGGCCGCGGGCGACAGGAAATGCTGCCGGGCGTAGAGTGTAGCCATGATCAGCCCGCCCATGAAGAAGAAAAGCTGCGACGGCAGGAGGATTCTGGTCAGGACTGTAGTGAGCGGCAGCAGATGCGGATGTTCGCGCGCAAATCCGAGCGCCACCAGCCGGACGATCGGCGGCGCGAAGATCTCGCAAATCAGGATGACACCTACGAGCACCAGGAAGAGAAACGTCGCGATGACGCTGAAGACCTTCCAGGCTTCCTCCTCTTCGCCTTTGGCCCAGTACTCCGTGAAAACCGGGATGAATGCGCTGCTGAGCGCGCCGCTGGAGAGTAGGAAGTAGAGCACGTCCGGGAGGTTGAACGCGACGACGTAGGCGCTCACTTCGCCGCCGGCGCCGAACTGGTTTGCAATCACCATCTCGCGGACGAGCCCAAGGAGCCTGCTTACGAATATGGCCGCCATCATAATCCCGGCGGCCTTCGTGACCGTCTTCGTCGTGGAGGACATAGCCGGGTAAAGTATAGACCTGCGTTGGCTGCGTGTCAATGCGGATTTCGCGCCCGCTCGTGCGAAAACTGCGGTGTGGAACAACCTGGAGGCAAAGTGAGTCGAACAAATAGCGGAGATTTCTCCGATATCGGGGGTCTGAGCAAGGCGGATGCAAGAAGCAGCGGGCGACCCCGAACTTTACGCGTGGCCATCACGGGTCGCCCGGACGGGAAGTCAGGCCCCCGATTTTCTGTTTGGATCGCCCCGCCGGCGGTCAGGCCCACCGAGCGTCCCCGCGCCTACCTGTTCATCGGCGAGAAGCTGCTGCTCACTATCCAGCCGATCAGAAACGCCGCGAGCCCAAGCACCTCGATGAAGTAAAACTGCACACCCACGCTGATTGGGACCGTCGCCACACCCCCATGCGCACTAGCCGCCGCGACAACGATTATGGTCAGCACCTGCAGGATCGTGAGAATTCCGAGATACACGCCGAGCAGCCAGACCACCCTGTCGTCAACCGTTTGTCTGATCCGCGCCCATATGACATAGCCGATGTAAGCGAGAATTCCAAGCGGCCCGGGCAGAGCCACCCTGAGCACGATCGCCCCTGCTACTTCCAGCCACTCATCCTCAAAAGTGGGGAGAATGCCCATCGCCGCCACCAGTATCCCGGCAACGAACAGGGTTGCGAGAGTCACAGAGGGGTAGAGAGCTAAACGCCAAATGATCAAGCCAGCGGCGACGGCCACCATACATCCCACGACTATGAAGAACGCCGTCCGCGCCTCGCGACCACGCTCCTCCTCCTCCTCGATGATCACCTCCGTGGTCTTGACCTCCGGGATCTGAGCGGTGGGCGTGACGGTCAGATCCTTCCCGCACCATTCGCAGCGCTTCGGATCCTTGCTCTCCATCCCGCAGTGTTTGCAGTAGGTCATCCAACGGACCTCCCTCGGTGTAGACTCACATGCGCACGTAGAGACCCACGAGCACGAAGGCGACCACCTTGTACGGCCTGACGATTGAGATGTTTGTGCTGATGTCCGCGCTCACCATGACGCAGGACGATCCCCCTCTGCCTACTGCGGCGGGAAGAAGACTAAGAAGCTCGTGATGTACAGGCCGTATAGAAGCAGCAGCGTGACGCCCTTCTTTCGCGTCAACCGATACCCCCGTTTCAGCAGCAGGAGCATGACGCCCACGACCAGAAACATCGCCGGAAACATGAAATAGATTTCTTTCTCCGTGAGTATGAGGTCGTGAACCGCA
>Ga0114930_10003044_pt1 | contig 14868 bp, 9 predicted proteins | sample AnhtaG_FD_87300 | JGI IMG/M metagenome (GOLD analysis project Ga0114930, IMG submission 87300) | Deep subsurface microbial communities from Anholt, Denmark to uncover new lineages of life (NeLLi) - Anholt_01485 metaG | ecosystem: Environmental > Aquatic > Marine > Oceanic > Sediment | place... | reverse complement strand
GTTTCTTATAACGTTATCGATCATTATATAACCCGAATTTAGCAAGATTAGAAATTTGACATCCTTGGGATGTTTCATACTAATCATTTGTCCCGTCATACCACCTACTAACGAGTGGCCAATAATTCCATACTTTTCATTAACATTTAGGTAACTTAAGAGATTTTCTAGATCTCGAATTATGTCATATCTAAGGTTTTTTGAAAGATTAAGTTTTACGGGATGATCGCTTTTACCATGTCCTAATGCATCAAAAGCAATGATACGATAGGAATTCTTCAAAATTTTTATTTGTCCTTTAAAAAACGAAGCTGAGGAGGCGAAACCGTGAAGCAAGATTATGGTACCCTCTGTCTGATCCCTAATCTCACCGTTGATATCTTCGTAATACAAATTATAACCTTCTTGGTTTCTAAAGAAGGGCATGATATCGCAATTTAATTTTTGGGTTTAACATTGCTAATATAGGAGTCAAGAAATACTTTTCTAAAATGAAAATTATTTAAATTTTCTAATCTCCTCTGAAAAAAATTACACAAATTAAAAATAATATATAATTTCCACTAAATTATTTTCATTTTTAGTGTTGGTTTTAAAAATGAAGTAATTAAAAATATAAGAATAAGATTTAACCGTTAGTCTTCTAAAGAAAATGAACTTGTGATGATATCGTTCATATAAATCTGATATTAGATATATAAATTTTTTGTTACACGCTAGTTATTATTAATTTCAAGAACAGCATAAAATTCATTATGTAATTGGTAAATACCTCCTAAGACAACTCGCGTTAAATTTGGTACTTAGATATCGAGAAGTAATAAACTACATTTTGTAATTAATAAACCTTATATGAAAATTAACTTTAAAAAGAGTATTATTAAGCAGAAATGCTTTGTGTTTCTATAATCATAAATAACGGGAAGAGAAATATTGAATGACGAAGAAATTTTAGATAAATTGAGAAATAGTATAATTGAAGGAATTTTAGAAGAAGCATTAGATTTTATTCATAAAGCTATTGACGCAAATATCGATACTAAACAAATATTAAATGAAGCCATAATTCGCGGTGCTGAAGAAGTAGGTGTGAGGTACGAAAAAGGTGAATATTTTCTCGCGGATATGCTTTTAGCTGCGGATGCCATTAACGATTGCATGGATGTTATTAAACCGAAATTGGTAGAGGAAAAACACAAATCACCTGGCAAGGTGTTAATTGGTACTCCTGAGGGAGACCTTCATGATATAGGTAAAAGTCTTGTTATTGCCCTATTGCAAGGCCAAGGGTTTGATGTAGTAGATTTAGGGGTGGATGTTCCCCCCGAAAAATTTGTAGAAGTAGCAAAGTATGAAAATCCAGATATTATAGGGATAAGTGGATTATTAACAGTGACGATTTCTAAAATGACTGAAACCGTTACTATGCTTAAAAGAAAGGGAATTAAGGCTAAAATAGTAGTGGGTGGTGGTATACTCTCTGAAGAGGCTTGTAAATATATCGGAGCTGATGCTTGGACCAAAGATGGATGGAATGGCGTAAAACTAATTAAAAATATGATGGAGGCTAATTAAATTGCCGCACGATTGGGAAGCGTCTAGAAGAAGAATAGGGGGGACTATTGCGGGATCAGATAAAATTGATCGCGTGCCATATTTTCCTATTGTATGCGAAGAAATAATCTGCCGCATATCAGGGAAAACTTTTCGAGAACTTTTATCTTCACCTAAAATTTATGGAAATGCCGCTATTATGACTTATGAGTTTTTAAAATCTGATTCTCTTGCCATACCTACTGCTTACGCAGGTCCTGCTGAAGCTTTAGCTTTCGCAGAAGCCAATAGTAAGGAAGACACAATAAAATGGTCTGATTATAAGGTATTTATGGCTAAACAGGGTGCTATTTGTAAAACTGAGGAGGATATTGAAAAATTAGAAATTCCAGATCATAGTAAGATATCACTATGGGATACTTGCCTTTCTGCTGTAGATTTTGTAAGAAAAAAAACAAGGTATCCACAGGCTTGTGCACTTGGTATTTGGTCTGTTGTTCAGGAATTGAGGGGCGTACAGGCTTATAGAGATATGAGAAAGAATCCAGATCTATTGCTACAATTATGTGAAAAGGTATATCAATCACAGTTGGATTTATATAATCTCTTTACTGAAAGAGTAGGGCCTAGTCCAACAATATTCTTTACGGGGTATGCGTTTAACAAACATATGATGAGTTTCGAGGATGCGATGAAGTATGAGGGGCAATTTATTAAAAGATTGCAGAAAGAGACGAACGCTAAAATAATGCTTCATAACTGTGGAACTTCACCTTACTTTGATGAAGCGTGTGATAATCTCGATGTATTCGCTATTAATGGCTCACACCCGCTAGATATTGAATATTGGGTGGAGTTTAAAGAAAAACACCCTGATGTAACAATAGTTGGAGCAAATATTGACGTGAGTCGGGAACTATTTAGTGGTACACCTTTAGATGTTGAGAATAAAGTAAAAGAAAATATTACGCATTTGGCCTCTGGAGGTAAATATGCTGTTGGCCCAGTCTGCTGTTTACCATGGGGCGTTTCACTAAATAACATTATGGCAATACCCAAAGCGATAAAAAAATGGGGTACTTATCCTCTACAAACTTAATTGTAAGGAAGGATTTCTATTCAAACAAATGGTTAAGAATAAAAAAAATATTATTATTCTATTTTGAAGTATTTTTTTAGATTGATTTTATGAAATAAAATTCTCACATCTGGTTGCGACACTTCAGCGGAACGGAGCTATATTATGACATTAAAGTATCAATATAAATATTAAGAATGATTTCGCTTTTTTACTATAATTTGTTTAACTTTCTTTCCAATTAAAGCCCCTGTTAGTGCAGTTCCAAATAAAATTAACACATTAACATAGCCTTCTAAGAATGAAAATTGTAAAATAAAAGGTTCAAAAGATAATCCGAACATGATCCAATAGAAAACAAATCCTTGAGCCACTATAAAAGGAACTAACCATAGAGAAGCTTTTATACCATAATGGTAAATGTCTTCTTTGTATGTCAAAAAAAAACTCATAAAAAATAATAATAAAAGAGGTAAGTAGAAATTCTGGATATACGTAAGGAATGGCCAAATTAAAATAGTTCTATCCATATCATTATGGGAAATCCAATTACCAAATCGATCGATCATTATTGTATTAGCAATTATTCCAAAGAATCCTAATAATACGATAACATAAGCAAGAATCACTCCACCTTGTCGTCCCCAGTCAATTTTAACGTTTCTTTTTTTTACTTCTTGTAAAGAAATTTCATCTAATTCTTTTCGATTTTTCTTAAATTTCATACTTAGCACTCTTTTTTTAAGGTTAAAATCAAGTTTTTTGAACAATATAATTTTTTTTTTAAATTCTGTATAATGATTTAATTTAGGTTACTTTAAAAATAATTTAATCAATAACCCAAAATTATTCGAAATATTCAATCTCCTTTTGTAAATGTATAGCTCGTGAAGAACTTCCTATAAGTATATTAAATGTGCCGGGTTCCACAACCCAACTATGGGTTGAGTCATCATAGAAGGAGAAATCGCTAAATTTCAAATTGAACTCTACTGTTTTTTTTTCATTTTGTTCCAAATTCACTTTTTCAAATTGTTTTAATTCTTTTGGAGGGCGGTCCGTACTACTTTTGAGATCTTGAACATATAGTTGAATAATTTCCGCTCCTAATCGGTTACCTGTATTAACGATATCAACAGACACTGTAACAGTATCATTTTTGGAAAATTTTTCTTTATTTAGTTTAAGATTCTCATAATTAAAAGTTGTATAAGATAACCCATATCCGAAAGGAAAGAGAGGTTCAATTTGTTCCTTGTCAAAATAACGATAACCAACATAGATTCCTTCATCATAAAAAACTTTTTCTTCAACTCCCGGAAAATTTCTCTCAGATTTATGTGCAGGGGAATCTGAAAGCTTTTTAGGAAATGTTAAGGTTAATTTTCCCGAAGGATTCACATCACCAAATAAAACATTCGCAATCGCGGTTCCTACTTCCATGCCCCCGTACCACGCTTCAATAACCGAAGGGACGCTATTAATCCAATCGTCCATAGCTATAGGGCTCCCGTTTATGAGAACTACAATAGTTCTAGGGTTTTGTTTTACAGTTCTCTTAATTAATTCGATTTGTTCTAACGGTAGTTCAAAAAACTTCTTGTCTTCACCTTCAGCATCCATGCCATGTTCATGATTGAGCCCGGCGAATATAATTGTTACATCTGCCTCTGATGGAGTTTCTATTATTTCTACTCTGCCCATACATTTTTGCTTTAAACCCTCGAGAGGTGTAATCTCGTATGGAGGATAATTAACTGAGCTACCTCCACCAGATAATATGTCTCCTCCTCCAAATTTATTGTCTGCATTAGGACCAACAATAGCTAACTTTTTCAGTTTATCAATATCTAACGGTAATAAATCGTTCTTATTTTTCAATAAAACTATACCATTTTCAGCTATCTTGCGAGCTATTGATTGATGTTCAGGTGTGTTTCTACTTCCACTAGAGAGCGTACTTTTATCGTCAAATAAGCCAACTAAAAACATAACTCTTAACAATCTTCTAATATTGCCATTAAGGGTCTCTTCGGAAAATTTTCCTTCTTGAAAAGCGTTTTTCAGACTTGCTTTGCTTAACATTTTTGATGTGGGCATCTCAAGACACAATCCCGCATTAACACATCCTTCTGTACTTGTGTAAGCTGTGGCAAGCCAATCTGAAACGGTAAATCCTCTGAAACCCCAATTTTCCATCAATCTTTCTCTCAATAAATTATTATTCTCTGATCCATAGATTCCATTTACTTTATTATAACACGTCATAAATGACCAAGCATCAGCTTCTTGAACGGTCGCTTTAAAGGCGGGTAAATATATCTCTTGAAGTGCTCGTTCGCTCACTTCCGAACTAGAAGTAAATCTATTTGTTTCTTGGTTATTACATATAAAATGTTTTACACAAGCAGCGATTCTCTGGCTTTGAATTCCTTTTACCGTAGCAACAGCAAGAATTTTATTTAAATATGGGTCCTCTGTTTGATACTCAAAAGTTCTTCCATTCATTGGAGTTCTTTGAATATTAATCCCAGGAGCAAGTAGCATATGAGCGCCGACTTCACGAACTTCTTCGGCTATGGCCTTTCCAAACGCGTAAGATAGTTTAGGATCCCACGTAGCGGCCCTACAAATAGCAGAAGGAAAATAAGTGCTCTTTGTTTTACCCATCGTGTCATCCCGAACCCCATGAGGGCCATCATACATCGTAAATGATTTTACGCCCAACCTTTTAATACGTTTAGTATGCCACATTAATCTTCCCGAACATAGCTTAAATTTTTCCGCAAGCGTTAATCTACTTAATAAATCTTTAACTCGCTCTTCTAACTCTAAACTTTCATCTCTAAACGGAAGTTGAGATAATTCTTCTTCTGAATAATTATTACTCACTTTATTTAACCTCTCTCTATTTATAATTAATTTAAAGAAAACAATAGAAAAAATGTGATTTTCAATATTTTATTCTAATCATTCTACATAATTGAAACTTACTGATTATTTCTAAATATTTTTTAACCTTTAATGATATGGATAATTGCATATTCCGTTGATTTTTATCAAAATTTCTTATAAATTAAATTGAAAAAAAATTAAATTAAATTAAATTAAAATCATGAAATATTGGTTTAATGAGCCAGAATTGAAAGCTATTTTACCATTAGCGGCTTCCAGTGCTGTGAGAGGTTTAAGTTCGAATTTTAATACACCAAGGATATTTATGGGTCCTAATGCTCTTCCGAAAGGAAAGGGTCTCGGTGCTTCCCCTATTGATTTAATCGGGGCTAAATGTTCAAAGAAACGAGCATTTATCGTCACCGATGATTTTGCAAAGCGTTTTTCATCTAGAGTAATTAAAGCTTTTGAAGCTAGTGGTTTTGAAACTCAGCTTTGGAGTAACTCTCTACCAGAAGCGCCCTTGAATAATGTTATAGAATGCAGTGAAATTATGAGCCAGTTTAATCCCGATCTTATAGTAGCTTTGGGTGGCGGATCGATAATCGATGGAGCTAAAGGCGCTTGGATATATTACGAACGACCTGACGTAACTGACTTAAGGGTACTAAGTCCTTTTGAACCTTTAGGATTAAGAAAAAAAGCAATTTTTGCAGCAATTCCCACTACAAGCGGTACAGGCTCAGAATGCACCGCTACGGCTGTAATTCACGATACAGAAAGCGATCGGAAAATACCCGTAGCGAACTCTGATCTTCTGCCTGACTTCGCAATATTAGTTCCTGAATTTACAATGACCATGCCACCTAAGCTTACCGTTGGAACAGGCTTAGATGTACTATCTCATGCGATGGATGCTATAATGTCTCCGGCAGCGAGTGATCTTTCTGATGCAATAAGCCTTTCGGCTATCAAAATGGTTTTTAAATTTTTACCACGAGCATACCACCATGGTCAAGATAGGGAAGCTAGGTTTCGCATGCTTGTAGCTTCAAGTTTGGGAGGTATCGCAATTCAAACGAGTGGTGCTGCATTGACACACAGTTTTGGGCATTCCTTAGGATCATTATTTCATATCCATCACGGTATTGCTGTTGGGATTTTTATTCCATTCGTTTTTCAATTCTATCAAGAAGTTTCGGATAAATACCTAGAAATTTGCGATGCCCTCAAAATAGAAGGTAAAACTAAACAAGAACGCTTCCACGGACTTATGGAAAAAATAAGAACTCTATTCGAAGAATTAGATGTTCCATTAAATCTAAAAGATTTAGATATATCTGAAGAAAATTTAGAAAAGAATATGGAAAAACTTGCACTTTTCACACATGAAGATATTGATTCAGTCTTCAGCCCTCGCCCAATTACAATCGATCAATGTAAAAAGATATTTAGATATGCTTTTGAGGGTAAAGATATCGATTTTTAAAGGAGGTTAAAATGTTGAAAGGTTATCATGGTAAATTCCTGGAAGTAAATTTAAATAATTTGGAAACTCAAGAGATTCCTCTTTCCGAGGATGATCTAAAGAAATTTATCGGCGGATCAGCTTTAGCTGCAAAATTGATTTATGATCATATAGAAGATGACATAGACCCATTAGATCCAAGTAATCCAATAGTTTTTTCTACTGGGCCTTTCACAGGCACTTCAATTCCAATGGTAAGTCGATATACGGTTAGCGGTATTTCACCCATGACAGGATACTGGGGTGAAGCATCCAGTGGTGGAACATTTCCGTTTCTGTTGAAACGTTGTGGATATGATGGAATCTTCATCATAGGCAAGACAGATAATCCAATTTATTTATATATAAATAATGGAGTTGCAGAAATAAAAAATGCTTCACATCTTTGGGGTAAAAATTGTTATGAAACTCAGAAGTTAATTAAAGATGAGTTAGAACAAAAAGTTATAAGTATAGCCAGCATTGGGTTGGCAGGGGAAAGAAAAATAGGATATGCAGGAATAATAAACGACAATGGGAGGGCAGCAGGACGATGTGGATTTGGGGCACTAATGGGTTCAAAAAACTTAAAAGCCGTGGCAGTGTCTGGCAATATAAAGGCAGCGTTAGCTGACAGTGAGAAAGTAAAAGTATTAGCCAAAGAAATGGCAACTGTGATTGAAGGTAATTTTCTTTCAATAGCTTATCGTGAATATGGTACTCTATTATATATGGATATGGGTATGACTTTAGGAGATGTTCCTACTAAATATTATCAGAAAAGTGTATTTCCGGTACAAAAGATCACTGGCCATGCATTAAGACAGAATTATATAGTAGAAAATAGTGCTTGTTTGGGATGTCCCATTGGATGCGGTCGTGTAATTAAGGATTTTAATAATGATTTTAATATTATTGATGGACCTGAATATGAGACGGTAGGTGCTTTTGGACCTTTATGCATGAATTTTGATTTTGATTCCATTATCACAGCAAACCATCTATGTAATTTGCATGGTCTTGATACAATATCAACCGGAGTATCCATCGCATACGCTATGTATCTTTACGATATTGGAGCACTCTCTAAAGAAGAGGCTAATATGGAATTAAAATGGGGCGATGGGGAAACGATCGTTAAATTGGTTGATATGATTGTCAATCAAGAAGGCATTGGAAATTTACTTTCCCAAGGAACAAAAGCTATGGCTTTAAAATTAGGACGTGATGTAGATGAAGCAGCTCAAATCAAGGGTCTAGAAATGCCGCTTCATGACGGGAGGGCATTTCACGGATTAGCAATATCCTATGCTACAAGCCCACGAGGCGCGTGTCATTTAAAAGGAGATTACTATAATGTAGATTTAGGTGGTGGTGTCCCAGAATTTAATATCACGCCGGGCGATCGTTTATCTTCAAAAGATAAAGCAATAAATGCAGCTAAATTTCAGAGTTTTAGAGAAATTTTTGACGCTTTGACTCTTTGCAAATTTGCGCCATTTTCTGTTACAAAGATTTGCGAAATATTAAATGCTATTACTGATTGGAATGTAGATTCTGACTCTTTGCTTACTATAGGAGATAGATCAATCAACTTAAAAAGAGCTATTAGCAATAAACTTGGTTTGACGAGAGAAGAAGATAGATTACCAAAAATCTGTCTCAAATCCTTAAATGAAGGTAGTACCTCGGGAAGCGTACCTAATATGGATTATCTTCTTAAAAAATATTACGAATTCCGTAAATGGGATTGGGAAACGGGTAAACCTTCTAAAGAGATACTAATTGATCTAGGCTTAACCGATGTAGCTCAAGATTTGTACTAATTCTAAATGAAAAATTTTTAAAAACCAAATAGTAATATGCTATGGATTTAATATTTGAGTGAGACACTTATGAAAGTAATACTGATTTTGTATGACACTTTAAACAGGCGTTATCTACCACCTTATGGCTGTGATTGGGTTCATGCACCAAATTTTAAGAGACTTGCGAAAAAGACAGTTATTTTTGATAATTGTTTTGCTGGAAGTCTTCCTTGCATTCCAGCTAGAAGGGAACTTCACACAGGACGCTATAATTTTTTACATAGAAGTTGGGGTCCTTTAGAACCTTTTGATGATTCTATGCCAAATATTTTAAAAAATAATAAAGTATATACTCATCTTGTTAGCGATCACTATCATTATTGGGAAGACGGTGGTACAACATACCATACTCAATATAGTTCTTGGGAAATTGTTCGTGGACACGAAGGGGATCCTTGGAAAGGTGAAGTAAGAAATCCAGAAATTCCTGAGCATGTTAGTAATATGAGAGAAAGTTTCGGTACTAGCTGGCGCCAAGATTGGGTAAATAGAAAATACATGCAAAAAGAGGAAAATATGCCTCAAGCAGTCACTTTTAAAAAGGGATTGGAATTTATCGAAACCAATTTTGAGGAAAATAATTGGTTTCTTCAAATTGAAACATTTGATCCCCACGAACCTTTCTTCACACCACAAAAGTATAAAGATATATATAAGGATAATTACGATGGCCCCCACTTTGATTGGCCGAATTATGGTTCGGTAACTGAAACTTCGGAACAAGTGGAACATTGTCGTAAAGAGTATGCCGCTTCAGTTAGTATGTGTGATCATTATCTAGGAAAAGTATTGGATATAATGGATGAGAAAGATATGTGGAAAGATACCATGCTAATTGTTACTACTGATCACGGTTTTCTTTTGGGGGAAAAAGGGTGGTGGGCTAAAATGGTGCAACCAATTTACAATGAAGTTGCTCATGTTCCGTTATTTATATGGGATCCGAGATCTTCTAAAAAGGATGAGAGAAGAAAAGCTCTTGTACAAACTATAGATTATGCTCCAACGATTTTAGAATTCTTTGGAATTAAACCAACGAAAGACATGCAGGGGAAAGTCTTAAAAGACACAATTAACAACGACAATAAAACAAGAAGTGCTGCTCTTTTTGGTGTTCATAGTGGACATGTGAATGTAACAGATGGAAATTATACTTATATGAGAGGTCCTGCTAATCCTTTAAATAAACCAATATTTAATTATACACTCATGCCAACTCATATGCAAAAATTTTTTTCTATAAGTGAACTAAAAGAAATGGCTTTATCTGAGCCTTTTAATTTTTCAAAAGGTTGTAAAATGTTGAAGGTTCCAAGAAACATTGTCGTTTTTCCTTATATTTTTGGATCACTCCTTTTTGATCTTAAGAAAGATCCTACTCAGGAAAACCCTATCATTGATCTTGATATTGAAACGCGAATGATAAAAGTTATGGTGGAACTGATGAAAGAAAATGATGCACCTATTGAGCAATATACCAGATTAGGAATTCCTATTGATGGAAATGTAAAACAATCTCATTTAAATTTAGAAGAGCAGCGGGAAGGAATTCAAGATAAGATTGGTGACACAGAGATTATTTGGCGAAATAAAGGAAAAAGTATGTATTACTCGTTTTTATTAGGAATACCACCAGTTATGCGAAGCCAAGTTTTAACGCAAGTCGAAAAAGAAATGAGTAATGAAAAAATAACTGAAATAGGCGAAGATTTTCTGATTAAAATATTTAAAAGAATGCTTCCAAAGGGGAGCGATATGTATCTTGATATCTTATATCAATTAGTGAAAAAGGGAAAATAATCAATATTGAGACGGTATTTTATTACACCATATAAAATGATTTTTCTCAATTTCTATCATCTGGGGAATTTTAAATTCACATTCTTTTGTTTTAGCATCTGATGAACAGCGAGGATTGAAAGGACATCCTGAAGGAGGGTTGATTGGGCTTGGAACTTCACCTTCGATGACAAAACTAATTTCTTGGTTATAGGGATCAATTTCAATTCGCGAGTTAAGAAGAGCTTGGGAGTATGGATGAGTAGGGTTGGTAAAAATCTGATCAGTGTTTCCAATCTCAACAAGACGACCAAGATACATGACAGCGATTCTGTCAGCAATATGATTTATAACGGATAAGTCGTGAGTTATAAATAAATATCCATAACCGTATGTTTTTTGTAAATTTTTAAGCAGGTTAAGGATTTGTGCTTGTACAGATACATCGAGAGCAGATGTAGGTTCATCTAGAATAATTAGCTCTGGATTGCAAGCTAGTGCTCTTGCGATAATAATTCTCTGTTTTTGCCCTCCTGAAAACTCATGAGGGAAACGATCCAAATGTTCTCGTTTTAAAGAAACTGCCTCCATTAATTTCAAGACATGTTTTCTGATTTCAGCTTTTTTTGTAATACCCATTAAATTTTTAAGAGGCTCGCCGATTATGTCAACCACCTTCAAACGAGGATTTAAGGACGCATCAGGGTCTTGGAAAATAATCTGAATTCTTTGTCTTAAAAAAGATGAATATTTAGTAGGGATTTGCTTATCACGAAATAAGACATCTCCTTCTTCTTTATCAACTAAACCCAAAATTAATTTTGCAACTGTTGTTTTCCCACATCCACTTTCCCCAACTAATCCTAATGTCTCGCCCGTTTTTACATTAAAAGAGATACCGTCAACAGCTTTAACAACTCCTATCTGTTTTTTAAGAATTCCTCCACGAAGGGGATAATATACTTTTAGATTTTTAACTTGTAATAGGGATTTCCCCTTTTCAATAACAGTTAAATCTCTAATATTTTGGAACGATATGAATTTATAAGCAATATTTTTTGCAATAATTGCAACGATTATTGAACTTATTAACGCTATCAAGAAATTCAAGTAGAAACTCAAGTTTAAATTATTTGAAAATTCTTCAAGTTGATTTAAAAAGGTATAGGTTAAATAACTAAGACCTGGGATAATACTGATAAGAGAAATCAACTTAACTCTATTAACTAATTGAATTTTATTCCCCCATTGTACGAAAAATATCGTTACGCCAAGAATGATTATAATAGAGATTACATACAATAATTTACTTGAACTTAAATCGTCATTATCGATTTGAAATATGGAAACAACCTCGAGAAGTATAATCGTTATAATTGATATTACGAAGAAAAAGATCCGGCTAATAATAGTAAATAATAAAGATTTTTTAAAATCCTTATCGTAAAATTTCATAACGAATATAACTCCAGTAAGAATGGAAATTACATCTATAGTAATATCCATAAGTAAATTATCACTAAAGAAAAAGTAAAAGACAATTCCAAGATATATGTCAATAAAAAGCCAGAAAAAACCTAGAATGAAAGCTGACATTAACGATTTATTCCAATCAAGAATTTTCGCATACCATCTAATAATAAACATCCCAATTATAAATGTTATAATTGAATTTAGAATAATACTCGGAATTGCTGCCATTATTGTTAAATATGCTTGATTTATCATTTTTTACAACTTAGTTTTACACTTTTTATTGAGTTTTTTTTATTTATCTGAGAGTTTTTTTCCCACCCTACTAATGGAACGCTCTGCCAGCTCTTTATAAGCAGGATCATAAAGGTGGCAAGCTACAAAATAATCTGATTCAACCTTTATGCTTTTTGGTACTTTTGAATCACAAGGTTCGAAACAATATTGGCATCGGGGATGAAACCGGCATCCAGAAGGCGGATAAATCAAATTGGGGACCATACCAGGTATAGTCTTTAATAATTCTTTTTTTTCTCCTACAATGGGTATAGAAGATATAAGTCCTTTAGTGTAGGGGTGATATGGATTCGTGAATAACCTAATTCTATTTCCGTTTTCGACTATGAATCCACTATACATCACCGCAACCTTATCACACATTTTTGAGATGATACCTAGATCGTGAGTAATAAATAAAATCGCAGTATTATATTTCCTTTTAAGGTCTTTCATTAATTTAAGAATCTGATTTTGAATAGTGACATCCAAAGCAGTGGTGGGCTCATCGGCTATTAATAGTCTGGGACTACATGCGAGACCCATCGCAATCTGAATTCGTTGTCGCATTCCTCCGCTTAACTCATGAGGATACTGATCAAAAATCTTTTCAGGATCGGGTATATTTAAATCTCTTAAAAGTTGTTGACTCCATTCTCGAGCAACGCTATAAATACTTTTATTACTATGTTTTGAAGATTCAACAAGTAGTTGGTGTTTCTGATGTAGGAGAAATACTTCATTTATTTGACTACCTACTTTAAAAACGGGATTGAGTGAGTTAAGAGGATCTTGAAAAATCATCGTGATCTCCTTCCCCCTATAGGGTAGTATTTCAATCTCAGATTTTTCATGCAAATCAATATCTCCAAACATAACTTTTCCCTTAATAATTTTTCCTGGGGGACGAATTAATTGAAGAATTGACAGAGCAGTGACAGTTTTTCCACAACCTGTTTCTCCAACAAGCCCAAGTACTTCACCTTCATATATTTTAAAAGAAATGCCTTCTAAAGCGTGAACAACACCCTCTTCTGTATAGAAATAGGTAGTGAGGTCTTGGACATCCAAAATTATTTCTTTTTTTCCAAAATCTCGTACTTGACCTTGTTCTTTTTCCTCTCGTTGTAATTCTGCTTGGATTATTTTCATACTTTGTTTAGAAGCTTCAGGTAAAAACTTAAATTTTAAAGAAACGAGAAAAGAAATAATAAATATGACTGTAACGATAATAATTAATAAGCGAATATCCTGTTCATAAAAAGTTAACCCAAATAATCTTGAAAGGTACAATTCAATGAAAACGAGTTGAAGAGACCATGCTCCAAAAGAGATGATTCCGCCAACGAGCATTGAATTAGATAGCACCTCTTTTGGAATTCGCTTTTCAATGGGGATAATTTTATTAATTATAATAACAAAAGACATATCAATAATGACCATAAAAAAAGCCCATTCAAAGCCAAGTAAAAACACGTCGTATGTTGGATCTAGAAGATCTGGTGGAATTAAATGCCCAATAGGAATGTTTAACAAATAAATTGACAAAAAAATTAATGCTATAACCCATGACGCTCCAATTACAAATATACTTCTCTTAACGAATTTTTTATGGGGTAAGATTTTTTTCTCTAAATCTCGAGCTTTTCCAAACTTTTTAATGAAAAATCTGTATAAAGGGTAAAAAATACTTGTCATTACCGCAAAAAAGAAATATTCGTCGTTCAATAGTATAAATATCGAAAGAAAGTATCCCAGAAATCCAAATATGTACCTAATCGCTACAATAATTCCTAGAACTATTAAAATACTTATAAGGATGCTCAAAGATTTTTCCTTATCAGACATTTGACTTTCTTTTAGTAATGGTTTGCTTACGACTTTGGTAATAAGAAATAATATGGTTATAGAGATAAGTGTTTCAATGAGAATCATTACAAAATTTATATAATATCCAAGTTGAAAGATCAATCCTATCGTTTTATTTCACCTTATTAGTTATTTTTAGGATCTAAAGCATCTCTTAGGCCATCACCTATTAACATGAACCCCATTACTGCAATCAAGATAAAAAGACCAGGCCAAAAAGCGGCATAATATTGAGAAAACCTTGTCCGTGCGTAATTAATATCTGATCCCCAATCAGGAAGACTTTTGTCGCCAAAACCCAAAAAAGCAAGAGAGGCAAAACCTAAAATTGCAGCACCAACTCCACCAAATAAACTTATAATGATAGGTGCAATTGCATTCGGTATAATGTGAAAGAACATGACTTTGAAGTTTTTTGCACCCCCAGTTTTAGCTGCTTCAACATAAAGATTCTGTTTTACTTGTAGAACTGAGGCTCGCATAATTCTCGAGTAAGCAGGTATGGAAAGCATACCAAATAGGTATAATATCATTTGTAATTCTTCACCCATCATTTCAACAAAAAGTAT
>Ga0114930_10003043_pt1 | contig 14872 bp, 13 predicted proteins | sample AnhtaG_FD_87300 | JGI IMG/M metagenome (GOLD analysis project Ga0114930, IMG submission 87300) | Deep subsurface microbial communities from Anholt, Denmark to uncover new lineages of life (NeLLi) - Anholt_01485 metaG | ecosystem: Environmental > Aquatic > Marine > Oceanic > Sediment | place... | reverse complement strand
ACGGCCCTCAAATGCCACCAAAGCACTCGTGGCTCAGTGGTGTTCGTGACCACGATTAGATGGGGAGCTACCGGATACTCCAACCTGAGGGTCAATTGGCCTAAACCACGATCCCTTATGAGCAATGGTGGCTTTGGGATAGCTTGGACCCTAGAATCGCCTTAGCGACGGTCCTTCTCGGGCGATGCCAAGAGAGGGGAGCGCGCTCTGCCAGGTAGCTGCCGGGGCCAGAGAAAGCGGCCTTGCTTTCCGGCCCAGATGAAAGGAGCGATGGCATGCGCAGCACAGTTTCAGCTCGCATTCCACGGCCTGTCTTTTCCATTCTACTGGGGAGTTTCTGCGTTTTGTGCTGTTGGCTGTTCTGGGGAGGGCAACACGAGCTGGCCCCCTGAACCGTGCTGGCACCGGTCTCGAGCCAGAGCTCCACCACATCCTGGCGGCTTCAGAGATCAGTGACACGCCCGTCCCGACCTTGTACATGCCGCTTGTGATGCGCGATCATAGCCCCCTTGTCAACGGCGATTTTGAGGATGGACTGAGAGAGTGGGATACTGGACGGGGGCCGTTCTACGGACACGGTAGCGGGTCGCCCCAGGGGGTGGTTGCCTATGACGGAGGCTATCGAGCTCTGCCTGGCGACTCGAACGCCTCGAATGAGTCTCTCCCCGTTGGTTACGGCTACATCGCGCAGACCTTTACGGTAAGAAAGCGATATCTGCGATTGCAGTACTGGGTCTTCTCCTGGGACAAGGCCAAGGGTGCCCAACTGTACTGGGACACCTTTGAGGTCTCGGTGAACCGCCCTCCGGATCAGATCTGGGACAGCGAGCGGAACAACCGCGGCTGCGCGGGCGCGATGCTTAATCCCGAAGGGACGTTGCCCGTCCCAGGGGACGGGCTGGTTTTCTGCGGCGATCGGTCCGGTGATGAGGGGTCGTCGTGGGACACAGGAGGGTGGAAGACTGTCACGCTGGACCCGAGTGCTTTCCAGGGGAGAAGCATCACGCTATACCTGGCTATCTGGAGCCGTGAAGATGACCCGGAATTCTACAACGACGATGCCTTTTGGAACACCTGGGCTTATGTCGACAATGTTCAGCTCATCGACAGCATATCCGGGACCTCTGCGCCAGATGCGGATGGCTAGTCTCTGATGCGAAATGTAGCCCGGGCATCCCTATGCCCGGCTGTTGGCTTGGCACGTGCTGGGTACTTAATGAGCCACGAAAGCCGGAGCCCCTTCACAGACCGTGAAGGGGCTCCGGTACTTGTCAGAGGGATCAGGTGCAGGAGCTTTCTTTGCCCGCTGTCCTGGCTCATCCAACGGACGGAACGCTCCAGGTCTTCCGGTCCTCTATGAGAAAGTCCATGCCCAGTTTGCGCAGGCTTTCCTCAGAGGGAATGGTAGTATGTACGTCCCACCCACAGAATTCGAGGTATTCTCGGTTCAGGGTCTTGTGATCCACAGTGACGCCTTTGACATTGCCCTCGCTGAGAGGCGGATCGCCGATCAGTCGGCCTGGTAAGTTGCGGGTCAGCGGGTTATGGCCTTCGCGCAGGTTGAAGGCGTGGCGGATGGTGCCGATGCGCATCCCTGTTTTGAACACCTCGTCCAGCCCAAAGTCCCAGCCGGTGACCGCCGAAAGTTGCTTTGGCAAGGACTGGATGGGATAGCTTATGTAGCCGAACAGACAGAGCCCAGCGGCGTTGACCACGTGTGTCGAGTTCACCAGCTTCCAGTGGTTTTCGGCGGTGCCGGTATAGACGTATTTGTCCTGCTCTTTGAGATCCAGGTCAGGTGGCTCGATCAACTCTCCGCCCTGGGTGTGGCGGCCAGGCGTGGCATCCAGCGCGTAAGTCGTGGCCAGGCCCGGGATGAAACGCGGGTCGTGAGCGGGCACTTCTTCTCCCTGCACGTGGATGGCGAACTCGGTGCCGGCCTTGCCCAGCTTTTCCCAGGCAGCTTTGATCCCATCGGCCAAGATGGCACCGAACCCCTCTCGCTTGGCAATTTTCTCGGTCATAGCGACGATGGCCTCGGCGTGGCCCCAGGTCATTTCCAGGCCATCAGTCTGTTCCTTGGTCAACAGGCCGTTCTCGTAACACTCGATGGCATAGCCGATGGTCGCCCCCACAGAGATGGTGTCCAGCCCGTAGTCGTTGCAGATCTCGTTGAGCTTGACGATGGAGGCCAGGTCATCGTTCAGCAGATTGGTGCCAAACATGCACAACGTCTCGTACTCTGGCTTGTGGCCGATGCCGTCGTTCTTTTCCAGGGCGAATTTGCCGCTGTCCTGCCGCACCTTCCCTCCGCAGGCGATAGGGCAGCGCCAGCAGCCGTACCGCTTGTAGTCAGTCAGGCCGATGACAGCCTCATCGCTGATCCTGTCCGAGCGATCCCGCGGAAAGTCAACCATGGCTGAGCCTCCCCAGTTCCTGACCGGCGAGTCGCCGCTCTGCGCCGAGTCGGAGGTGATGCCACACGTGCCATAGTCGTGCAGGGTGTCGTAAAAGCCTGCATGCTGTTTTAGGTAGGTCCGTCGCAACTCTCTGATGCGCGCTTCATCGGCCATAGGGACGTCCATCTTGCCCTTGACGACCACGGCCTTGAGTTTTTTGGATCCCATCACCGCGCCCAGGCCAGAGCGCCCGGCGGCGCGTTCCTTGTCGTTCATGATGCAGGCAGTCAGGACCAGCTTTTCCCCGGCCGTGCCTATGGACGCGATTTCGACGTCCTCGCCGTGGCGCTCCTTTAGCAGGTCTTCCAGGTCGCTGACGTTCATCCCCCACAGGTCGCTGGCGTCGCGCAGCTCGCTCACACCCTCCTCAATGTACAGGTAGACCGGCTTCTCAGAGATGCCGGAGAAAAGCACCCCGTCCACGCCGGCGAATTTCATGTGAGGGCCAAAGTAGCCACCGCAGTTCGCGTCGCCCCAGGTGCCGGTGTTGGGCGACTTGGCCACGGCCACAAAGCGCGACCCGATGATGGCTGGCGTGCCCGTCAGCGGGCCGGTGAGCAGACCCAGAATGTTGTCCGGCCCCAGCGGATCGGCGCCGGCAGGTATGCGCTCGTAGAGCAGCCTGGCCCCGAGCCCATAGCCGCCGACATACTCTCGGCAGAGCTGTTCGTCCAGAGCTTCTTCTGTGATCGTCCCAGTAGAGAGATCGACGTTCAGTATCTTGCCCATGTATCCCCGTGCCATGTTCTCGCTCCTTTTCTTGGAATATCTTGTTGACTGGTTTCCGATAAAGCGCTCAAGCGGTCTCGAATTGGAGATGGAGTGCATGCGATGTGTGAAATGTGCGGACTGGAAGTCGGATTGACTACAATTGGAGGGCCAATCACGTCTCTGTTGGCAGTATGATACCACACCCCGGGGTTTTTGTCCACTGAAAGGCTTCTGCGGCGTGTCTCATCCTGGCACGAGTTGCGGCAACAGGGGAACTCTTGAAACGCTGAGGCACTGAACTCCCCGATCGCACTGGGAAGAGCCCATCGTTCAGTGGATTTCAGTGGATCAGGAAGTCAGTGATCACCCGCCCATGATAACGGGCACGACGTACACCTGGTCGCCATCGTGGAGCGGGGTGTCCAAGCCCTGGCGAAAACGCACGTGCTCGTCGTTCACGTATACGTTGACGGCTGGACGAAGTTTGCCGTTCTCGTCGCGCAGGTAGCGAGTGAGCTGGGGCAGTTTCTCTTCCAGGTTGCGCAACGCCTGTGCCACGGTATCGCCCTCGACACTTGTCTCGCGGACGCCGCCGGCCTTGGAGCGCAACAGGCTGGGGATTCTCACTTTAACGGACATCTTGGTGGTGCTCGCCCTTTCGGCGATGGGCCTGCACTTGCTCCAAGTTCAGGACACACATCACGTCATCGCCCATGGCGACAGCGTGAATGCCCTGCTTTGTCAGGTAGGTCACGACGTTCGCAGGCAGATACAACGACGAGAACACGGGAACCACTGGCTTGTTCACGTATTCTGGAAAGTACCAAAAGAACTCACCGCTCCTGACAAATTCCACAAAGTCCTTAGCGTACTCGGGCCGGGCGGTGACCTTGGTTTCGTTGAGTAGCACGGCCTTCTCGCCGACGAAAAGCGCGTCGAACTCGCGGCTCTGACGTAAATCATCGGTACGGGTCTTGGAAAGGCGCACGGCGAAAACGAGTTCCTTGCCACAACCCAGTCTATCGCACGCCAGGCGACGCAGATTGGGAGCGATAATATCTTCTACTACTGTCCCAAGCCGGTTGGATATGTTGCCCAATTGCCGGGCGAGTTCACGCAGCTCCATCTGCGCCTGGGTTTTCATTTCTTCGGTCGTGCGCTCCATGCGCAGCATCGCCATATTGACTTCCGTATTGACGGACGTCATCTGCTGCATAAACTGCCCAAATAGGACTTCCAGCCGGTCAACTCGTTCTTCGGTTATCAAGTACTCATGTTCCTTACAGCCAGTCAGCAAGAACAAGGATAACGTTCACATTATATCACACTCGAAAGGAAAAGCCAACGCTTCAAGCTCTTTGCACGCCCCACACATAGGCATCCAAGAAGGCCTCCAGGCGTGGGCCTCTATCAGGAATGGCTCGACCAGTTCATGACCGACCAGCCTGGTAAGGTTATTCCAGAGAAATATCCGCCAAGTGCTCTCATCGCTCCAGCCGGATTGACAAATCCGGCGGTGTTCAACGATGTTGTACAGTACGGGATCTGGCGATCCCTTGCGAGCAATGGTAGATCGCCAGGATGATTAAGCCCTGGAACTCTCAAAAAAGCGGTTGATACGCCGAGCGTCTGGCGGTGGCAGGGCAAATGACGCTCATGGCCGGATCTCAAAGAGATCCCGCAAAGCCTGAACTTCTCTCTCGGCTTCCTCAAGGGTTTCTGGGCCGAGACGGAGCTGAATGCCACGTTCCAGCAAAACGTCCTTCATTTGAGCCCAGCTCACGCCAGCCAGGCTGGCGGCCTTGCCCAGGGAAATCTCCTGAGTCTGGTAGCGATAGACAGCCAATTGAATGCGCAGGTCCGGGCGTCCGCGTAGCAAGTGACGCAAAGCGTCCTGGATGACGGCCTCCTCGCTCTCGTAGAGCCGGGCCTCAATAAACTCTCGAACCTTTAGCACCCGAATTCTCCTTTTCATTCCACCATAGCAGAGAACGCTCTCCACCATTGGCTGTTGACCGATTGCCGTGTCTCTCTGCTCTCAGATTATACATCACGTCCTTGTGAAACCTAAAATGGTCGTCCGACGCGGATCGAGCATCATCAAAAGACCCCGCCATCTCGCAGATGGCGGGTCCTTCTGTGAATGACACTGGCATGGCTGATTGACTGACAAATGTAACATTGGGCAAAGCTTGGATCAACCGCTGATGAACGCCGATAAACGCTGATGATTTCTAAAAATCGTGAACAATTCGTTTGACCTCAACTCTTGGTTGACCAAAGTTGAGCAACAGGCAAACGCGCAAACCTGTGGCCTTGAGGTAGTTGAGGCATTCGGCCATTTCGATGTTGCTCAGGGCTTTGATTGCCTTTAGCTCGACCAGAACGCAGCCCTCGACGCGCAAGTCCGCCACGCAATTACCTACCACGATTCCGTCATAGTGAACTTTGATGGGGTACTGCTGTTTAACCCTGATTCCTGCCTTGCGCAGTTTGTGAGCCGGTGCATTCTCGTAGACCTTTTCCAAAAAAGCCGCTGCCCAACTGGTTGCTCACAGCAAAAGCGCCCCCGATGATCTGCTCCGTCATCCGGTTCAGCTCCTCTCTGCGTGTTCTGTCTCGGTTCATCACTTTCTCGCCAACTCTTATCCGCGTTCATCTGCGTTCATCTGCGGTTGAATGTCAAATCTGTCAGCCAATCAGCTGGCATAGCTTGTTTTCCGCTGGTTTGGCTGGCTATTCTCCCTGTGCGATGGTCAAGAGCCGTCCATCGCTGCGGCCAAAGACTTCTGGAAAGTACATTTCGCTGGCCACGGTGGGGATGACCCGGTACTCGCCAGGGAGCGTGGCGCGGAAGGTGTAGGTGTATTCGTAGGTGCCCTTGGGCAAGTAGTCGGCAAAGAGCACCACCTTCTCGTCGCGCATCTCGCTGCGGCTGTACCAGTGCCACCACCACCAGTAAAAGTCGGCCCACATCGGGTTCTCAGACTGGCGACGGAGTCGAGGGTCTTGCTCCAGCAGGCTGGTGGTCGCCAGCCCGGTGTCGATCGCCTCTCCGCCCGCCGGCAGCGGGTCTTCGACGACCACATAGTACAGGTCGTTGGGCGCGATGATGGTCAGCTTGACGCGCACCGTGTCGCCTACCGCGATCTCTTGCACTTCGGGGCAGGGGGCTCCTTTCGTAGGCTCGCAGGCCGCGTCGGCATACTGGCGGTAGACGATGATGCCCCGATTGGCCGGTTCGATCTCTTCCACGGGCAGGTACACGCGCAGGTGGGCGGTGTAGTACAGCCGTCCATCGCCCGGGCCGCGCCCCACGTTCAAATAGTTCCCACGGTCTTGCAGCAGGTCGGCGATGGCGACACGCAGCTTGACGCTCTCGTCCACGTTTGCGCTGTCCACCATACCCGCTGCCAGCTCTTCGGTGTTGAGGGCCAGGGCATATTCATAATCGCCCTTAAGCTCGCCGGTGACCATCATCCAGTCGGTAAGGGCGATCAACGCCCAGGCGGTCTCCTGTGTCGTCTCCCAGATGCCGTCCTTGCGAGCCACCATCAGCCAGCGGACGACGTTGGGAATCAGGGCGTTCTCTGGATCGAGACGGGCCAGCGCGTCGAGGATCACACCCGTGGAACGGGTGTCGGTGTTCATCGCCCACCAGTCGTGGTGCTGTTCCTCCCAATGCGTGCCGGTCGCGCTGAGAATCGCTGCGTTGTTCAGGTCGGCAAGCAGGGTCTGGATCCTGGCGTCCCCTGCCTCGATCAGGTCGAGCGTCAGGGCCAGGAATGCACGGCCATAGTGCGATAGCTTTTCGCGATTGGCGAACAGGTCGCCGGTGTGCTCGCTGGCCCAGGCCGTGGCTCCCGCCTCGGCCATGGCATAGAGGATGAACGCCTGGCGGTTGGCGTGGCGATAGTTCTCCAGCCTGCGCGAGTTCACCAGTTGCCCGTTGAGGTAGCTCAGCCCGCGCTCGACGACCTGCGCGTCCACCACAAAGTCGGCCTCGCGCGCTTTCGACATGGCGAAAATGATGTAAGCGGTGATGTAGGGGTTGCTCTCCCGAGCCGACCGCCACCAACCCCAGCCGCCATCGTCGCGCTGTTGGAGGTACAGTTTTTCCAACCCCTCCTCGACCAGACCGGGGAGTTTTCTTTCCAGCTCTGGGTTCGAGATGCCCAACTCTTGCAGAGCGCGATAGGTGAGGATATTGGGCAGAAAGCGGGACACGATTTGCTCGGTGCACTCGTACTCGAAATGCTCCAGGTACTTGAGCCCGTCACGCATCCCGGCGGCGAGAGAGGGATCGAGTTGAATCAGCAACTCGCCACGGCGGTCGTCGTAGCGAGGCGGCAGAGCGACGACCTCTGTTCGCGCCCCTTCACCGACCAGTTGTCCGCCCGTTCCCACAACCTCGGGCGCTGTGTAACGATAGACGGCCAGCGTGCCGCCGGGACCGGTGGTCAGGCGTGGACGAGCCGCGTCGCTGTACTCGCCAGAGACAGCGCTAAAGATCACCTCGACGTTAGGCACGTCCTCCACCGTTACTCGCCAGGTGACCTTGCTCTCACCGCGGGCGGGCACGGTAACTTGCTGCTTCTCGGGATCGTGGAACGTCAGGCCGCTGCTGCCAAGCGCTACCTCGGTCTCCAGGTCCTGGTCGGTGTTGTTGCTGACCAGCGCGGCCAGATATGCCTCGTCCTCCACCACAAAGAAGCGCGGGGTTACAGGGCGCACCAGCAGCGGCTTGGTGACCAGCAGTTCGACGGTTGCCTCGCCCACTTTTGTATCCACCGTCGCGCCGACTCCCCGGAAGACCCAGGTGGTCAGGTTGTCGGGCACCCGCACCTCGACCTGTCCGCGGCCTGTCTTGTCGGTGACGAAATCGGCACGCCAGTAGGCGGTGTCGGCAAACTCTTCGCGCAACTCTACGCCAGGAGGTGGGGCTGCGCCTTTCTCTCTGGCTTCTGCCGCCATCGGCGCAGGGCTAGCCATCACTTCCTTCTCGACGACGACCGTTTCTACTACCTCGCGACCCCCGCCCAAAGACTGATCGGCCTCCTCTTGAGCAAACTGCTCTTCCTGCGCGATCAGCAGGCGATTGAGCGAGATGGACAGGCCGCTGCCGGTGTTTACCCCCAGCCCTCGACGCCCGTAGAACGCCTCGAGGATCGCGTTGGGCTGGCGGGGCTTGAGCGAGAGGACGGCCTTGTCCACCAGGTCCAGGGAAAAAGCCGCCGATACCGGCTCCCCTGCGGCGTCTGTCGCCTGTACGTCAAAGGTCACCGTGTCGCCAGGTCCGACCTGCTCGACGCTGGGCTCAAGTGTGATCTGCAACTGCTGCGGCTCTGGCTCCACCGTCAAGGCAGTGTAGCCCACTTTGTGGGTCGCTACGGGGTTGTCCGCATCCTTGCCTTTGACGATCACCACCGAGACATAGATGTTGGGCACGTGGCGCTCGGTAATCGGCAAGCGGTAGACGTGGCTGTTGCTGGGAAGCTCAAGTACCTCCTGGCTCAGGATGCCGCCGCGCTCGACGGTGATCCACGCCCACTGCTCTCCCTGAAAGGGGGAGGGGATCAGGATCTCGGCGATCTCTCCGGGCACGTAGACGCCCTTGTCGGCGATTAGGTCGATGCGGTCGTCGTTCGTCCGCCGCCAGGAGACGTAGTCGCGCCCGCTGGCCCAGACGAAAATGCTGGATCGCGCTGCAGGCTCCGCACCGGCGACTGTACCAGTCGCTCGGGACTCGGCGATGACGTGGTACGAGCCTCCCTGAGGGGGGACAAAGGTGAAGGTTGCTTCTCCGTTGTCGCCAGTAGTGATCCGCTCCTCAGAGATCTTGGTTTCCTGGGTCGTCCACTCCCAGCGGCCGCCACCGGACTCGTTCTCGACCCACACGTTCTTCCACTCGCGGCGGTAGACGGAAAGGACGAGTTCTTGATCCGGTAGGCGGTTGGCCTCCCAGTCCACGGTCAGCAGGTCAACCGACATTTCCACCTCCGCCTGGCCCACGTACTGCCTGGGGGCCAGGCCGACGTAAAGGCTGCTGCGGTGGGCGATGGCTTCTCCCCGGCCCGAGATCACCTGCCCATCGTTGCCGGGCACCGTGGCCTCGACGATCAGCTTGAGGCTGCGGGTGATCGGTTGACCCGTCTCGCCTATCCATTCTCCGGGCAGGTCGATGATCAGGTTGCCCTCGGCATCGGTGCGCCCGGAGCCACTGAGCAGCACGGCCGGCGGCGGGAGAGGGCGCCACCAGCAGTAGCGGCATGCCCACGGATCGTCGGTGTCGCTGAACGAGTATCTGCCAAACTGCGGCGGGTCAAAGGTGTAGGTCTCGCCGATGACGTTCCACTGGACCGGTGCATCCTTGACCGGACCCCCGAAAAAGTAGCGAACAGAGACGGTCGCCTGGTTCCGCTGCCCAAGCACCACCTCCTGCTCCTGGGCCTCGACCGTCACCTCGAATTCGGGGGGACGGTAGGCTGCCACCTGGAAAGAGTGCCCAAAGCCCGTGTCCCCAGCCAGGACGTTGAGGTAGTAGTTGCCCAGCGGCGCAGCGTCGGCCAGCGCCAACTCGCCGTTGAACGCGCCAAACTCGTCGAGGGGCAAGGGGCGGTCGAAAACCGTCTCGCCGCTTGCGTCGTGGATCGTGACCTGAACGGTGGACACGTCGGGAAGCGCGTATGCCACGTCCTCCTCACGGCGGACGATCCCCCGAAAGTATACCATCTGCCCGGCGCGGTAGATGGGCCGGTCGGTGTAGGTGTGAACACGGTAGCGTTGGTATCCCTCACCCCCGGAAAAGCCAAATTCCCAGGAAGAGATGCCCTGGTTCCAACGGCCCGCGCCCACCGTAAAGGGCGATTCGCCAATCACGACCAGGTCGTAGAAATGACGCGAGGTCCTCTCAAAGCGGGCCAGGCCAGCGGCGCCGGTCTGCGCGGACGCAGGTCGTCCGTCCGGTCCCCTGAACGGGGTGCCGTCGTACCAGTTATGGACCTGCAACTGCAAGCCATTCACCGGGCGTCCGCTGCCCAGGTCAGTGGCCCAGACCAGCATTTCGTCTCCAGTGGCCTTGATCGTCAAGTTGATCGTAGAGACGACGAGCAGATGACGCTCTTTCCATCGTTCTTGCTTTACGTCGGGTGAGGTCACCTCGACCAGGTAAAAGCCGGGCTCCAGCTTGCCTCCGCCTTTGACCAGGTCAATGCGTGCGTATTTGAGCTCGTTGAGCGGCGCACTGACCTGTTCGCGCCAACTGCGCAAGAGTTGGGAAGGCTGCAGATCCTGCCAGTTGCGCTCCATCTGAAAGAACTCGTCCTTGCTGAGGGCATAGAGTTCGAGATCCAACTGCTCGGTATTGACATAGGACACAAAGAGGCGGGCCGGATCAAGTGCATCCAGGGTGCTGATGTTCCCCGGCACGTGCAAGCGAACCCTCGGGTCGATGGGTGCGGTGCGAAAGCGAACGGTCATGCGCTGATCGGTGGTGTTGCCATAGGGGTCGGCGATGTCGGGGCCGATACGCACCTCATAGTCGGTGGAGGGCCTGGCCCCGAACCGAAGGACAAACGTGTGGTTCCAGTCGTTGAAATACGTATAGACCTGCGTGGGCGACAAGGGAGGCGTCATCTCGAGGTTGGGCATCACCGTCTCCGGGTCGATAGTGGTGTTGAAGACGATCTCAAAGCTGGTGTACGGGTAGGCGTTGCGCTCCCCGTTCTTGGGCTCGGTGGACACGATGCGCGGCAAAGGGACTGTTTTGAACTGCCACTCGTAGGCCTCGCGCATCCCAGCGGAGGCTATGTCTCCGCTTACGCTTGATGCACTCTTGACGCCGGCCTCGACGCGAGCGGTGTAGGTTCTGTCAAAGTCGAGCATCTCTCTGGGGGTGAACACCAGGGTGTCGTTGTCAACCTGAAAATCGCCCTTGACCGCGCCTCCCAGGAAGCCACCTCCCGTGAGGCTGAACGCATCGATCGCCGAGGAGGCGTCAATTGGCTGGTTAAAGGTGACCCGAATCACGATGTCGGGCCTTACCGGACGATCGCTCTCCGCGCGGGGCGTCGTCCACACCACTTTGGGCGGCTCGGTGGTGAACGACCACGCATAGTCGGTCTCCAGCAATCCGCCAATGGTGTCGCTCAGCCCGGCGGGGACGCGGGCCGTGAACCGCGTTCCCCCGGCGAGCGGTCGATCGGGCTTGAATACATAGATCGAGGTATTGAGCCATTCGCCCTTTCCGGTGACGTCCGGCTCAAGGATCAGCGGGTCGGGCAGGTCGGCCTGCTGCGCCAGCGTGGTCAAAGGGACCACCGGCCGGTTAAACATCATGGTGATCACGCTGTCAGCCTCTACGTCCACGCTGCCGGGCGCGGGGATGACCTGTCCTACTTGTAGGTACCCGACAGTGTTGAAGCGAAAGCGGTACGCCCCGCCGAGCATGGCTCCTTCCGTATCGCGAGCGCTTTGTCCCAGGTAGATGTGATAGTTGGTCCCGCGCTCGAGGGCGGCGGGCAGAAAGCGCACGGTGCGTTCGCCGGCCCACTCGAACCGACCAGCGACCGCAGGCGAGATATCGAGCGCCCGCTCTACCGATCCACGGTCCATCGCTCGGTCAAAGACCAGCTCTACTGCGCCATCAAGGGGCAGCTCCTCGCCCGGCAAGGGGCTGTGCTGCACGACGATGGGCGAGACCATGCCGACAGGCACGGGTTGATCGGAGGGCAGTGGGGTGGGCGTCGGGGCCGGGGTGTGAGTCGGTGGCACCGGGGAGGGGGACGGTGTAGGCGTGGCCGTAGGCCTGCTCCGAAGCCGCAGGCAGGCGGCGGACAACGTACTGGCGATGAGCAGTAGGGTCAGAACGAGGTATAGGGGTTGGCGTTTCATCAGCGCGCTCCTTGTGTTCTTGAAACAGGTGCTTGCGGAATGGCTATGGCGTCGCACCATATAGACGCCAGCGGCAGGGCAAAGGTTCCATGAGCCAACTCTTGTATGGGTTCGTTGTCATCTATTGAGCACTATCTCCTTACGTTGCGGCTGAGAGCGCCGTGGCAGCAAGTTTCCCCAGGCGGGCGTCGACTTGACGCAGGGTCTCTTGGATAGTGTCCACCGTCTCTTCGTCGAACAGCGTTTCCCCACATTGCTCACACATCCAGGCTGGCACGTCGTCCATGATCAAATGATACCCTTTTCGGGTAGCTGTGTAGCTTGCGTTTCTCCGAACCAAGGTACCTTTACAGCAGGGACAAGGGTTCATACCTTGGGGATCATCGAGCACTCGAGCCTCCACTAGACCACAAAGAGCACTACTGTGATCAGCGCCCTTCTGTTCTCAGTGGCGCGACAGCTCACAGCCAGTCCTCCACACGCAAGTTGTCGACGTACCGAAAGTGGCGATCCGAAGAGAGCACGACCAGACCGTGCAGTCGAGCAACGGCCGCGATCTGCGCATCGGTGCCAGGGATGGGACGACCTTTGGCTTTCAACTCGGCCCTGATGCGTCCATACTCGTTGGCCACGGCTGTGTCAAAGTCTAGAGTGGGGATATGACTCAGTAGATTGCTGATATTGCGCAGGTTATGCGCTTGACGGTGGCTGGCGCAGGCGGCAAAGTACAACTCACCCAGCACTGTGATGCTGATAAAGAACCGATCCTGCGGTTGCCCCCGGCTCGTTAACAGCGTATGCAACTCGTCCGTAGCGCCCATCACCTTGGCAGCGTGGTTGGTATCAAGCAGATAGGCTGTCATGGGTGTCTTCCAGCTCCATGAGCCGTGATTCCTCAATGTCCTGCGAGATCTCTTCCAGTTCGCCCGGCTCGAACTCCCAGGTGCCTGCGCACGCCAGCAGATCTTGAAGGCTTCCCCGGGGCATACCAGGTCGTGGAGGAACGATGGGACTTGAGCGCTCGAGCAGAGAATCAATGTAGTCGAGCACCTGGATGAGTTTGTACAGAGGTAGTTCATTCAGCCGACCGATCGCTCGTTGTCTTAATCGGGCGATGTCTTTCATGGGAAAACCCTCCCTTGGCGCAAGTGTTGACACTTTAATTATACCACAACTTCTTTCTCGTGGCGTCGCTGGCTTCGATCGTGTTTTTCAGATTCGGGGCGAGCCACCATTCTAGGCCGCTGCTGCCCTTTGAAGTTGAGCTCATTCAACGCTTGCGCGAGTACACGACGACGTTGCGCGAAATCGCACGCAGGGATCGCGAGACCCTTCTATGAATGTTCAGATAATGTACTGTGGTAGGGGCATCCCTATGCCCCCGCAGACGCATAGGGATGCGTCTGCTACCTGGGGCTCTGTGCTAACGGTCTCTGTGCCACACCGTGCTTCTGGAAATTGACCCCCCATCTGGGGGCTGGTATAATGGGCGTATGGACGTGATCGAGCGACTCAAGACCTTGTTGCCTGACTTGCTGGCTCTCTCCCCGGTGCGACTGGCCTACCTGCACGGATCGGTTGCCCGAGGCCGGGCATTGCCCGACAGCGATGTGGATATTGCCCTGGTGGGTGGACCAGACCTTGCGCCAAACATGAGGCTGACGTTGGCCCTGCGCCTGGAACGACAGTTGGCCGAAGCGGGCATTCCGAACACCGACGTGCGCTTTATTGACGACGCACCGCTGCTGGTGCGCGGCGAGGTAGTCACCCAAGGGGTGCGCGTGTACGCCGCGTTGCCGCAGGCGCGGGTCGCCTTTGAAGTGCCGCTGCTCAGCCTCTATTTTGACTTTTTGCCCGTCGCCCGTCGCCTGCAAGCTGCCTACTTGGACTACGTTGAGGAGCATGGGTTGTATGGTTGACGGGGCCAAGGTACAGCAGCTCATTGAGCGCTTGCGCGAGTACACGACGACGTTGCGCGAAATCGCACGCAGCGATCCAAAGCTCTGGAAAAGCTAGCTCCTACGTTTCCAGTTCCCCGTCGCTCTCGCTCAACGCTTGACGCGGCCAAGCCCTCTGAGGAAGCAGGCGCCCACAGCAGTCATCAGATGAGTGCCTCAGTACCGTGAACCGATCACCTCCAGGTCGGCATCATCCCAGAACATCTGGTTCCATCCGAGTGTGCAGACGGCTGGGTGTGCATAAGCCCACACGCTGACCTGCGTGTACACGGCCGTTGCCGTGACCTCGAACCGGTGCCATTCGTCGTAAGGATCGTGAACATCGGACCAAATGATGTGGGCCGAGGTGTAGGACTCTCCGCCGTAGGGATCGACGCCCACCCGGAAACGTAGCTCGTCAGGGTCCTATCCCGTGCCGCACACCGGCAGGAGTCTCAGCGCTTTTCGCATAGGGATTCCTTTCTGGTAGAATTTGAGCACTGCCGTCCTGTTCGCTGATCAAGAGCACGCGTCGGGCTGTTGGGAGAGCACACAGGGTTCTATTATATCACAAAGGAGGGTTTTTGCACCAGGGGACGGGTGCACTGGTTCCTCGATTCTAGCAGTTTTCTAGTCGTATCATAACGCAGAAGTTACTTTGCTTCGATATAATCTTGAAGAGACCATGTGGGCTTTGGGACTATGACTTTTGCTGGCGTATGCTCTTGTAAGGAACGATCGTGAATACAGTGAGACCTCTGCGCAAGCCGGGCATCCTTGTCAAGGACATAGGCGGTGAAACCTTGCTCTACAGCGCCGAGCAAGAGGCGATCCACGTCCTCAACCCTGTCGCAAAGCTGATCTGGGAGCTTT
>Ga0114930_10003042_pt1 | contig 14876 bp, 12 predicted proteins | sample AnhtaG_FD_87300 | JGI IMG/M metagenome (GOLD analysis project Ga0114930, IMG submission 87300) | Deep subsurface microbial communities from Anholt, Denmark to uncover new lineages of life (NeLLi) - Anholt_01485 metaG | ecosystem: Environmental > Aquatic > Marine > Oceanic > Sediment | place... | reverse complement strand
TAGCCCTGGCCGCCCAATCAATAAAGACCGGTGATGCTGAGGTTGTCATTGCTGGTGGCATGGAAAGCATGAGTACTATCCCTTACTATGTACCCAAAGCCAGGTGGGGAGCCAGAATGTTCAACGCTGAAATGGTTGATGGTATGGTTTATGATGGGTTGTGGGAGATATTCTATGATTATCACATGGGATTAACATCAGAAAATATTGCCGAGAAATATAGTATAACCCGAAGGGAACAGGACGAAATTGCCCTGATGAGTAACCAGAGGGCACTGGCAGCGACAAAGAATGGTATATTCAAGGAAGAGATAGTCCCCGTAGAGATTAAACAGAAAAAAGAGACTATACTGTTTGATACCGATGAACATCCCAGGGAGACCTCTATAGAGGCTCTAGCTAAGCTGACCCCGGTGTTTAAGGAGAATGGGTCAGTAACCGCCGGGAATGCCTCAGGGATAACTGATGGCGCGGCTGCCGTAGTGGTAATGTCAGCCGAAAAAGCAAAAGAGCTGGGACTAAGGCCAATGGCGACCATCCGCTCTTACGCCTCTGGTGGTATTGACCCGGCATATATGGGTCTCGGTGCTGTTCCGGCAACTAAGAAAGCACTTAAACGAGCCGGGCTCAACCTAGAGGATATAGACTATATCGAATTAAACGAAGCCTTTGCCTCTCAAGCCATCGGGGTGATGAGGGAGCTTGGTTTTGATTACCAAAAAGCGAATTTCCACGGCAGTGGAATTTCATTGGGGCATCCCATAGGCTGTACTGGAGCTAGGATTATAGTCACCCTTGCTTATGAAATGATACGCCGAGATTTTAAATTTGGCTTGGCGACCCTGTGTATTGGCGGCGGTCAGGGGATGGCTATGATTTTAGAAAGAAAATAAAGACCCAAACTAAGCTGACCCCGGTGTTTAAGAGAGACGGATAAGTAACGGCAGGGAATGCATCAGGATAACTGGAGACTACTTCCCTCTTTTTTCGTAGTCAGGACACCAGGTAGCGTTGGGGCGGGCTGGATTATGGCATGCCCCACGCCAATTCCATTTGCAGCTGTCGCACAGGAATATGTTCATTCCCAGCGCCTTCTTAATCCTGACCTTAATCCTGTGTCCTAAGGGGGGTTCTTGTTTTGGCCTCATCTGTATCCTAAGTTTAATTTAACGAAATTACGTCGTTAGTTTACCAACTTAGGCCCAATGTTGCAACAAGAATTGTCTTTTAGGTTTAGGGAGGGAGGCTAAGTTTGGGGTCCCGATAAACTAAGGAGGCGATAATGAATATACTGGTCACCGGGGGTACCGGCTTTATTGGGGCTGAGGTAGTGAGGCAGTTAGTCGCCAAGGGGCATAAGCCCGTTGTCTCTCGCTCCAGTGAGGCTAAAAAGCGGCTCTATGACATTGAGGATAAGGTGACACTGGTTCGGGGCAACTTGGGTAACTTTTCCCATGTCCTGAACGTTGTTAAGAATTATGATATTAAGATTATTTACCATTTAGGAAGTATGCTTTCGGTTCCTTCAGAAGAGGACCCGTGGGCTTCATTTGACGTTAACGCCAGGGGCACCTTCCACATCTTAGAAGCGGCTCGTCTTTTTGGAGTGAAACAGGTTATCTTTACCAGTTCAAGAGGCACCTATGGCATCGATATAAAGGGGGATACTATTGACGAGTATTCCCCTCAGCTCCCTACCGGTTTTTATGGGATTACCAAGGTCTTTGCTGAACTCATGGGGCGTTACTATGGTAGGAGATTCGGACTTGACTTTCGTGGTGTGCGTCCCCCTTCGGTAATTGGGCCTGGAGTGAGAACTCCTGGCGCTGTTCAGTGGACCTCCTGGGCCATTGAAGAGGCATATAAAGGCAACCCGTTTACTATCTGGGTAAGTCCAGAGACCACTTACCCATCACTCTACTATAAAGATGTTGCCGCCGGCATTGTTCAGCTGGCTGAGGCTCCCAAAGAGAACATCAAGACAGTGGTCTACAACCTGGGAGGGATTAAACCTCTTTTCTCGGCGCAGGAGTTGGTGGACGAGGTAAAAAAATACTTCCCTGACGCCAAGCTGGATTTTAAGCCTGATACTTCGGGGATAGGGGGGGACAGGCTCCTAATCCCCGTGAATATTGATGATAGCCCAGCCCACGACGAATGGGGGTGGCAGCCACGATACTCATTACGAGAGCTTGTCAGGGATTTCATCCAGGAGTTGAAGAGTCACCCCGAGCGGTACGACTGAACAGAAGGGGAGCTTACCAGTTTCTATTCTCTGCAAGTCTATTTCAAATTGTGGTAAAATATAGCAACTATATTGGAAGGTAATTTGCTATGACTACCCCTAAGGTTAAAAAAGAGGAAGAGCTGAAACTGGAGTCGCTGACCTGGGGCGACTTAACCTGGGTCAACATTGAGAAACCAACAGAGCGAGAGACAGAATATCTGGCGCAAAACTACCCCTTCCACCCCCTGGATTTAGATGACTGTCTCAGCCGAATACAACGACCCAAGATAGACGAATATAAAGACTACCTATTCTTAGTCTTGCACTTCCCGGTATTCAATAAAGAAGCTCGGCTAACTGCACCCAGTCAGGTTTCAGTTTTTATCGGTAAAGATTACCTGATTACCCTGCATAAAGGAGAACTCAAGCCACTGGTGAAGCTGTTCCGGGAATGCCAACTTGATGAAGAATCACGGCAAGAGCATTTCAACCACGGCTCTGGTTATCTCCTTTACCGTATAGTTGACAGGCTGGTTGACTACTGCCTGCCCATCCTGAACAAGATTGGCGACAATATTGAACGCACTGAGGACAATATTTTCGCCAGCAGCAGAGTGCCCAAGGCGATTGAGTACCTCTCTTTACTGCGGCGTGATGTCATCTCTTTTCGCCGCACCATCTGGCCCATGAGAGCCGTTATTGGCAGCCTGGAACCAAAGGTTCGCCGTTTTACTGACATGGATATGGTGGTTTACTTCGGAGACACGGTTGACCACGTGGATAAGATTTGGGATGGCCTGGATGAGTATAAAGAGATAATTGAAGGGTTAAATGCTACCTATGATTCCTTGGCTACTCATCGTACCAACGAGGTAATGCGAATGTTGACCATTATTGCTACTATCCTGCTGCCTATTACCGTAGTGGCGAGCATCTTCGGAATGAACATCCCCTTGGGGCTTTTTAAAGATTCTGCCTATTCCTTCCTCTATGTATTCCTCATCTGCCTGGCAATTATTGGCGGTATGCTCTACTTCTTCCGCCGCCAACACTGGATTTGAAAATGAACGTCTCGCACCGGTTGGTGATTATTGCCGCTATCTTTGTTACCTGCCTGATTACCGCCAATACCATTGCTGTGAAGGTAATAAGTCTTGGTCCTTTTATCCTACCTGCAGCCATAATGATTTTCCCTTTGAGCTATATCTTTGGTGATATCCTCACTGAGGTCTATGGCTATCGCTGGGCAAGGAGAGTCATCTGGCTCGGCTTCTTTTGCAACCTTATCTTCGTCATCTTTGCCTGGGTGGGGCAGGTTCTGCCACCAGCTCCTTTCTGGGAGGGGCAGGAGGCTTACGAGAGCATTTTGGGCTATACGCCGAGATTACTCGTCGCCTCGTTCGGTGGCTACCTGATTGGCGAGTTCGCCAACTCTTTCGTCCTGGCGAAGATGAAGATTTTAACGCGGGGACGCTGGCTGTGGAGTCGGACTATTGGCTCTACCATAGTGGGGCAGGGGCTGGACAGCTTAGTATTCATCACCTTAGCCTTTGTTGGCACTCCTTCATTTATGCTGATAATGATTTTATATCACTGGCTAGCCAAGACAGTTCTTGAAGCTATCGCTACCCCGTTTACCTATGCTGTGGTAAACTTCTTAAAGAAAAGAGAGGCGATTGATACCTATGACTACCAAACAAATTTTAACCCCTTCCTCATTTCACATTAGAAGTTTATGGTTTTGACTAGGAGGACTAATCAAAACGGTGGATATACAGATTCTTGGGGCGCACAACTGTGAATCACAGAAGTCAAGACTCATCAGCCTGTTAATTGATGAAGTCCTGGCTATAGACGCTGGTAGTCTTACCTCTAGCTTATCTTTTGAGGCTCAACAAAGACTTAAGGCGCTCCTCATCACCCATGAACACTATGACCATATTAGAGATATCCCGGCTATTAGTATGAATTTTTACCTGGAGAATGCTACTATCAATATCTACTCTATCCCTGATGTGCGTGATGCCCTCTCCACCTACCTATTGAATGGTAAGCTTTATCCTAAATTCTTGGAAAAGCCAGAAAATAAGCCAACAATTAGGTTCACCGTAATAGAACCGGGCAAGAGTGAGCAAATTGTAGATTATAGTATCCTGGCTTTGCCGGTAAATCACCTTATTCCCGCCGTGGGCTATCAGGTTACCTCTCCCGATGGTAAGGTAGTATTCTATACCGGGGATACCGGACCAGGTTTGGCTGATTGCTGGAAGCGTATATCACCCCAACTGCTTATCGTGGAAGTTACGGCATCAGATAGATTCAAAGAATTTGCTGGAAGTGGAGGGCACCTTACGCCCAGTCTGCTCAAACAGGAGTTAATTACCTTCCGAGAGCTTAAGGGTTACCTGCCACGGGTAGTTACGGTTCACATGAGCCCTGGTTTGGAGGCAGAGATAGAAGCTGAAATAGCAGCCGTGGCCGAGACACTAAATAGTCCAATCACCTTGGCTTATGAAGGGATGCGGCTTCACCTTTAAGGGCAGTCGTTTTATAGGTAGTAGGCTACAATAGGACTGAAGGGAGTTATAATAAGTAATCCAAGATTTATTGTTGATAGCAATGTGGGTAAGCTAGCCAAGTGGCTGAGGATGATGGGGTATGATGCGCTGTTCTTTGAGGGCAGTAGCGACTCCCATATGATAGCCACTGCTCTAGCTGAAAACAGAGTGATATTAACCAGAGATACCCAGGTTATGAGAAGGCGGGTGGTAACCAGCGGTAGGCTCAGGGCGATTCTCATTCAGAGTGATGAACCTGAGCAGCAAATGCGTCAGGTAATGGACACTCTGAAGTTGGATTGCCAGTTTCAACCGTTTTCTATCTGTCTGGAATGCAACCAACCCCTGTTGGAGAGGAGTAAAGAAGAGGTGAAAGACCTGGTGCCACCCTATGTTTTCCAAACCCAAAGTCAGTATATGGAGTGTTCCGCCTGCCACCGTATCTACTGGAGAGGAACTCACTGGCAGGCAATGACCAGGAAACTGGAGCATTTGGTAAAAGGTTGACCTTAGAAATTATTTATTGACCTCACCCCCTTTATCCCCCTCTCCTTAAAAGGAGAGGGGGCTGGATTAGTTTTGAACGGGTGAAACCCCTTCAATCTACCCTCTTTAACTAAGGAGGAAGAGATTTTAGAGAGGGGCGAAGCTCCTCTCTTACCTACATTCCCCCTTTCCTTAGCAAGGAAAGGGGGTCAGGGGGATAGGTTGCCAAACAATCCCTTGACCACAGTCTAATATATTGCTACACTCTAAATTACAATGAATTAGGAAGGTAATGGTGAAAATTGTAACCGTTAACCAGATGCGTCAGATAGAAGAGGGCTGTGCCAAGATTGGTATATCCGTCAGTGTGCTTATGGAAAATGCCGGCAGGGCGGTAGCTGAGGAAGTCAGAAAAATCCTGAGCACAGTTGACCAGCAACGCATCCTAATCCTGATAGGACCGGGTAACAATGGTGGTGATGGGTTGGTGGCTGCCCGCTATCTTCATGACTGGGGAGCGAAGGTTAGCCTTTATTTTTTTAGTCAGAGACCGGCAGATGACCCCAACTTTAAACTGATTCAGGAACGGGGTATAACTTATGTTGATATAACTCAGGATGAAAACATGGACAAACTGAGTGAAATATTACTATCTACTGACACCATTATTGATGCTCTGTTTGGCACTGGTAAAAGTCGTCCCCTTCGTGACATCTTTCTGCGGGCACTAGACACAGTGGGTAGAGCCAAGAGGAAACGACCCGACCTTCGCATCATTGCCCTGGACCTGCCCTCGGGACTTGATGCTGATACGGGTGCTGTAGACCCGGCCTGTCTCTACGCTGATTATACTATTACCCTTGGTTTCCCCAAACCAGGCTTATTCAACTCCCCGGGGAAGGAAAGGGTGGGTAAACTTACTGTAGTTGACATTGGCATACCCTCATCCCTGGCTGAGCGGGTGCACTCAGAGCTTCTCACCCGTGACTGGGCCAAGTCAGTTCTCCCCAGACGTCCGCTTGAGGCTAACAAGGGAAGCTTTGGCAGGGTTCTGGTGGTTGCCGGCTCAATCAATTACATTGGCGCTGCTTACCTGGCTTGTAGTGGTGCCATACGGGTTGGGGCTGGGTTGGTAACGCTGGCAACTCCCATCAGCCTCCAGCCTATCCTGGCTTCAAAGCTAACTGAAGTAACCTATCTTCCCCTACCTGAATCCCGCCGTGGCATCGTCTCACCAGGAGCCGCTAAACTTATTCATCAACAGCTAGCTCAATACGATGTCCTCCTGTTGGGCTGCGGGTTGGGACAAAGCCGAGCAGCTATAAGATTCATCGGAACCACACTTCTCAAGGGGGAGGTAACACTGCCGCCTCTAGTCCTTGATGCTGATGCCCTCAATACTCTAGCCAGAATCCCTGACTGGTGGCTGCAGCTACCCAGCGATGCTATACTTACTCCACACCCCGGCGAAATGGCAAGATTGACTGAGGTATCGGTAGATGAGGTACAACAAGACAGGCAGGAAATGGCGAAACGGGTATCTCTGGACTGGCAAAAGACCGTTGTATTGAAGGGAGCCTATACCGTTATTGCTACTTCAGATGGACAATGTCGGATTAGTCCTATAGCTAATCCGGGGCTGGCATCAGCCGGGACCGGTGATGTATTAAGTGGTGCTATAGCTGGGCTGTTAGCCCAGGGTCTGTCACTTTTTGATGCTGCTGCCTTGGGTGTCTACCTCCACGGTGAAGCTGGTGAAATGGTTAAGGCTAGGTTAGGCGATGCTGGTATGATTGCCACTGACCTTCTACCAGCACTACCCCAAGTCATTAAGCAATTAAAGGAAACCTAACCAAGCCAAGTGAAATTAGATGGGAATAGCATGCTGTTAGCTATCGATATCGGAAATACTAGCACTATCTTAGGGGCTTTTGAAGGCGATGAGCTTCGGGCTACCTGGCACATGGCTACTAGTGTTCACCAGATGGCAGATGAGTATGCTGTTTTGCTGCTTAACCTGCTGCACCACCAGAAGCTAGACACATCTGATATTAAAGAGGTAGCCTTGTGTAGCGTTGTTCCGCCACTAATAGCCACCTTTGAGGAGCTATTTCAACGATATTTTCGCATCTCGCCCCTGGTGGTAGGGGCTGGGGTTAAGACTGGGGTGCGCATCCGTATGGACAACCCTAGAGAGGTTGGTGCCGACCGTATCGTAAATGCTGCTTCCGCCCATCACCTCTATGGTGGTCCGGTAATCATTACTGACCTGGGCACAGCCACCACCTTTGATGTAGTATCCAAGGAAGGGGACTATATGGGAGGGGCTATTGCCCCGGGTATAGTCACTGCTACTGAAGCTCTGTTCATGCAGGCAGCGATGTTGCCGCGGGTGGAATTAACTCATCCCCAACGGGCTATTGGTACCAGCACTGTTGCTGCCATGCAGTCAGGGATTATCTTTGGCTATGTAGGTCTTATTGAAGGCATGGTGGCTCGTATCCAGCAAGAGTTAGGAGAAAAGGCTAAAGTGGTGGCTACCGGGGGTTATGCTGAACTTATAGCTAAAGAAACAGCGGTAATTGATGTGGTAAACCCCAATTTGACACTGATTGGGTTAAGGCTCATTTACCTGATGAACCAAGCCTAACCGGGTGAGGAGGCAAGGATGTTAGCTAACAAAACTATAGTCTTGGGCATAACTGGAGGCATAGCTGCCTATAAGGCAGCCGACATTGCCAGTAAATTAACCCAGGCCGGGGCTAAGGTTGAGGTAATTATGACTGAGTCAGCGACCAGGTTTATAACACCACTAACGCTGCGCAATATTACTGGTCGACCGGTAGTAACTAGCATGTGGGAGCCTGCCACTGAGTTTAGCCTTGAGCACGTAGCCCTGGCTGAGGTGGCTGATGTGGTGGTTATTGCCCCGGCTACAGCTAATATTATTGCCAAGCTGGCGGCTGGTATCGCCGACGATATGCTGTGTTGTACGGTGCTGGCGACTAAAGCACCAGTTATTGTGGCTCCAGCAATGGATGTTAATATGTTCCAGAATTCCATCACTCAGGATAACCTGGTTAAACTTAAAGCCAGGGGCTTTACTATTATAGACCCGGGCTATGGTTATCTTGCCTCAGGTAAAGTAGGCTTGGGGCGTCTGGCTGAGACGGAGACCATCATCGGCACTATAAAGCAGGTATTAGGTAGGAGCGGCGACCTGGCTGGTAAACGCATTGTGGTTGCTACTGGCGGTACGCGGGAGCCGATTGACCCGGTCCGCCACATTGGCAATCGCTCTTCAGGGAAGATGGGTTATGCCATGGCTGAGGCAGCTAGAGATAGAGGCGCCACCGTAACCTTAGTTACTGCCCCCACCTCCCTCCCCGACCCAGCCGGCATTGAGGTTACCCACGTTGAAACTGCTGCCCAGATGAAAGAGGTAGTAACTAAGGCAGTGGCTCAAGCTGATGCCCTAATTATGGCGGCGGCAGTAGCTGACTACCAGCCGAAGAGTGCAGCCAAGGCTAAGATTAAGAAAGATGCCCCTGGTCTGACCCTGGAGCTAATAAGAACACCAGATATTTTAACTGAAGTTCAGGGCAACTTCCTCAAGGTTGGTTTTGCTGCTGAAAGCGAGGACGTAATAGAAAATGCGAGACGGAAGCTGGAGAAGAAGCAGCTTGACCTCATGGTGGCTAATGATATTACGGCTAAAGAAAGCGGCTTTGCCGTTGACACCAATAAAGTAACCCTCATTGACCGAGATGGCAAGATAGAAAGCCTGCCCCTGCTAACCAAAAGAGAGGTAGCCGACAGGATACTGGATAAAGTGGTAGGACTCTTGGCTGAGAAGAGGAGTTAAGAGAATAGAGGGGAAGAAGGGAGGCACACATGGAAAAGAGAGTCGAATTAATAACTAGAGGGACTGTCCTTTCCGATAAGACTGAGGAGAGGCTTTGGGAGGCAGTGGTCACTGTTGATGTTGTTATCCCTGCGTTCAATGAAGGAAGCTGTATCGAGGGCGTACTACATGACGTCGTGATGGCAAGACAGGATGACTGGGTTCAAATCCAGAATATCTATGTGATATCGGATACATCGACGGATCAAACAGATGACATCGTGCAACAAATGGCTGCAAGAGACCGACGGGTAAAGCTGATCAGGAAACCGGAAAGGAAGGGCAAGCAAGACTCAATAAACTTAGCCTTCTCAATCACCAAGGCTGATGTTATTGTTTTTATTGATGCCGATGTCAGGTTAGCGAGTGAAGATAGCATAACGAAGCTGGTGCAACACTTTCGTGACAGTAATGTTGCCGTGGTTCAGGGCGGTCTCGTCCGTCTCTGTCCTGGCTTTACTCTCAATCCAGCAAAGCAGGCGGCATATTTTGACTGGAGCCTGGTAGACAAGATCAGAAGGCAGAAGGCTATCTCCTGGTGGAGTATTGATGGGCGTGTAATGGCCCTATCCAGAGACTTTTACCAGCATCTTGTTTTGCAACCCTCTCTTGCCGATGACCAGTTTATCTTCTATTCTTGCATTCAACAAGGTTACCAGTTTGTATGGGCTAGCAATGCTATCTTCTACTATGGAGCGCCCGAGTCAATTGCAGATTTCAGCCACCAGTGGAGCAGGTACTTCTTCTACACCAGTAAATCACGTCAATATTTTGGTAAAGACCTGATAGACAGGGATATGAGCGTTCCTGGTCTATGGCGAACCATCTTGTCTACCTTTCTTCGTCATCCCTTGTGCGGACTGATGTGGGTCTTGTGCTATACCATAAGCAAGGTTGAGTTCATGCTTCGGGTTGATTTTGAGAAGTATGGGCATGGTTTCTTCTGGACGAAGTCCGAACCACTAGAAAATCTAGGCGAAGCCCTCTCTCCAAAATCTCTCCCCCCCTCCTTGTAAGGAGAGGGGGATTAAGGGGGAGAGGTTCTTAATCAATAACTAGAAAGGTAAGCATGACAGAAGCACTAAATTATGAAATGCCTAAAGCCTATGAGCCGGGCAAGGTTGAGCAGAAGTGGTACCAGTTCTGGCTGGAGAAGAGATACTTCGAGCCTAAGATAGACCCCAAAAAGAAACCGTTTGTCATCATCATGCCACCACCCAATGTTACCGGTGAGCTTCACATCGGGCATGCCCTAACTGCTATCTTAGAGGACATTATGACCCGCTGGCACCGGATGAAAGGTGAGCCCACACTATGGCTCCCCGGTGTTGACCATGCCGGTATTGCTGCCCAGGTGGTGGTGGAGCAGCTATTGGCTGAGGAAGGGCTCACCCGACATCAGTTAGGTAGGGAGAGATTTATTGAGCGGATGTGGCAGTGGGCAGACCAATGCCGTGGGACTATTGCTCAGCAACACCAGAGATTGGGGGTTTCCTGCGACTGGAGCCGGGAGCGCTTTACCCTGGATGAGGGGCCAAGCCGGGCAGTGCGCACTGTCTTTGTCCGTCTCTATGAAAAAGGGTTAATCTATAGAGGAGAGCGCATTATCAACTGGTGTCCCCGCTGTGCTACGGCTCTGTCTGACCTTGAAGTAGACCACAAGGAGATTAGCGGACATCTATGGTATGTCCGCTACCCTCTGGCCGAAGGCAATCAATTTATAACCGTAGCTACCACAAGACCGGAGACCATACTTGGCGATACCGCAGTAGCCGTTAATCCAGATGATGAGCGGTTCAAGGCTATGGTTGGTAAGGAGGCCATCCTTCCTGCGGTGAACCGGGTAATACCTATTGTGGCTGATGAAGCCGTTGACCCCAGTTTTGGCACTGGTGCCGTTAAAATCACCCCGGCTCATGACCCGGTAGACTTTGAAGTAGCCCAGCGACAGGGGCTGTCTTTAGTAAACATACTGAACCCGGATGCCACCATGAATGAGAATGCCGGGCCCTATGTTGGGCTGGACCGATTTGCCTGTCGTCAGGCAATACTGTCTGACCTGGAAAAGGATGGTCTTTTGATTAAGGTTGAGCCTTATGCCCACTCGGTAGGACACTGCCAGCGCTGCCAGACTGTCATTGAGCCTATCGCCAGCAAACAATGGTTTGTTAAGATGACGCCTCTGGCTAAACCAGCTATTGACGCTGTTCTTGACGGGCGCATTACCATTATCCCTGAGCGCTTTACCAAGGTTTATCACAACTGGATGGAGAATATTCGCGACTGGTGCATCAGTCGCCAGCTATGGTGGGGGCATCGCATTCCGGTGTGGTATTGTCAGGAATGTGGTGAGTTAACCGTAACTATTGAGGATGCTAAAGCCTGTAGCCACTGCGGTTCAGCTAAAATAGAGCAGGACCCTGATGTTCTGGATACCTGGTTTAGCTCGGCGCTGTGGGCTCACTCTACCCTGGGCTGGCCGGATGATACCGAAGACCTGCGTTACTTCTATCCAACTACAGTGATGGAAACTGGCTATGATATTCTTTTCTTCTGGGTTGCCAGAATGATTATGATGGGTCTGGAGGATACTGGTGATATTCCCTTCCGCAACGTTTACCTTCACGGTCTGATACGTGATGAGAAGGGGGAGAAGATGAGCAAGATTAAAGGCAATGTGCTTAATCCCCTTGAAACGTTGGAGAAATATGGCACCGATGCTCTACGCTTGGCTCTATCTATGGGCACCTCGCCGGGGAATGACATCAAGCTAACCCCGTCAAGACTAGAGGCTGGTCGTAACTTTGCTAATAAGCTGTGGAATGCCACGCGATTTGTCGTCAGGAGTATTGAGCCAGACCGCACCAATATGAAAATCCAGTGGGGCTCGCTCCCGGTGGAGGACCGCTGGATTCTAAGTCGCTTGAGTCGTACTATATCAAGTGTAACCAACCTTATGGAGGGTTTCCAATTTGGCGAGGCACAAAGGCAAATTCATGATTTCCTGTGGGGGGAATTCTGTGATTGGTATATTGAATTTACCAAGATTCGCCTTCGTTTGGCTGGCGAGGCACCGTCACCTATTCCGGTTCTGGTCTATGTTCTGGAGACCTCACTTCGTCTGCTGCATCCTTATATGCCCTTTGTTACCGAGGAGTTATGGCAGCACCTCAAGCATCGCTTACCTTCTGGGTGGGCAGCAACTGAGTCCATAATGGTGGCTGCTTATCCTGAGGTTGAGGATAAGGTTATTGACCCACAGGCAGAGCGGGTCATGGAGTCGGTAATAGAGATAATACGCTCTATCCGTAATGCCCGGGCTCAGTACAAGGTGGAGAGCCGCCAGTGGGTTGAGGCGCAAATTTATAGTAACCAATTGACCTCAGCTATCATTCCTTATTCTCAGACTATCCAGACTCTGGCCCGGGCAAGACCAGTTACTTTCCCCGGCAGCAGACAAGAAGCTCCACCACAGGAAAATGCCTTGGTAATAGTGCTCAAAGAATCAGAGGTAATCATACCCATGGAAAGTATGATTGACCTGGAGGCTGAGAGAAAACGGCTGCAGGATGAGATAGAGAAGAGTCAAGCTGAGGTGGTTCGCCTTGAAGCTAGGCTTAATAATGAAGATTTCCTAACCAAAGCGCCGGCAGCTGTTATTGATAAAGAACGCCAGAAGCTGTATTCTTTAACTGATAAACTGGAAAGGCTGAAACAGCAAATTCTTGAATTTTAGGGAGGAAGAGGACAATGTTGAATAAAGTACTTGTTCCATTGGATGGCTCTAAGGTAGCCGAGGCTGTTTTGCCCCACATTGAGGGACTAGTGTCTGGACTGGCACCAGGCATAAAGGGAGAAGTTACCCTCTTTCACGTATTATCACCAACCTACTATGTTGTCGCTGGGGAAGCTGGTGCTCCAGTCCGCTATACTGATGCTGAGATGGAGCAAATCAAGAAGAAAACTATGGGCTATCTTGAGAAGGCGGGCGAAGGCTTGAGGAGCAAAGGTGCCGTTGTGGAGTGTAAAGTGGGAGTCGGCAGGGCTGCTGAGGAAATTAATAAAGCCGCTGATGAAATCAATGCTGACTTGGTCGCCATGTCAACCCATGGTCGGTCGGGTCTCAGTCGGTGGGCCTTTGGTAGTGTTACCGACAGGGTACTACGAGGGGGAAACAGGCCAGTGCTCATGGTGAGAGCGCCGCGGGAAACTGAGAAAACATAACTACCTAGCGAGCGGGAGAAGAGCGATTGATATTCAATTGCTGTAGTGCCTTTTTGGTATCACTAGCTACCCTTGCCTTATCACACTGCTTTAGGCGGTGCTTAAATAGCCAGTAGATAAACTCCTTTAACTCGGTTAGACTAATCGACTTAAGCTGTCGGTAACCTTTCTCCCGCCGGAAGCGCTTAAGCAACACCGCTTTAGTAGCTCCGTATATTCGCCGATAAACCTCATTATCATAGTCAGGTTCTTTATTAAGACCCAAAGTCCGTCTTTCTTTGCGCACTTCCTCCCGCACTGCCAGAATTAATGCTTCCTCTACAGTAATACCATAAAAGTAGTTAAGATATTGGTGGTACTTAGTACTGCCAATAAGCTCCTTGAATTTGTTATTGGTCAGGTCAAGCGGAGGTTTGCTGTGAAAAAGGAGGTCAGCCGGCTCATCATCAGGTAACAAACCATCTACTGCCTGGCACAGGCGTTCCGCCAGGAGTAACCAGTCAAAGGCTTCACCATCAATAAGGTAGCGGTAAGTGCGACCGTTATGGGTTTCCTCAGCGGTCGTCCACAACCCGATGGCCTCAAGCAAGGCGATATACCAGTGCTGGCCACTAATAATAGCCTGCCTCAGGTGTCTTATTGCCTCAGCATCACCGGTAATAATTAATTGGTTATCCAAATTTGCCACCCCACATCCTTGGTATTATGACTTCAGATAGGCGATAATCTCAGGTAATGGTCTGGCATTCAATATATCCTGAGCTCCACACCACCCCCGCCGGGCTACCCCCACCCCGAAACGCATAAACTCCAGATGGTCAGTGCTATGGGCATCAGTGCTAATCACCAGCTTTACTCCCAGTTCTCTCGCTCGATAGGTATGGGTGTCCTTAAGGTCCAGCCGACTGGGCATGCCATTGATTTCCAGCACAGTGTTGGTTCTGACTGCCGTCTGGAAGACAACCTCCATATCTATCGCCACCGGCTCTCTATCCGGTACCAGCCGACAGGTAGGGTGCGCCAGCACATCTACATTAGGATTCTCCATAGCCCGTATAACCCGCCTGGTCATTTGCTCCTGGCCCTGGTTCATGCCCGAATGTACCGCCGCAGTAACAATATCCAGCTCCTGAAGTAGCTCGTCAGGTATATCCAGGCTGCCATCGGCACGAATATCTACTTCTATGCCACTGAAGATGTGAATACCACTAATTTTTTGATTAAGCTCCTTAATCTGAAGTATTTGTTGCCTCAGCCGCTCTGCATCCAGCCCGTGGGCAATACCGCGTCCTCCCGAGTGCTCAGTAATTGCCAGATACTGGTAGCCAAGTGCTCTGGCAGCCAGAGCCATTGCCTCAATGGTATCGTGCCCATCACTCCAGTTGGTATGGGCATGAAGGTCGCCCTTTATATCAGATAGCTCTACCAGCTTGGGTAGGGTGCCCTGTTCTGCTCTTTCGATTTCCTGCTGACCCTC
>Ga0114930_10003040_pt1 | contig 14879 bp, 10 predicted proteins | sample AnhtaG_FD_87300 | JGI IMG/M metagenome (GOLD analysis project Ga0114930, IMG submission 87300) | Deep subsurface microbial communities from Anholt, Denmark to uncover new lineages of life (NeLLi) - Anholt_01485 metaG | ecosystem: Environmental > Aquatic > Marine > Oceanic > Sediment | place... | reverse complement strand
TCCTAGGATTTTCGGATATTCTCTCGGATACCTCCTTGAATAACATCCAGAAAGACTATGTGGATACGGTTCGGGAGAGTGGGAAATTACTCCTGGCACTTATCAGCGACATTCTTGATTTTTCCAAGATCGAATCAGGGGAGATCCATTTGGAGGAGATCGACTTCAACCTGAAAAATTTAGTCGAAGATGTATTGAGAATAGCCAGGCCAAAGGTGACTAATGTAAAGGTCGAGCTGTACTATGATTATGATGAAAAAGTGCCGGAAAATTTTGTCGGAGACCCCACTCGCGTGAGGCAAATCATCCTGAATCTTTTGAACAATGCCATAAAATTCACAGAAGAAGGAGAGATCGGTGTTTGTGTGTTGCTGTCTGCAGGAAAAAAGGCCGGTGAACAGTCAAAAAATGAGCACTATTCGGTTCAAATTTCGGTACAAGACACAGGAATCGGGATTCCCCCAGAGAAACAGAAGCTGATATTTGATACTTTCACACAAGCCGACTCTTCGACGACCCGTAGATATGGAGGAACGGGATTGGGATTGGCTATAACCAAGGCTTTAGTCGAAAAGATGGACGGTGCGATTTGGGTGGAATCGGAAGTGGGGGAGGGGAGCGACTTCACGTTTACCCTCAATCTCCGGGAATCCGATTCTAAAGCGATCGCGGAAATTTCCCCCCTCGATATCGAAGAGCTCATAGGCAAAAATGTGTTCATTGTCGATGACAATGAGAATGCCAGGCGCCTTTTGAGGACATTCTGCAAAAAGGCAGGTTTAAACGTCGTTGCGGAGGCTCAAACCGCCATCCAAGGTCTGAAGGACCTGGAAAAAATGCATGAGATTCCCGATCTTATTCTCTCTGATATCATGATGCCAGGGATGGATGGGTATGAGTTTGCACGCAAAGTGAGAAGCAACAACTTCAAAGGCATGAAACTTATCGCCGTGTCGTCGGATGCCAGGCCCGGATCGGCTAAAGAAGCCAAAGATGCAGGATTTGATGCCTTTATAACCAAACCTGTCACAGAGCGAGGCGTCATCAATGTCATGAAAACGGTTTTGGGGGACAAAAGGGCTGAAGGGCAGATCGTCACGATTCATATGGCCGAAGAATTGATAGGGAAGAAAGTGAGAATTTTGGTGGCAGAGGATAATCCTGTCAACAAAAAACTCATCGGAATACTATTACAAAAACTCGGTTTTGAAAGCGAAATCGTCTCCAACGGCAAAGAGGCCGTGGAAAAGGCGATGACCGAAGATTTTGATATCTGTTTGATGGACATCCACATGCCGGTCATGAGCGGTATCGAAGCGACCGAAGAGATCAGAAAGAAGGGAAACACAACCCTCCCGATCGTTGCTCTGACGGCCGATGTGTTCAAAGAAGGCAAAGAACGATGTTTAGAGGCTGGGATGAACGATTTCCTGTCACGACCGGTCAAACCCGAAAAACTCGAGCAGAAAATCGCTGAATGGACTGATTGACTCCTCTCCCTTTGTTAAGAATATCCCAAGCTTTGATAAGTCGAGGTTAAATGAGATCGGATCTGCTAAAGGTCTTCCCCAATTCCTGATAATCACCTGAAGATCTTGACTTTCCTGGAAAATGTGATATAATTACGTAAGTGATTACATAATAGTTGGAAAGAATGGATTTCATCAAAGAGCTTGGATATCTCGCTATAGCTAGCCGGATGAAAAGGCTGACAGGACGGTTCATGCGCGGTGGGAGCCAGGCTTACAAATCTTTGGGGATCGATTTTGAGCCCCGTTGGTTCACCGTTTTTTATCTTATCTATACCCAAGATTCTCCGTTGTCTATTTCTGAAATTGCCAATTCTCTGAAAATCTCGCATCCAGCGGTCATCCAGACAACACAGATACTGATAAAAAAAGGATTGATCAAATCTTTCCAGGACAGTCAAGATCGAAGGATCAGACGGCTTGCCATAACAGGAAAAGGGAAAGAGTTGGTGAATTTCCTTATTCCTGTTTGGAATGATTTCGAGACAGCCACATCGGAGCTCTTCGAGAAGGCCGGTGTGGACATGTTGGGCATCATCAAACGCATCGAAGTCCTTTTGAATGAGGAGGATGTCGGCAGCCGAATCATTAACCGGATAAAACAGAGACAGTACAATTCGGTCGAGATCTTAGATTATTCTCCGGAATACAAAGAATATTTTCAAAAGTTGAATTATGAATGGTTGGAAAAATATTTCCAAGTGGAGGAGTTGGACAAAATAATTCTCCTCAATCCAGAAGAGCAAATCATTAAACAAGGGGGATTTGTGTTGTTTGCACGAATGGGAGAGAAGGTCGTAGGCACGATCGCTATTTTAAAAAGAGACGAAACGACCTATGAGATCGCCAAGATGGCCGTGACTGAAAAAGCCCAGGGTATGCAGGTTGGACGGAAACTAACAAAAGAAGCGGTTGCCAGGGCCGAAGAAAAGGGAGCGAAAAAGCTCATTCTGAAGACAGACAACCGGTTGAGGGCTGCGGTGAATTTATACCGCACATTCGGCTTTAAAATTACGCAAACAGAACCCACAGCCAGTGGAAAATATGAGCGAGAAAGATTCGGAATCCAGATGAAATTGGATTTATAGGGATCCGGTTCCCGGACATTCTCAGCAGCCGAAGAATTCACATACAACATGAAGAATCTCAAGAGGGCAATCCTTGTCGGTGAAACCACTGGGGGAGGAGCACATCCAGGGGGAGAGTGAGCCTGGTGGAAGAGCAGCTTTTTATTCACGCTGGACCGCAAAAATTCAAAATGATCCCTCTGAGCGAGACATATTTTGTCCTGGATGGGGAGCCAAGTATTCGTGTGGAATTCACTTTCAATGACAATAGCAAAGAATATGAGATCATCGGCCATTTCCCAGACGGCCGCAAAGAAGTCATAAAAAGAGTGAAAGAGAAGTAATTTGCTAATATGTACAGAGGGAAACCGACGAAGAAACAGGGTACAGAGTGTACAATCGATACCGAATAGACAAATCCTCGAGTATGTATAATAATGGTCAAGCATAAGCAAGGATGAGAAAAGCACCTTTGGGCTCGGTAAAAGCCGCTTTTGGTTGTGGCATCATATTGATCTTTGTAACCGGGATTTTTGGCTTTGTCGTCTCGTTTTTTGCGGATGATCCGGAGCTGGCAGCAACCGTGCGGAGTCGGTGTTTAATCGGGATAGCCATCGGCATCGTCATGGTCATCGCCTGGAAGATCTACAGTTCCCGCGAATAAGGGCCGTTCTGGAAATGAAAATCCTATTCACAATAACAGGACCATGGGGAACCGGAGCCGCGACTGTCGTGGATGGAGTAATCCAGGAATTGCAGAATCTAGGGCATAGAATTAAGGTCGTCTTTCCCGATCTCGGATTGCCTTCCCCGGATAAAGAAAAATATTACGGGAATCCAGAGCTCTATCACATCATCCAGTTTCCGGTGGAGTATCGGGGAGTCGATTTTCCGACATTCCCGCTGATCGTTCCCGATCCCAATCCTCGAAACCTAAAGACGGCTTGGACCTTCAAAGACATGGCTGAGACGGAATTCCAGAGCTACATCGATTTCCTGAAATTTCGCCTCCAAAAGGTTATTCAGGATTTTCAACCGGATGTCATAGAGACCGAACACATTTGGTTGATGGGGTATGTTCTGAATAAATTGAGGTACACCTATATTGTGGGGGCGCATAATTCCGATCAGATGGGATTTCGGTATGACTCCCGGATGCGCCCGTATGCTACAACGTGTGCACAAAATGCCGCATATATCTTTTCCATCTCCGATGCTGTGAAGATAGATTGCCTAAAACTCTATGGAGTTCCTGACAAAAAGGTGATCGTCATCCCGAATGGTTACGACAATAAAATTTTTCGGCCGCTTCAACTTTCCAGTGAAAAAATTTTTCAGAATCATGGCATCGATGCAGATGTCTCTCTACCGATTGTCACATTCGGTGGCAAGATGTCTAAAACAAAGGGAGTGGATGTTTTGTTAGAGGCCAACGCGATTCTGCAAAAAAGGCGGCCATACACACTGCTGCTTTTTGGCTCGGGAGATTTGGAGGACGTTTTGGGGAGAGATCCTACGAGAGAAGAAAAACAAAACGCCCATCTCATCGGTCATGTTACACAAGATGTGCTCGCCCGGTTTCACAATATTGCAGAATTTAGTGTTTTACCTTCTCGGAACGAGGGATTTGCTGTTGCAGCACTCGAGGCTATGGGATGTGGATTGCCTGTGGTCGCCACGGATATCCCTTCGCTAAAGGATTTGGTAGTGGGCAATACAGTGCCCGTCGAGGATCCTGCGGCATTGGCAGAAGCCATGGAATCCATGCTAAATCTTCCTGCAGATGAGAAAAAGAGCCTGAGAGAAAAGACCCATAAAAAAGCCCTTGGATTTAGCTGGAAAAAAAATACAGAGATGCGCTTGAACTATTACAAAGCCGCTATTTAGCGCGGATCTTTTCGATAAAGCCCCCAGGATTAATGATCGGGCCGTCATCTGTTTTAACAACGGTCTCGATAAGGAGTTGTATGATTTCCTTGGGTTGCGGGGAAAATCCTCCTGTCGAGATGCTGACCACCCGGATTTTTTCTTCTCTTGGAAGGATTTTATTCCCAGTTCATCCGGTAGACGTTGAATTCCCGGAATCCATCCGGTTTTTCCTGGAAACAGTAAAGACGTTCCCTTCTGGATTTTGCACAGACATAGGCATCGCCCAGAGTCAAAATATTCATGGCTTTGCGGCCGATAAAAACTCCCTCTGGATTGAAGATATCAAAGATGTGTTCGCCGGGATTTTCCCCTCTTTCAAAGGTCTTCACAAAAATCCGGCCTTCATCATCCAGAAAAAAATTGCCCATGGGGAGCCAAAATTTGGGGAACCAGACCTCTGCCCCCATCGTCTCAAACTGTTTTTTCTTTTCCTTAATTACTTCCTCAGAGATCGCGACAGGTTCAAATTCCTTCCGGATTTTTTGGATTAAGTTTCCCTCTAAATCGTATTTAAATATTTCGTATCCTCTGTCTTCACAGGCAACAAAAATATTTTTTTTTGAAATCTGCCTTGCAGAAAAAGGGCGAGAAATTATTCCTCTGAATCCTTGGGTATTAAAATCGTATACCTTCTGGGTGTCCAAAAGCTTTATTTCTTCGAACTCGGGATTGTACAGGCTAAAGGCCCAAACGTACATATATTTGTTAGATGGCGCTGGGCGTTTGTCCCAGAGCCCGAAAAAATTCCCATTCTCCAACGGATAAAGCAGACCCACTTTTGAAGGATAGCGAATTTCTTTAACGAGGCTTCCATCATTGGAAAAGACTAAGATCTTCCTGTTTCCGTTGTCGGAGACGATGAGGTTGTCCTGGCTGTCGATTCCTGTCCATACGATCCACTGCATCTCTCCTGGCCCCTGCCCTTTTGTCCCAAACGAATTTAAATAATTGCCTTGTGGGTCGAATTTAAAGATCAAATTGCCTTCTTTATCAGCATAGAAAAAATAAAGATTTCCTTCTGAATCCACTTCGAAGTCTACTGATGCGGCTATCCCCAGTTCTCCGATATCATCCCTGGCAAAATCAATGGAAAATTCCTTTTCGATGGTGAGAAGTGTTGGTTTACCTTTGATTATATAGGGTTCCAGATGGTTTATGATGACTTCAACTCCGTCTTCCATGAATTTTTCGATCTGGTCGGATTTTGGACCACAATGGATGAACAACGCAATAATCCATAAGAGATAAATCAGCTTTTTCATATTCCCTCCCTCGATCCATCCAAAATGTGTGCCCTCTTTTATTATACAATCAGGATCTTGAGTTATTCCCTTCAGGCTAGATGTTGTTATTTTTGGAAAGTTAGTATCTCGATACCCAGGTTATCGACCAGCTTCCAACGGATTTTTTGGGTTCCCATTACGGTCGAGCTGTCGATAAATTTAATGTGGGAAGGATTCTCGACGAGGATACCTGCTGCCGCATCGACGGCTATCCACTCGCCCAGCCACACCTCGCACCACATGTGCCCGACCCAGTTTTTCCCGTTTAGGGCTTCGCCGAAAGCGACTCGTGTCGGTATTCCTGCTGCCCGGGCGAGTGAGGCAAAAAGGGTCGAGAATTCCACACATTTTCCTCTTTTCCTTTTTAAAACTTCCGGTCCTGATAGAGTTACGGCGATATATTCTGTTCCGATATTTTCGTAAACCCAGAGAAGAATATTTTTCACAAGGGATAACGCATCTTTTTCATCGCCTTTGATTTCGAGAAGCTGCTTTCGGATGGCTGGATCATTCGGTTTGATGAACTCCGAATCCTTCAAAAAAGGCGCAAAGTTTTCATCCTGGATCGGGAATTTAGCATCATTTGATGGGGGAAGAGGTTTATTTATTTCAAGCACAGCCTCGTATTCATCCCCGTTTTGCACTTTATCGATAACTTTTTGTCGGTTGTCTGTGAATCGGAATTGCTCGAAGGGAATCTTCTTCCATTTGATGGAAATCTGCGCTTTGTTGATGTCCCATACATTCGGGAATTGGGGTTTGCACGGAACTGTCAAGGTTAATCCATCGGCTGTGTTGAGATAGTTTATTCTTTTGGCATTTCTGGCCGTTGTAACATAAGAGCGGCTGTTAAGTTCGACAAACTTGATCTGCTGGACACGGCCTTTTTTGTCGATGTAGAAGATCATGTTGATTCTTTCTCTCACCTTGGCTATGATGCTGCCCTTGTCATCGGGAATGACTTCGACATCATAATCATTGACTTTCCCTTCCACAGGATTAAAAACTTTCAGTTTGAAGTTGCCCAGGTCTTTTTTTTGGGAAATCACGTTGCCCATGACGACTTCGAAATAGACATCGTCAAACGGGATTTCTTGATTCTGGATCTCTTCTTTGTTGACCTGGCGAGTTAGAAACAGAGTTTTATCTCTGAGCTCTCCTGTGATGTGTGTTTGTTTGGTTTTGAATTTGATATGAATGTCGAATGCCACCGGATTCATGTCTTCATCGACGATGTAGAAGCCCTTTTGTGTGATCTCCTGGGGATTGTAGCCGGCAATGTCTGTTTTAATGGTTTGATAGATCTCATATTTTATGTTCCCGTTTGCGAGATCTTCCGCGATGATGTGGTCGTAGCCATAACCTTGCCCGTTGCGCTCCAGCTTCTGCCACGACTCCCTGGTTTGAGCGGATAATGGGGATACAGAAAGGAAAGTAAAAAACAGAATGAAACAAAAAATAACGGCCCTTTTCACCATTTGCTCTTTTTTATTTTAAAGCATATGGCCTTCGATATAAAGGACTAATCTGTGTTTTATGATTTTCTTACTTTTTCTTTTATCCGCTGGATATGACCGCGGCCAAGCCCTTTGACTTCGCAGCCCAATTCAAAATAGCGGCGTATCTGGTCGTCTGTCAGAATACCGAAGCAATCCACAATGGCCGCCCTATTACCGATGGCTTTTATCACATCATCAGGTTGAAGGTTGAGATATGGTTCATGACGTACGGCAAAAATCACCGCCTCGACATCTTTTAAAGCCGTATTCAGATTTTTCTGGATAGATATCTCCGCCAATTTCTCCTGATTGCGGAAGAAGCGGGATTTGCTCTGGCCAACTCCTGGGTAAGTGTCCTGTTTTTCAAATTCCCACCAGTGCTCGATATAAGGATCATGAACGCGAATTTCGGCTCCCATTTCCGCTAGTTTGCGAATGATAATTTCAGAGCCGCTGTAGCGTGTGTCGCCAACATCTTCCCTATACGCAGCTCCCAGAACGAGTATTTCCGCAGCAGCAATGGGCTGGCCCATATTGCGTAATGCGTCGCGGGTGAGCTGGGCGGCATGCAATCCCCGTGTGTCATTTATATCGATAGCCAGAGGTGTAATCTTGAATATGTCGTCTTCAAATCCCATAATATGCTTATAGGCCCACACGCCCAGACCCCCATCTTTTGGTAGACAATAACCGCCAATTCCAGGGCCGGGAAAGATAATATTGCTGTGTGTCGGGCGCATCTTGATGGCTTGGATAACTTTGATGAGGTCCACCCCATTTCGCTCAGCAAACAGGCTCCATTCATCCAGAAAGGCCAGGATTGTTGCTCGGTAACTGTTCTCAACAATTTTTGCCGTTTCCGATTCAATCGGTTTATCCATCACTGTAAGCGGATATTCGTCCGTGTTTAATACCTCATTCAAAAATTTGACCACTCGATCCCTTGCTTCTTCATTGATGCCGGAACAGACACGCCAAAAATCTCGGATACTGGCGACATAATTGCGGCCTGGCATAACCCGTTCGTAACTATGGGCGAGTAATGGTTCGCTGTTTATCCCCCGGTTTTTAAAAATCTTCTTCATGATTGGGTAAGCAACCTGCTCTGTGGTTCCCGGAGCCACAGTGGTCTCGATCAGGACCAGAGCCTCGGGACCAATATGTTCGGCGATGATTCCAAAGGAACTTTCTAGCGCGGCCATTTCCGTTTGGCCGGTTCTCACGTCACCCAGATCCGCTTTGAGATAATCGCACTGCACATCAACAACAACAATGTCTGCCAGGGAAAGCACCTCATAAGTGTAGGTCGCAATGAGTGTCTGTTTTTCCTTCACGCAGCGATGGATCATTGGATCAACCTCGGGATCTTCTGCTTTTACTGGGGAGATGCCTCTGTTCAATAAAGGAATCTTCCAAAAACTGCGCACACTCGGCCGCTGCATCCCGATAACAAATTTACTGGGATTGCCCTTTTCATCTGTCGAGTCAGCTACGATAGCAGCCATCACCGCGCCCACAAAGCCAACTCCCATCACCACCACAATTTCGCGCCCTTTTTCTCTCTCTCGGCCTACCCGCTTTTTAAGTGTTTCAAATTCCTGCTTATAGTCTTCGGGTTCAGGCAAAGGAAATTTTTCACCATTCGGACTTATGGAATATTTGTCGCTCATATATCCTCCCGCTCCATTTTTGTAAATAACAATAAGGTCTTTTTATACTATATCATTTTACCTGGATAATTCATAAATTATCCAGGTTACCATGAATTATTCATATAGGAGCTTAAAATCAAGGGACACGTTACCGATTTCGGAAAATCAGTACATGTCCCTGATTTCAATGCATATAGCACTAAATCCCGTTAAAAAAATCATGTTTATGAATAATTCAGGTTTAATGAAGAATGGTATGATATTCGTCGAATCTAAAGACATGGAACGGCTCTTCGTCCGGCCTTCCGGGAGAGATGTGCAGTTCGGGACTTTCCGAAAGCACCATGACGGTTGCGCCGAAGGTGCCGCGGTTGTTGATGACGGTTTCCCGGTCGCTGAAGATATCCTTTAGCTTTTCGATACTTATCTCCACATTATTATTCTTCAGCATCTTCTGCAAGGCTTCGAACCGCTTGCACTTGAACGTGTATTCTTGAGGATCGATGTTTCGGGATTTAAAGTCATCCTGGATTTCGGGGGTGAAGTGCATGTTCTTGAGGGGATGATTGGTGTGGTAGGTGAAGAGGGCACCGGGATATGGGGAAAACTCTTCCACTTGGGTGGCAGAACATTCGAAGCTTCCCACGTCTCCCGGCCCTCCGATCATGTAATTTTGCGGCGCCCCGAATTTGATCGTGTGGATAAATTCGACGGCCTCTTTGTAGGTTTTTCTCTGCAGGATTCCCCGGATGACGAAGGCCACGGGAAGGCCGTCGCGGGAGTGTTCCAGCTGCTGGACGGCATTGACTACAACGGCTACGGAGGAACTATTCACGCCGTTTGCGGCGATGAAACCCGGAAAGGTGAAAAGCATGGTCTGTAAATCTGCTTTCGGCTCTTTGATATGGAGCAAGGTTTGAAATCCGTGATAAAAGGTGGGGATGTCCAGGGTTTGAGAGACCATGACAGGCCCCTGCTTGGATTTTCTAATCCCAATGGTGGTGCAGTGATCGCCGCCGAGGATTTCCGCACTCAGGACCCACATTTCATCCACCAACTGGAAGGCGAAAATAGTGTCGTAATCTATGCTGGCTCCGTCTGCAATGCCACGGACTTCCTCTAGAAGCTCCGGTGTCCACCGTTTGATAGCAGAAGGGAAATCGGAGTTTTCCAGGAATTTTTTTATGAAAACATCTGCCTTGGTTTTGTATTTGCACTCGATGTCGGCCTTCCAGAGGTCGACAAGAGCATGGATGTCCTTTTTCAGCGCTTTTCCGTGCTGCAGCCCCCGGTCATAGGGTGTTCCTTCAAGAACAAGGACCCTTAACTTTCTTTTGTCTGCCGGTGAATGGCCTTTGCCTGCGGCTTGATGAGGCATGACCGCAAAAGCCAGGATTACGGATATGAAAAGGCAAAGTGTTTTTTTCATGTTGTCTGTGATTCCGAGTTTTTTTCAGCCGGTACAGGTACGGGTTCACCCGTTTTTTGTGGCGGCCCGGCCGATTGGAAAAAATTCATCTGGGCCGCCTGAAGCCCTACTTTGACCCATCCCCGGCTGAGAATGAAAATCTGGCCGATGATGAAGGCGAAAAGGATGGGCAACAGGGCATGGGTCTTGACGGCCTTCTGGACCAGCAAGTAGAGGATAAAAACGGCGGCCGCGGTCAGCATAAAGATGTAATAGATCGCCAGCGAGCTCCCCAATTTTCGGAAAACAAAACCCAAGGCCTGGAAGAGCGGACGGAAGACTTTGCGTGAATCTTCAACCACAATCTTGATGCGGGCATAGTCCACGATCATCTTAACCAGAAAAATGAGAAGAAGTGCGATCACCACACGTACCAAAATCAGATAAAACAGCAAAACCTCGTTGGTGCTGCCTTTGGTGATGGGTTTCAGGATCATATTGAGTATCAAGATGACGACAATTATTCCCAGCCACAGGATCAGAGAGTAGATCAGCAGTCGCACAAAGCGCCCGAAGAATTTTCCTCCCCCCTCGAAAAACAGGGGGGCCAGACGCCTTCTCTCATCGGTTTTCCGGGGATGGTTCAGTGTGAAGAGGATTCCTCCGTTGAGAAAGACGGAGACGAATATGTAGCCGATCAGAAGGAGGATGGCAAGGGAGACGATGGTGTTGAGTTCCCCACCGTTGTGGATCAACAGTTCAAAAAATGTGTTGATATCAAAAGTTTTCAGGAAATTTTCCGCCGCCGCACTGCGGGAGAGAACCTGATTCATGTAATCGGAAAATTGAAAATAGATCAAACTGGCGAAAAGGACATTGACCAGCCACAGCAGCCAAACCAGCTTTCCTTCGGATGTCGCTTTTTTGATTCCCTGAAAATAGTATTTTAACACTTTCATGGTTCACTCCTTTAGCCTGAATTATTCATAAAAAATGCCGATAATTCTTATTATTCCAGCAATATCAGAATATTATCCTGATATTGCTGCAAATGGCAACACGAACATTTTCAAGATAGTATCCTTATATATTCATCGGCATTTTTTACCTATCAGGCGAGCCGATCTTAATGCATCTGCTTCGTTACAGGGCATTTGCGGTGGATGACCACAGCTGCATACCCTGTGCCTCGCATATACATCAACCTCGACTCGTGAATAATCCAGGTTAAAAGGGTAAGAGGGTCAGCAGCTTTTGGAAGTAGAGCGTTATTCCCAGGGCAAGCTTAAGAATGGGGGTTTTGTTCGGTTTCAGCAGTCTGGAGTTATTCATTTGATTGATGTCCAGGGGTATTTTTTCCTCCGGGTCGATTTTAGCCATTTTTAACTTGTTGGATTTGATGTATTCGAACCGCTTCCAGCGGTCTCTACCCTCCCAGGTTTCTCGGATCTCCTCACCGTTCTCAAAAACAATCAGTATCTCCTGGGGGAAAAAAAGGTCTCCCTTACGGAGGATTACCACTTCGTTTTTGTAAATTTTTTCCTCCGGGCTGTCCTTTGTTTTATCCAGTTCCACCAATTCTCCCTTGAATATCCCTTGGGGATCTTTGATTTCAACCGACCGGATGCGGCCCACTGAGTAGTCCAGCTGGCCCGGGGTTTTGAAAAACTGGTCGAAAAACCAGTCCAGATTCTGCTCGCTTACCTCTTCGGCCACGGCGAAAAAGTCCTCGGATTTTGGATGTTTGAATTTCCAGCGTTCGAAATAGGTTTTCATGATCTCGGCCATGACATCCTCACCTAGGTATCCTTCCAGAGTGAGAAGCGTTAATGCCGCTTTGGCGTAGACATTGGCCCCATAGCTTCCCCCGCTGTAGAATTCCCAGCTTCTGGTCATGATGGGATCCAGTTTGGAAAGGCCGAGGATGGAAACCCGGGAACTCACCAAATCGCTCATCTTGATGGCCCCTAAATCCACTATGGACCGGTCATTGCCGTAATAGTGATCCATAGCCTTGACTTCGGAATAGGAGTTGATGCCTTCATCCAGCCAGGCTTCTTCGAACTCGTTGGAAGCCACAATACCATACCAGTAGCCGTGGCCGAATTCATGAATGGTTACCATCTCGGGCAGCCGCAGTCCTTTCGGGAAAAACCAGGATCCCACGCTGGTGAAAAGCGTCGGGTACTCCATGCCTCCCGCGCCCATTGCATTGAGGGGAGGATCCACCAGGGTGATGGTCTCATAGGGATAGGCACCGTAGCTTTGGCTGTAAAATTCCAGCCCGTTCCGCAGGGATTCTTCGTATCGATCCTTTAGCTTGAGGTGGGCCTTGTGGATAAGAAAGATCATTTCGGTTTGAACCGGGGGATCATCCAGGGTGAAGGGCTTGCGGATCTCCACAAAATCCGGACAAGCGGTCCAGGCGAAATCGTGGACGTTTTCCTGATAGTGGGTGTAAGTCACGGTTCCGTCACTGTTTTTAACTTCCTTGACACGTTTGCCCGTGGCTCCCAAAATAAAGTCCTCTGGCACCGTGATGTCCACCTCGAAAATTCCAAAATCCGCGTAAAACTCGGATGAGCTGTGATACTGGTGACAGTTCCACGCTCCGTTCTCCCAGACACCGATTTTGGGGAACCACTGGGCCACCATGAAAAAATTTCCCTTATACCCGGAACGGGCAAAAACCTGCGGCAGCTTGGACTGGAAGACGATTTCCAGGATTATGGTCTCTCCAGGAGGCAGCGATTCAGGCAGAAGTACCCGCATCACGGTCTGATCGTCGAGATTCTGGTCGTCGGGCTGGATGTAGACCATGGTCGGAGTAAGATCGGCACCGCCCTGGATTCCGATCCTCGAGACGTCGATATAGCCCCACCGATCCTCGTCTACTGCAAATCCTCGGTGGCTTCCCCCGCTTTCCTTCATGAAGGTGGATCGGTTGTTCTTGAAGGCGTTGAGGTAAAGATGAAAGTGCAGTTCCGATACAGGGCTATCTCCTGTGTTGAGCCAAGTAAGTACCTCATCCCCAAATACAATTTTTTCCTCGGGCGACAAGTTGGCTTTGATTCGGTAGTCCACAATGTGTTTGCTGGGAGAAGTTGCTCCTATATTGATCAAAATCGCCAGAATAAGGATTGGGAATATAAAAGATTTTTTCATGCGATTCTCCTCTGAAATAGAAAAACATTATTTTTATAGAAACAAAAATCCCTTCACTTGATTCCTATATAACTCTATCGTATAAAAATCAAGGATTGTTCCCCAATAAGTAAATTAAACGCCACACCCTTGATATGGATCACTATCCCTTTTGGGTATATTGAATCACTCATAGCGGAGGGAGTCGATGGGATTTACATGGGCCGCTCTGATGGCCTGTAAGCCAACTGTCAACCAGGCTATGAAGAGGGCTGCAACGGCAGCGATAAAAAAGAATCCTATCTGGCTGTTGACGTTGATTCGGTAAGCAAAACTTTGCAGCCATGCTCGGGATGCAAAATAGGCGATCGGCCAGGCGATGATGTTGGCCAGCAGCACCAACCCTGTGAACTCCTTGGATAAAAGTCCGACGATCCCGGAAACGGATGCCCCGAGCACCTTGCGGATCCCGATCTCCTTGGTCCGCTGTTCGGCGGCAAAGGAAGCCAAACCGAAAAGTCCCAAGCAGGCGATAAAAATGGCCAGGGCACTGAAATACCCGAACAGGCTTTGGATTCTTTCTTCGGAGCGGTATTGTCTTTCGAATACGGTATCCAAAAAGTAGTAATCCATCGGCAGATTGGGATAAATTTTGTTCCAGGTGTCTTCAATGAAGGATAAAGTTTCGGGGATATCCTGGGTCTGCATGTTCACGGAGATATACCGGTTCGATCCCAAACTCAGGAACAAATTCATCGGCCGGATGGCATTTTTTAGGGAGGAAAAGTGAAAATCTTTGATCACACCGACTACGGTGTAATAAAAACGTGCCTCTCCGTAGGTTTGGATGACTTTTTTCCCTATAGGGTCTTCCCAGCCGAACCGTCGAACAGCTTCCTCGTTCAGAATAACCCCACCCGAATTTTGAGAATCACTACTTGCTTCTCTCGTGAACCTGCTGTCTGTCGGAAATTCGGGTGAAAAGTTCCGGCCGGCGATTAGCTCGATCTCATATGTATCGATGAAGTCATAGCCCACGCTGTTGTGGATGAGTTCGATCTCCTTTCCTTCGGGAGCGCCCTCCCATGTGACGTTATTATACATGCCGATCCGACTGGGCAATTGAAGAGATCCACATACGCCTAGAATCCTCGGATTCTGCAAAAGGGCTGTCTTTAAAGGTTGAATGTTTCGACTTCCTTCCGCGCTGTTGTTGCTGATGACCAAGATTTGGTCTTTTTTGAATCCCAGAACCTTGCTGCGCATGAATTGCAATTGCCGGCCCAGGATGAACGTGCAGACGATAAGAGCGATCGTGATGCTGAATTGCGAAATGACAAGGACTCTTCGGAACAAGCTTCCTTTTTT
>Ga0114930_10003039_pt1 | contig 14879 bp, 11 predicted proteins | sample AnhtaG_FD_87300 | JGI IMG/M metagenome (GOLD analysis project Ga0114930, IMG submission 87300) | Deep subsurface microbial communities from Anholt, Denmark to uncover new lineages of life (NeLLi) - Anholt_01485 metaG | ecosystem: Environmental > Aquatic > Marine > Oceanic > Sediment | place... | reverse complement strand
TGGCTGTAGCCGTACTTCTTCAAATACTTTGGCGCGACGAACTTCGCGAAGCCCGACTCGACGAAGACCTTGCAGCGAATCCGGACGGCCTCGTCGCTACCCCAGAACTTGATGTACTCCCAGGCGGCATCCCGGACGCGCTTATCCTTGACGGTCGCGTTGATGCCCATCATCGCGCAGTTCAGCTCGTTGCCCCGAATGCCCGTCGGACCTTTGGGCACGGGCGCAATGCCTATGAGACTGGGGTTGACCGCTATGAGCATCTCATCGTTGATGTAGCCCAGCGACATGCCGATCTTGCCAAGATCCCACATCTTGTACATGTCCATATCTCTGTACGCCACGCCGGTGTACGTCTTGCCGTTCCGCGTCCAGCGCCCCCTGCCGAGTTTCCGATAGAACTCTGTCGCCGCTACCGCCGCGTCGTCGTTGAACACAGCGCGCCAGTTGCCTTCCTCATCTTCCACAACGACTTTCCCGCCCGCCGACCAGAGGAAATTGATGAAATTCCAGGCGGCATGCGGGCCGGCGACCAGCCCGAAACCGTACTGCCCCTTCTCCGGGATCGTGAGCTTTTTTGCATACTCGTACAGCTCGTCCCAGTTCTCCGGCGGGCGCTCGGGGTCCAGTCCCGCCTCCCGGAAAAGGTCCTTGCGGTACCGAAGGGTCATCACGTAGGTTTGGTACGGGATCGCCCAGATATGCCCTCCGCGCCTGATTACTTGCCAGACGGGAGGATAGATGCGCTCCGAGAGGTCTTCTTCCCTGGCCCACTCCTCCACGTACTCATCCAGGGGATAGAGGAATTCTTGCTGGACATAGCTGTCGGAGATGCGGAAGTTGACATAGAGGACGTCCGGCGCCACACCGCCTGCCATCGCCAGCAGCGGCCCGACCTCCATACTGCGGCCCGGAGCAGTGAGACCCCTGAAGCCCTCCAGCTTGATGTTGGGGTGCAGCTCCATGAACCGCTCGACCAAGGCCCAGTTCGCCTTTTCGGGGACGCTTCTACCTTCCTTGAGCGGCAGTTGCCAAACCTTGAGGACGACCCGCTCGTCCGAGCCGCGCCTGCTGGGGTCGGCTTGGCAGGTTTCGGAAGGAACGAGGAACGCGATGGTGCACGCCAGGGCAAGAATTACAAACCTTCTCATGAAGGTCACTCGGTTCAACTGTATTAGAGGATTCGACTGCCGATGCATTTCGATACCCGGCACATGTAGTATTCCGATGGCAAAGCCCCCGACGCAGAATCACATCTCACACTGCAAGATGCTGACGGAATGAAGTTGTTTCCGTCGGCAGGATTCCAGAATAGAAACCGCTGCTGCGGGAAAAAACTGCATTCCCGCAGCATCAGACAGCCGTATGTGTCATCAAACGTCGGCATACTAGTATTTCAACAGCACGCCCAGCGTTTCCTCCGGCCGGTCCAGCGCTTGTTGATAGGCGTCGTCGGCTCGTTCGACGGGGAACTCGTGGGTGATGAGATCATCTACGCGGACGCGCTCTTCGGACACCAGACGGACGAACTCTTTCAGGTTCCGGCCCACGGTCCAGCGCACGTACGGATATGGCATATCCTGCCCATCGCGTTCATAGGCCGCGTCGTACCGACCCGGGCCCCCTGCCCGAGAGACTACGAAGTCGGCTTCCTTGGCGAAAAGGGGTTCGCGTTTTATCTCCATGCCGGTGGCCCCCACCATCACGATCCGCCCGCCTAATCGTATCATATCGAGCGCCTGAGCGATCGGCTCGGCAGAACTGGTGGCAGCGCATATCAGCGCTGTGTCTGCTCCATGTCCCTCGGTGGCATCCTTGACCGCGGGAATGACATCCTCTGATGCGTCGAGCGCCGTGATCCCGGCCTCACGGGCGATCTTGAGTCGATTCGGGAGTAGATCCGTCGCGATTACCCGATACCCGGCAGCGTGGCAAATCCGCGCGATGAGCTGCCCGAGTATCCCGAGCCCAAGGACGACCGCCGTCTCGCCGAAGGAGAGTTCGGCACGACGCACCGCCTGGATCGCAATTCCACCCAATCCGGTGAACGCCGCCTGCCGGAAATCAACCCTGCCCGGGAGCCTGACGAACAGGTTCCGGACGATGTAGCAGACCTCCGAGTGCCCGCCGAGGCCGTAGGTGCTTCCGTAGCACCCCACTCTGTCGCCGACCCGGATGCCTTGCACTTCCGTACCCACTTCCAAAACGGTGCCGGAATTCGTGTACCCGATAGGTGTCTCGGGCGCATCCTCCCGCGGATTCTTACGGCGGCCGAGGATGCCCCTGCTCTCAGTACCCGTGCTGATGAGTGAGTAGGCGGTCTTCGAAAGGATGCCCCTATCCTGAAGTTCCGGAGGATCAACCTCCCGAACGACGATTTCGCCTTTTCCGTTAATCAATACTCGTTTCATGATTTGCCCCTTCTGAACCGGCCAAGACGTCGTGTTCCCATGGTGTTCCCCATGGTGTTCGGGCGGGAGTTGAACTCCCGCCCGAACACCCCGAAGAACTCCCGCCCGAACACCCCGAAGGACTCCCGCCCCCGAACTGGTAGTAACCGTGCTATGCTAGAGTTTCACGGTTCGTCCCTCGCGGGAGGCAGTGTAGGCGGCCAGAACAACCGCGAGAGAGCGGATACCCTCTTCGGCAGGGATCGGAGGGTCGGTATCGTTCAGCACTGCGTCGGCGAATGCCTCGATCTCCGCACGGTAGATGTTCACCGGCTCCGGCGTCACTTCCCGGACGGACATCTCGTCGGCGCCGCGGGTCTGGGCCGCGTCATAGTCCTTGGCCTCGGCAGAGGAATGGACAGTAAAGCTTCCAGCGGAGCCCTGGCCGATGGTGCCTTTCGCTAATATGCAACCGTTCGTGCCATAGATTTCGAGCGCGTTCTGAGCGGCTGCATCGGGTATATTGAAGAAACTCTCGACGACGCCCTGGGCGCCCGAGCGGAACTTGATCAGCACTACCGAGCTGTCGTCCACCGGATAGTCTTGCACAACGTTCTGGGCAATCCCTGTTACGGCCTCGACCTCGCCGAGGAGTACACGGAGCAGATCAACGGTGTGCACTCCGAGGTCCATAAGCGCGCCGCCGCCGCCGAGTTCGGGGACCTGCCGCCACGCGCCGGGGATCTTTGGGTACCAGCACGTGAGCTGCGCCCGAGCCATGACAGGTTGACCAATCTCCCCGTCATCTATGATACGTTTGATCTCGCGGTGACATGCGTGGAACCTCATCATCACGCCAACGCCGAGCTTCACCCCTGCCTTTCGGCAGGAATCCACCATCCGCCGACAATCCTTCACATCGAGCGCGAGCGGCTTTTCGCAGAGGACGTGTTTCCCCTGCTCCGCCGCCGCGATCACTTGCTGCGCATGAGCGTTCACCGGCGTGGCGATGTAGACCGCCTGGATTTCCGGATCCGCCAGCAGCTCGGCGTCCGTCGCATAGCATTTCGGTACCCGATACTTTGCCGCGACGTCTCCGGCCCGCGTTTCGTCAATATCCATAACGGCGACGAGTTCCGAGTTTGGAGCAGGGATGATTCCTTCGGGGATCGTACGCCGGTCGGCGATCCCTCCGGCGCCGATGACGCCCCATTTCACTCTGTCCGGCACGTTGTTACCTCCTGACCTTCTTCACCGCGTTCTTGACAGCATCAATCATGATGTCACAGACCTCGCGGGTGAGCCGCGGGTGCATCGGCAGATTGAGCAGCCGTCGGAAGACATCCTCAGCCACCGGGCACAGGCCGGGCTTGTACCCGCGCTCCCGGTATATCGTGAAGAAATAGCTCGGCCGGTAGTGCATGATCGGCTGGACGCCCTCTTCTCGGTACAGTATACGGATGAAATCGTCCTTGCTGGCACCGAGCAAATCCTCGTCAAACAGGAGGGAGTACAGGTGATACACGTGCTTGCAGTTCGGATCCTCATAAGTTGTCGCAATCCCCTCAACGTCGGCGAGGCCGGCGTTCAGGTATCGGCCGATTTCGATGCGCTTCTGGTTCAACCGGTGGAGCTTCTTCAGCTGAACGCGACCAACCGCGGCCTGGACCTCGTTCATTCGGAAATTGTTTCCCACCTGGCCGCGGATGTCCACCACATCATAATGATAGGGAAGCCAGTAGTCGGCCTGATTCTCGTATTCCTTCAGGCCCATGCACCGGAGGATCGGCACTTCCTGCGCGTACCCGTCGTTGTTCGTCGTCAACATGCCGCCTTCGCCGAGGGTCGTCATGTTCTTGAGTGAATGGAAACTGAACGAGCCGAAGTCTCCGAAGGACCCGGCCTTTCGACCCTTGTACTCCGCCCCGGGGGCGTGGGCGCAGTCTTCGACTACCGCCAGACCATGCTTCCGGGCGAGTTCCATAATCGGGTCCATGTCACATATTTGGCCGCCGTAATGGACAAGGTAAATCGCCCGCGTGCGAGGAGTGATCTTCTCGGCGACGCTGTTCGGATCAATGTTGAACGTTTGCGGATCAACATCGGCGAACACCGGAGTTCCGCCCTGTTTGAGAACAGGCTGTGACGTAGCAATGAACGTCAGCGGCGTCACGATGACCTCGTCGCCCGGCCCGATCCCCAGTATCTGGGTTGCCAGGTGAAGGCCCGTGGTGCAGTTGCTCATGGCGAACGCGTACTTCGTCCCGCAATGCGCCGCGAATTCGTCCTGGAACTGCGTGACGATGGGCCCCATGGTGAGCGTCTCGCCCTTCAAGGCCTCAATCATTGCCTCGGTTTCTTCTTCATCATAGATGCTGCCGAAGAACGCGTATGGAACCTTCAGCTCGATCCCGCTTTCGGTCTGGTAGCTGCCGGAATAGCTGGCCTGGCTTTTCGGTTCCGTCTCTTTCGTCATTGAAATGCTCCTTTGTCAATATGTTTGGGAGAGAGTTGGACTCCCTACCCGCCGGGGGAGCACAACTCCGAACTCAGCGGGACCCGCGCCCCAGCAAACTTCGCTATAGCAGCGGCAGGCGGACCGGATGCCCTTCTTCCGCCGAGATGTCGGCCGCGATGCAGACCTCGTGAGTCTTCACGGCATCCGCCAGGTTGCAGTGCGACTCCATATCTGTGAGGATGCAGTTGACCAGATGGTCGATCTCGCCCTGGAACGGGTGATGTGTCACGTCGCCGCTGTCCGGCAGGATCGTCGGTATCTCGGTGTACGCCGTTTGGCCGGGGAGCAGCGCCTTTGAGTAAAGCTGGTTGTTCCGGATTGTGCCGTGCTCGCCCAGCAGCTCAATGTTGAAGATGTAGGGCGACTTGAGATCGAAACTTGCGGACACCTTGCCGATCGCGTCGTTCTCGAATTTCATGATAGCGACGACGTTGCCATCGTACTCGTAGTCGCCGCGATTGTTCGAATAGGCGGTGACTTCGGTCACCTCCGACTCGACGAAGTACCGGATAGCATCCACAGCATGGCACCCTGCGGCGAGCAGGACGCTGCCGCCCTTCTCCTTGGTAGTGACCCAATCGTAGCCCATATACCAGCGTCCGATGCTGTGCCAGTAGTCTACGTCGGCCATGAAAATGTCCCCGAGCGCATTCGTCTTCTGGAGACCCTTGATGCACATGAAAAGCGGGTTCCACCGAAGAACGAAGCTCACGACCGTCTTCACGCCGGCCTTCCGGACCTCTTCGTCCATGGCTTTCAGATCGTCCAGGGTGAGCGCCACGGGCTTCTCGATCAACATATGCTTCCCCGCCCGCGCGGCTCTGACCGTTTCGCCCGCATGCAAATGGTTGGGCGTGCAAATCGAGACGATGTCCACCCTCTCATTCTTGAGCAGTTCATCGTAGTCGGTATAAATCGAGCAGGAGATACCTGCCGCGTCCATCTTCTCCTTGGCGCTCTCAGCTCTCCGACTGCCGATGGCGACTACTTCACACCGGGGGTTCCGCAGATACGCCCCGATGTGTTCACCCGCTACCCAGCCGGCTCCCCAGACGGCCACGCCGAACTTGTCTTTCATGTGCCAGCCTCCCCTCGCAAAGCTTTCTCCCGGGCCAAAGACCTGTTCGGGAGGGAGTTGCACTCCCTCCCCCATGCTCGCGACTTGTTCGGGAGGGAGTTGTACTCCCTCCCGCATGCTCGCCCGGGAAGCTGCGTTCCCACGACACAATGCAGCGAATCAAACTCCCGTGATCCCAGGGTTCAAGTTCACGATCCGAGTCCGGGGGCCGGAGTTCAACTCCGGCCCCAACAACCACTCCGTCCCAGCGATTGAGCATGGTGGCTACTGAGCGCAGGCACTCGCCACCTTATGCAACGCCCGCGCTGTGTCCTCCATGTCCGCCACGCCGAGCGTCGGGTGGACCAACAACCAGATAGTCCTCGCGCCGGTCGAGCGTGCGGTGGGACAATCCACCTTGTTGTAATCCACTCTACCTTTGTAGAGCGGGCATGTGAACGGGCACGAGGTCTTCCCGTACCCGACCATCTTGAGGAAGACTTCCTCCTTATAGTTTTCGGGCGGGACGCCGGCATTGCAGGGAATCCCCTCGGCCCGCAGAGCCTTGATGAACTCATCCCTGGTGCACTTCAGCCGCTCGGGACGTATCTTGATCGCGTACTTGTAGAAAGCATGCTTGACGTCGGGCGATTCGTACGGCGCCTCCAGCTCCGGAATCTCAGCGATCCGCTTGGACAGCAAATGCGCGTGCTCCCGCCGCTTTTCCACCCAGTCGTCCAGACGCGCAAGTGCAGCCGCGCCGACCACCGCCTGCATCTCGGTCATGCGGTAGTTGAACCCCATCCGGTGGTGGATGTACGGATAGAGCGCCTCCATCTTCAGCAGGTCTTTCCGCTGTTCCTCCCAGTAGCCGTGATCCTTGAAGCTGCGGGCGGTGGATGCCATCTCCGCATCGTCGGTGGTTACTGCGCCGCCCTCCCCGCCGGTGGTAAAAATCTTGTCCTGGCAAAAGCTGAACGCCGCCAAGTCGCCCAGTGCCCCTACCTTCTTACCCTTGTACTCGGCGCCGTGCGCCTGTGCCGCATCCTCAATGATGATAATGCCGCGCTTCTTCGCGAGGGCGCGAATCGCGTCCATGTCCGCCGGATGCCCGTTGAGGTGCACCGGCATGATCACCTTGGTCCGATCCGTGATTAGAGGTCCGACCGACTTCGGATCCATGTTCCAAGTCTTCTCCTCTACGTCCGCGAAAACAGGGATGGCATTCTGGTGCAGAACGGCGGCTGCGGTTGCGATGAACGTATAGCTGGGCACTATCACCTCGTCGCCCGGGCCGACCTCCGCCGCCGCCAGGGCGACATGGAGCGCGCTCGTGCCGGAGTTCAGGGCGATCGCGTGCTTTGTGCCACAGTAGGCCGCGAACTGCTTCTGGAACTCCATCCCCCGCAACCCGGTCCAGTAGTTCACCTTGCCGCTGTCGAGGACCTCTACGACTGCCTTCTTCTCCTCTTCCCAAAAATGAGGCCACGGGGCGAAAGGCTTGGTGCGTACGGGCGTTCCGCCATCAATCGCAAGCGTGTCTACCAGTGTCATTGGCGCTTAACCTCCTTGGCATCGGGGGAGACGTCAGACCGTAGACTGGAGACGGTAGACCATGGCGCCGGTCGTCGAAGGTCCTCCCCCAGGTCTAAGGTCTTCCTCTGTGCTCTCCATGCTTCTCTGTGCCTTCTGTGTTCTTCCTTTATGGAAGCAGGCGCTCGGGCTTCATTCGGAGCCAGCGCGGGGCCTGCGTAAATCCCTCGGCGAAGGCAACTCCACACTGCAGCCCTCGCATCTTCGCGGACGTATCTATGAACTCGATTACGTCCAGGTCATCGTGCTCTTTGAGCCAGACCACCTGACTCTGGTGGCAGAGCATCATCCGGCGCTTCGCCTCGATGAAATCGGTGATATCCACATACTCCGTGGGAATGAAATCCACGCCGACGGCGTTGTCCATAAAATACAGTGGGGCGACTTTGTCGTGCGCGGGCAGATCGGTCTTATAATTCGGAAGCGTAGCGTGGAAGCTTGCGTCGCAGACCAATTTGCTGACCGCCACGTGATCCGGCATGTAATCGTTCGGGCCATGTGTAATGATGACGTCCGGCTTCGTCCTGCGGACAAGATCCACAAAGAGCCGCTGTGTCGGCCCGTCCACGAACACCTCGCAGTCCGGCAGTCCGAGCGTCAAGCTCTCTGCCCCAATGCGGTCCGCCGAAAGCTGTGCCTCCTTGCGACGTATCTTCGACAGCTTGTCCGGCGGAATGTGAAAGTGCCCCTTGTCCCCAACCGACACATGGCACATAATCACGTCATGCCCCTCGTGTGCATAACGCGCCAACGTTCCGCCGCAGAGTATTTCCAGGTCGTCCGGATGTGCCCCAACCCCTAGCACTCGCATGTCTGCCTCCCGGATTATTGTCTATTTGGCCTTCACCCTCGGACCCTCAGGAGTGTCCTCGATGATGTAACCGCCCGCCGCGATCTCATCCCGGATGCGGTCCGCCGTCGCCCAATCGCGGGATTTCCTGGCCTGCTCGCGCTCGGCCAGGCGCGCCTCAATCTCCGAGGGGACCTTCAGAGTGACGGGCCTGGCACGCTCGACGAGGTCCAACCCCAGTACCCTGTCGAAGTCGTTCATGGCCTCGAAGACTTCCTTACCGCCCCCGCCGTGGATGTTGACCTCTTTGACCAGACCAAATACGGCCGCCAGTGCGACCGGACTGTTCAGATCGTCGTCGAGCGCCTCGCCGAAGCTCACTTTCGCACGCCCGACCGCCTCGTCCAGGTTCGAGGGATTCTCCCTGTCCAGGCGGCCCATGAACTCGTACAGGTTTTCCAGGGTCGTCTTGGCACTCCCCATCGCACGCCAGGTAAAGTTCAGCTTAGAGCGATAGTGCGCCCCGAGGACGAGGAATCGAAACGCCAGCGGGTCGTATCCTCTGGCGATGATCTCGCGCAAGGTGTAAAAGTTGCCCAGGGATTTGCTCATCTTCCGCCCGTCCACGAGCAGATGCTCCGAGTGGAGCCAGTAGTTGACGAATGTCCTGCCCGCCGCTCCCTCAGACTGCGCGATCTCGTTCTCATGGTGAGGGAATATGTTATCCACCCCGCCCGTGTGCATGTCGAACGGCTGCCCGAGGTACTTGCTGCTCATGGCAGAGCACTCGATGTGCCAGCCGGGCCTGCCTTTTCCCAGATCCGTCTCCCAGAGGACATCTCCATCCGCCTCGTCCCACGCTTTCCAAAGCGCGAAGTCGGAAACCTGTGCCTTCTCGTATTCGTCGGACTTGACGCGCGCGCCCGCTCTCAACTCGTCAAGACGGAAGTGGGAGAGCTTGCCGTAGCCCGGGAACTTCGAAATGTCGAAGTAGGTGGAGCCATCCTCGGCGTTGTACGCAAGGCCCTTATCCAGAAGACGCTTGATGATCTCAACCATCTCGGGGATGTGCTCGGTCGCCCGCGGATACACGTGAGCCGGCTCGATGTTCAGCTTGTCGCGGTCTTGGTAGAATGCTTTGATGAACGGAGTGGTGTACTCGTCGAGGCCCACCCCCTGGGACGCCGCGCCGCGGATCGTCTTGTCATCGACGTCAGTCAGGTTCATCACGTGCTTGACTTCTAAGCCGCGATACTCAAGATGTCTACGGAGCAAATCCTCGAACAAATAGGTCCGCCAGTTGCCGATGTGCGCGAAGTCATACACGGTAGGCCCACACGTGTAGAGGCGGACGCGCATGTTCTCGAGGGGCTTGAACTCCTCTTTGTCCCTGGTCAGTGTGTTGAAGAACCGGATGGCCATATGCTTCTGCTATGCCTCGAATACCCGCCTCAGATGCGCCAGGCTGTCCCGCGCGATGGTAACAGGGTCGGGCTTGAAATCGAATACCTCTACAGAGACATATCCACTGTAGCCGACTTTTTTCAGAGCCGCCGCAACTTCGCCGAAATCGGTGTCGCCGGCGCCGGGCCCGCGGCCGCTGGCGTCGTTCGCGTGCACGTGCATCGTCAAGTCCGCCGCCTGCTCGATGATCTCCCCTATCGGCCTGTCTTCAGAGCACATGCTCTTCACGTCCAACATCGTGCGAAAGTGCGGTCGGTCAACATCCTTCACCATCCGAAGGGCTTCACCAACTGTGTTGACGAAGTTCGTCTCGCGCGCGGGAAGGGCCTCTACGCAGAGATAGACGCCGGCCTCCTGGGCGACCTCCGCGCAGTGGGCAAAGGTGTCGTGCGCACACTGCCAGGCCTGTTGGAACGTCAATCCCTCGTACACACTGCGCTGCTTGGGCGATCCGAAGATGAGCACCCGGCCGCCGAGATCGGCGCAGAACCGTATCAGCGCGTCCAGGTAATCCCTCGTGCGCCGCCGAACCGCGGAGTCGGGATGGTTGATGTACAAACCCTCCGGTTTCACCAGAAGCCAATGGAGCCCGACTATTTCGAGGCCGTGTTCGCGGGCAGAGGCAGCGATCTCCCGCCGCCGAACAGCAGGTATCTCCTCAACCGAGTCGGCGATGGTAAATGGCGCGATTTCCACGCCATCGTATCCAATCTCCGCAGCAGTGCGGAAGACCTCCTCGATTGCCCAGCCTTCGAACAACTCGTTGCAGACGGAAAACTTCATGCGCTTGCTCCCAATGCCGGCTGCGCTGCAAACACGGTATTATATCATACTGCAGGAGGAATAGACCACAGGGAAACGGGCTCGTTTTTCGCGACGGATGACCGACCGCTACATGATCTTGATGGCAAGGACCGGGCACGGGAAGCCGCAATAGCCGCACAAGATGCATTTCTCTTCGTCTACAATGGGCTTCTTCTCCCCCATAGTCAATGCACCGTACCGGCATTCATCTATGCACGCGCCGCAGCCGGTACAGAAGTCACGGATCATCAGCCGCCTTTTCGCGGCCTTCGCCCCCATCTTCGCCGAATACGGTATGGGAGCGCCCGCTGCGACCGACACTTTGAAGATGAGTTCCTCGATCCTCTGCATCCCCACAGCGACTGACGCAACTTCCGGTATGCTGAGGGTGTACTCGATGGCCTTCTCTGCGGTGGAGAAGAACAGACCGCCTGCCAGGGCCTTCATCAGGTAGATGCCCTTCCCGCGGCCCGCGGCCTCCCTCACAAGCTCAAGCATCTTGTCGCAGCCGCCATCGAGAATGCCTACGTCCGCCTTGTTGAGGATCGTCAGGATCACGTCCACATCCGGCCGGCGCGCTACCTCCTCGAAGACCTTACACGAGTGCGTCGAAACGCCGATCGCACGCACTAGGCCGTCAGACTTGGCTTTCACCAGGGTTTCCCAGGCAGGGAGACGCCTGTCCAGATCCTCCAGAGTGTCCGCACTGTGCAGCTTGAATATGTCTATAGGGCTCACGCCGATCTCCTCGATGGCTCGTTTCACCGAGGTGTCCATCGCATCGGCATCCTTTGCGGCTGACTTGGCGGCTACTACCACCGGACGGGAGATGAATCGGAGCGCGGCCCGCATATGCGGGTACGAGCCGTACATCTCCGCGAGGTCGAAAAAGTTGATCCCCTGCTCCACAGCCGAAACGAGCAGTTCCGCTCCCTGTTCGACCGGGATTTCCCGAAGCTTGAACGGAATAGTGCCGAACGCCAGCCTGGAAACTTTCAGGCCCGTTTGTCCGAGAGCTCGATATTCCACTTTTCACTCATTGAGCAGGCGCCGGGCCGAAGCTATGATCAATTCCTCCGCATCCGGAGTGATCATTTGCTTGCCGTAGAGCTTCCAGGCTACGTTGACCTCGTAGCCGCCCTCGTCGAAGGCCGACCGGGTCGGCACGTAGCCGATGTTTCCGTTGGCATACCCCGCGACCAGCACGTTCGGTTTCAGCGCCTTGATCGCCAGTCCGATCTCGACGAAGACCTCGCCGGGCAAGGCAATGATATGCGCATCGCCCACCGATACTCGCTGTATCTCGAACGAAACAAACTTCGGGTAATCATCTGCAATCGCGGCGACCGCGTCTGCCAAATCGCGATATGCCTCCATGAGCTGGATTTCGACCGTGGAAGCCTTACTTCCCTTCTCCCGGAACCTTTGCTCGGCCTCCGCAAGCTCTGCGCGCGCAGCATCCACGTCGGGCGGCTGGAGCGGCAGGTGAATAACCTCCCGGGCGACAACAATCCGAGCGTCGGACACTGCCGGAATTGACGCCAATGTGGACAAAACCGATCGGGCGGCCGTGTCTCCCAAGCGCTCGACCGCCTCAAAACTGCCTTGCTCGCGGGGGTTGATGTTTCCACAGCAGCCCTGGAGGAAGAGCGCGGTGGCACCGGTTTCTCGTTCCACGCACTGAGCCGCTGCGCCCGGCCAGTCGGCGGATACCAGAAGATTGTTGCCGTCCATAACCACGGCGTGGCAGGCGTGATTGAATATGATGGCGAGCGGGTATCCGACATCGTCGGCGATTCGCAAGATGCCGACCTCATGATCCGCGACGCCGCCCACATTTTCCGCGATCCGTATTGCCCCATCGGGACCCCGATATCGGCGATTGACGGCGATGTCGGTCGGAGCAGAACAATACCCAATGCTGGCCGGACGAAGGTCACCCGCCGCCTCAACAAGAACGTCACCGATCCATGCGACCAGAGCATCAACATACGCGTCATCCGGGGTTCCACATGCCCGCAGAGGCTGAGTCGCGGGACCGGAATGCGTGTGCGACGCACCGATCAGCATGTTTTCGCTCGGGATCCCCGTTCTCGCCGTCGCATCTTCCCGGATCCGGGCGATTTGTTCGTCATTCAGGCTGAGCAGATCAAGAGAGACAATAGCAGCGCTCGTTCTGCCGTCTGACAGCACAAGCGCCTTCGCATAGAGGTCGTCATGAATGCCTGTACAGCCTGTCGGCCGCCCGGCGTATCCGGTTAGATCCACACCGACTGGTGGAGTAATGGGGGTGCGCGCAACGCCCACGTAGAGTTTCGCCAAGATGTGCCCCTCCTGGAAGCCTTTTGAACTTGCATTTCGCCGAACGAGCTGTTCTTTCCTCCGAACCCGTTGAAGGGCACATAGAGACCATCAGGTTATAGCCGAGCTGATGAAGAAGCCCGAGCATCTGTTCCCCACGGGTATCGCAGATGTGCCAGGCGAGGAGCTGTCAGGGGGTGCAACGGCCGATCCTCGCACCTCTCCCGCAAACCGAGCTTTCCATACGCGGTGCTCTACGTGGCGAGCCAGCCGCCGTCGATGAATACTGTAGCTCCGGTGATGTAGTCCGATTCCTCCGACGCAAGGAAAACCGCGAGGTGGCCAATATCCTCCGGCGTGCCCATCCGCCCTTTCGGCACACGCGCCTTGATCAGCGCATCCAGAGTGCCGGCTTCCTCAAGAGGCCTGATCATCTCCGTCGCGATTACTCCCGGGCCGATCGCGTTGACGTTGATGCCGTGCGGCGACAATTCGATCGCGAGCGCCTCAGTCAGAGCTATCACGCCACCCTTGGAGGCAGTATAGTGCGTGAGGTTGGGAAAGCCAATTCCCACCTGACCTGAAGCGATCGATGCTATGTTTATGATACGGCCCCATTTCCGCTTGATCATGTCGCGAGCCGCTGCTTGAGCACACAGGAACTGGCCTCGGAGATTGACGGCCAGACTCTGGTCCCAATCCTCGGGAGTCAATTCCAGGAACGGCTTGAACTTCGCGATGCCTGCGTTGTTCACCAGGATATCAACCTTGCCGAAAGTGTTGACGGCCCCGCCGATCAAGCCGTCCACCTGGTCCTTCGACGTAACGTCACACTGGACTGCCAGACCTCGGCCGCCGGCGGCCTCGATTTCGGAGACCACAGCCTGGCGATCGCTCTTGTCGACGTCGCTGACTACCACCGCGGCACCTGCCGAGGCCATCGCGAGCGCTATCCCTCGACCGATTCCTCGACGTGCGCCTGTCACGACTGCGTATTTGTTTTCGAGTCCCATTTCGCCGCTCTCCTTTCGTTAACATAAGCCCCATACGATCCACCGAGGGCAGATTTGCAATCAGAGCAAGTAATTCCTGTGCTCTGATGTCACAAGAATGCTGTGCCAGCACCCGCTTGCGGGCCGCGCGACCTATCTCCCGCGCCCTTTTCGCGTCAACACCGTCCAGGCATACGACCACGTCGTCAGGCGAGTTCGCCACCAGCACCTCGTTACCAGGCGTGAAAAAGGAATCCAAGCCGGGCCAAGCATCTGTGATGACGCAAGCGCCGCACGCGGCTGCCTCCATCAACCTGGAGGACGGACAGAATCCATAAGCCAGCATTGTCTGTCGGGTGACACTGAGCACGAGGCGGGCACTGCAGTAGGCAGCACAGTGGTCGCGCGGCTCGATGTGGCCGATGTATTGGACGTTCGACGGCAAGGCCGCGTCGCTCCAGCCTGCGCCAGCCAGTACAAACCGCTTTGCCGGTCGTGAAACGGCTGCTCGAAGAAAGAATTCCCCGACCCGCGTATCGCGGTCAGGGTCCCGGTTGCCCATGAAAAGCACGTCGCATGCCAAAGCCTCCTTCGGCTCCAACGGCCGGTACGTTTGGGGTGAGACCGCCGCGCTCAGCATACCGGTCCATCTGGCACCGAGCGCCTCGTACTGCGCACACGCCTTCGGCCCGCCGTTGCAGACAAGGACCGCATCGAACATGGGGACCGTTGATCTCCGGAAATGGCCTGAATCCGACAGGATTGAGGGGAGGTTGCCGGGAGCGTCGCCATCCACCGAGATAACCGGCATGCTGCCGGCGTATCGGGCCAAAATCAATTCCTCCACCACCCGGTCGAGCGTTCCGCATCCGCAGAACTTGAGAATGGCATCCGAGTCGGCGCACCGGTCAACCGCCTGAGCCAGTTCATCCGGGCGGCTATACTCGTGTACTGCCACCGAGGACCCAAC
>Ga0114930_10003037_pt1 | contig 14896 bp, 10 predicted proteins | sample AnhtaG_FD_87300 | JGI IMG/M metagenome (GOLD analysis project Ga0114930, IMG submission 87300) | Deep subsurface microbial communities from Anholt, Denmark to uncover new lineages of life (NeLLi) - Anholt_01485 metaG | ecosystem: Environmental > Aquatic > Marine > Oceanic > Sediment | place... | reverse complement strand
GCACGCGCCCGGTCCCGCCGCCGCTCCGGCCGAGCGCGCCGCAATCCGCCAAGCTGCCCCTGCCCGACAACGGGGCCTGCGTCGGCGTGTGCCGCCTGTTCGAGCTGATGTGGCGGCAGGAGAAACCGGCCGACTACGACCAGGTGCCGACGAGCTGAGCGGCCGGCGCGCCCGCGGCGAATTTCTCCATGGACAAGAGCCGATCCGGCCCCGCGGCCGAGCGCATGGAAAACGAGCAAGGGCGCAGCGGCGCGCGCGGGCTTCACCCCTGGCGCAGGTCCCGATAACCTGCGGCCGGCGTTTCCATCCCAGGGGAGGATTGCGATGAAAAGCTGGCTTGCTCCGATCGCCGCCGTCGCCGCGCTGGCGGGCGCGGCCCCGGCCGTCGCCGAGCTGCTTGCCGTCATGACCTATGAGAGCAAGCCCGGCGGGAACCCCCGGCGGGAGGGCATCGCGATCATGGAGCTCGACCGCGCCTCCCCGCGCTTCGGGCAGATCGTCCGCGACATCGCCTTGCCGCCCGATCTCGTCGCCCACCACGTGTATCTCGATCCCGAGGGCGGCAAAGCGTACATCACCGCGCTGGGCAAGCCCGAGCTGCGGATCATGAACGCCAAGACCTTCGATGTCGCCGTGGTGCCGGTTCCCGATTGCCAGGTCGGCGAGGACGTCGCCTTCTCGCGCAAGACCGGCCTTTGGTACCTGACCTGCATGGGCTCGTCGGTGATGATCGTCGGCGACCGGTCCAGCGACAAGCCGCTGCGCACGGTGAAGCTGCCGGCGCCCTATCCGCACGGGATCGCCGTTCACGACGGCATCGGCCGCATTCTGCTGACCAGCACGGTTCGGCCCAGCGACCTGAAGGACCCGGGCGAAGTCGTCCAGGAACTCGAACTGGCGGGGGAGAAAGCGGTCGCCACGCACAAGATCGGCGGCAAACCCTCGCCCGCGGGCTCGGCGCCGGTGGAGGTCGTGTTCATTCCCAACAGCCAGCCGCCCAAGGCCTATGCCACGGCCATGTACGAGGGCGCGCTTTGGTTGGGATCGTGGAATTCCGTCGACAAGACCTTCGCCTGGAAGCGGGTGGCCGATTTCGCGGCCATGGGACAGGGCTTGCCGCTCGAGATCCATTACAACGCCCAGGGCACGCGCGCGTTCGTCAGCACCGCCAATCCCGGCCATTTGAACGTCTTCGACATCGGCCGGCCGGAGCAGCCCAAGCTGCTGCACGCGGTCAAGACCGGCGGCGGCGCGCATCACATGGTGTTCTCGCCGGACGGCAAGCTGGCCTACGTGCAGAACAGCTTCCTCAACCTGCCCGGGATGCACGAGGGAACGATCTCGGTCGTCGACATCGAGGCCGGCAAGGTGGTGGCGACCATCGACACGCTCAGCAAGCAGGGACTGACCCCCAACAACATCGAACTGTTGACCGGCGGGCACCGTTGAAGCGCACCGGCGGATTGAAATCGGGGTCGAAATCGGGGAAATCGGCGTCGGCGGCAATCGCGGGCGGGGTAGGGTTCTCTTCCGAGGCACGACGTCGGAAAATCGGGGTCGGAGTGGGTTTTCTTCCCGACCCCGATTTTACCTAGCGGGCTTGGCCGAGTCCGATTGGGGAACCGCCGCACCGGGGCCGAACTTTTCGTACAGAATCTTGGTGAGGTCGCGCAGCGCCGCCTCGGCTTTTTCTCCGGGAAAGTTCGTGACCACCGCGATGCCAAGATCGTTCTCCGGATCGATCAGCACCGTGGCGAGGTTCATGCCGTTCGATCCGTTGTGGGTAAGCAGCGGCTTCGCCGACCAGTCGAATTTCGCCAACCCCCAACCGAATCCGTAGCTTCCGGATTTCGGCGTGCCCGGCTTGGGGTTCGGTATCTGCATCGTGACGTGCGGGGCGTGGAGACGCTTGAGCGTGTCCGGCTTGACGATCGGCGGGCCGCGCTTGCCCTCCGCGGCGTTCCACGCAGCCCAGGTTGCGAAGTCCCCGACCGACATGTGGGCGTTTCCCGCGGGCCCGATCGCCGCGGGCACGTCCGCGCCCGGCCCCCAGGGGCGCGGCGTCGCCTTCCCGGTAGCGTCGTCGATCGCATGGCCGACCGGCGCGTCGTAGAGGCCCGTCGTGGCCTGCGGTCCTAGGCCCGCCGTTTTCAGGGCAAGCGGCGCGAAAATCCACGTGCGAATGAGGCTTTCCCACGGCTCGCCGGCGATCCGCTCGACGATCGCTCCGACGATGGTGTAGCCGAGGTTGGAGTAGCGGAACTCCTTGCCGTCGGTTCTTTCGGGCTCGTGCTTGGTCCCCCACTCGGCGATCATCCGGCGACGAAACTCGGTGGGCGTCGATTCGTACGCGTTTGCGACATAGAGCGCGGCTATCTCTTCGTTGTCGCTCGGCAGCCCGCTGGTGTGCGACAGCAGCCGTTCCAGGGTTATCGCCGCGAAGCCCGGTTTCAGACCCGGAACGACGCTTGCGAAAACGTCGCCGACGGTCGTCGACCAGGCGAGCTTCCCTTCGTCGACCAGCTTGGCGGCCAGCGTTGCGGTCATCGCCTTGGTGTCCGAGCCGATATGATAGCGGTCGTCGACCGACACGGGAATGTCCTTGCCGAGAACGCGGGTGCCGACAGCCCCGATCGCGACGATGCCGCCGTCCTTCGCCACCGCCGCGGCAAGAGCGGGAAGGCCGTTCTCGACGCGGACTGGTTCGAGCAACGCCTCCAACCGCACCTGCGCATTTGCCGACGCGGCCAGCAAACAGGCGAACCCTAGGCTCGCCAACACCGATCGAATGGACATCGCACCTCCAAAGGACGCTCGCAGCGCGACCCTAACAAACTTCCGGGACTGGCGGCTGGGCGAAACTGGACCGAGCCCGGAAAATCGGGGCTGGGAAAGTCGGGATCGGAGCGGATTTTCGCCGCCCTCGACAGCCCGCCACCTTACGCCCCCCTACGGCCCCCGCGGCTTCCACTCCCGGATCAGCTTGCGCGCGTCGGCGAGCTGCTGCGGCGTCAGGTCGTACTTCGCCAGGTTGTCGCGCCGGCGGATCGCGTTGGCGCGGCCGTCCCGGTCCGCTTGCGGATAGCGCGCGGCGGCGAGGCTGAACCAGACATAGGCCTGCACCAGGTCCTGCGGCGTGCCGCGGCCGCGGTAGAACATCATGGCGAGGTTGAACTGCGCCGGCGCCAGGCCCTGGTCGGCGGCGAGGCGATACCATTCCACGGCCTCGGCGCGGTCCTGCTCCACGCCCTGGCCGAAGTCGTAGAGCAGCCCGACCCGGAACTGGGCCTGGGCGTGGCCCTGGGTCGCCAGCGGCAGCCACAACTCGAGGGCCGCCGCGTGCTCGCCGCGGCCGTAGGCCTCGAGCCCGTCCTCGAACGGCCCGGCCCAGGCCGACGGGCCGACGGGTGCGAATGCGGGCGCCGCGAGGCTCGCGAGCAGCGCCAGGACCGCCGCATGCACCAGGGGTGCGGCTTGGAACCTCCGTGGCATCGGGGAATTCTGCGCGCCCGCCGGCGCGCCACATTGATCTGGGTCAGTGAGCGGCCGGGGCGCGTCGACGCCGGAGCGATGCGGGAAACTCCCCCTCACCCAGCTCCGCGTAGGCTAGCCCTTCGAGGGGCTCGGGCTCGCCAACCCTTCGCAACCCTCTCCCCCACGCGCAAGGCGTGCGGCGGAGAGGGTGGGGTGAGGGGGCGGTGCCCGCTTCAATCCCGCTCCGCCGCGCTGGCGCCGCTGCGTCCGCGAGCTTCCGCGCCGGGCGCCGGCGCCGCCCGCGGATTTTGATGCAGATCAGTGCCGGCGTTCCCCGGGCTCGCGCAATCTATGCTCCCCGGCGGAGCGCGGACCGCGCCGCGGCCCGCCCCGCCGCCTTGCGCGCAGGGAGGCCGACATGGGCAAGCGCCCCGCATCCCTCAACCCGCCGATCCCGCCGGTCCTGCCGCTGGCGCTGGCGGCCGCCGCGGCGCTGGCGGCGCTGCTGCTGATGCCCTCCGCGGCCGGGGCCCAGCACACCGGCACCGGCATCGTCCACACCTATTCCACGGTCGAGGGCGCCACCAACCGCATCGGCGGCGACATCGGCTCGCTCGGCATCCCCGGCTCGGACGGCGGCGAGACCGTCTGCGCCAGCGAGTGCTTCTGGACCCGGGGCTGCGTCGCCTGGACCTACGTCAAGCGCGGCTACCCCACCGCCGAGCTGGCGGCGAGATGCTGGCTCAAGGCGCCGGCGCCGCCCAAGACCGCGGGCATGCCGTGCTGCGTGTCGGGCGTGATCACCGCGCCCAAGCCGCCCGAGCCGCTGCGCGCGCCCTCGTTCCAATAGAACAGTGCGCGGCCGCTAACCGGGCCGCGAGTCCGCCCGTCGCGCCCGCAGCGTGCGCGCCCAGCGCGCCAGGGTTTCGCCGGCGCGCTCGCGCCAGGCCGGCGCGATCTCGCGGTAGCCCAGGCGTTCGGCTTCCTCCTCGATCGCCGCGATCCGGGCGTAGGTCTCCGGGGGCAGCACCTCGGCGCCGGCGATCAGAAGCTCCGCGCGCGCCGCCGCCAGGTCCGGGTCCGCGCTCGCGCGCAGGATGCCCGCGCGCAGGCGCGCCAGCGTGTCGGCGGAAAGCCGCGCCGGGGCGACGTAGGGCGCCGCCGGCACCTCCGGCGTCTCCGCCACCACGCGCAAGGCGCCCATGAGCGCGGGCCGGCAGCGCGCGAGCAGCGCGTGGGAGATGCAGTCGATCGCCGCGGCGTCGGCGGCCCCGCACGCCACCGCCTCGGCGCTCGCGGCGTGGCTGCCGCTCACCGTCACCCGGGCGAAGAACCGCCCGCCGCGCGCCAGCGGCGCCGTCAGCGCGCGCATCGCGTTGCAGCCGGAGTGCGACCGGTAGCCGTTGATCGCGCAGACGCGCCCGCGCAGGTCCGCGAGCGCGCGCGCGGGCGAGTCCGCGCGCACCACGACGAAGCTGCGGTGCCAGGCGCCGGAACAGCCCGGCGCCGCGTAGCGGTGCGTGGCCAGATAGGCGAAGCGCCGGCGCCAGCCGCGCACCAGGTCGTAGCCGCAGGTCTGGGTCAGCAGCAGGTTGGGCAGGCGCCAGACGTCCTCGGTGTAGGGCAGGCGCGTCAGGCGGTCGGGCACGCCCGCGAGCCCTTCGCGCCTCAGGGCGGCCGCGAGCCCGGCCCACCATGCGTCGACGGCCCGGCGCAGCTCGGGCGGATCGTGCATCGGCAGGCCGGCCGCGAAGGTGTGCGGTGCGGTCATACGGGCGTCCCCGGCAGGGGCCGCGCGAACCGGCGGCCCCGCCCCGCGCCGCGGTGCGCGCGGCCGGGGGCGGGGATATAATAGAGCAAACGACGCCGGCATGGGCTTCGGGGTCATGGACGTGCGGAGATTTCTTTCAGCCCTCGCGGTCGCTTTCGCGCTGGCCGTCGTGCCGGCCCCGGGGCCGGTCGGCGCGCAAGCCCAGGCGCAAGCCCAGGCGCAGGTCCAGGCGCAGGTCCAGGCGGCCGAGAAGCGCGTGGCGCTGGTGATCGGCAACGCCGCCTACAAGGAGGCGCCGCTCAGGAACCCCGCCAACGACGCGCGGCTGATGGCGGCCACGCTTCGGCGTCTCGGCTTCGAGGTGATCGAGCGCACCGACGCCACGCGCGCCGGGATGGGCGCGGCGCTCGGCGAGTTCGCGCGCCGGCTCGCGCCCGGCGCGGTCGCGCTGTTCTATTACGCGGGCCACGGCATCCAGTCGCGCGGGCGCAACTACCTGATCCCCGTGGACGCGACCCTGCAATACGAAACCGACCTGCGCTTCCAGGCGGTGGACGTGGGCGCGCTCACCGACGAGCTCGACCAGGCGCAGGCGCGCGTCAGCCTGGTCGTGCTCGACGCCTGCCGCAACAACCCGTTCGAGAAGCGCATGCGCGGCGCCGCGCGCGGCTTGGCGGCGGTGGACGCGGCGCGCGGGGGGCTGATCGCCTACGCCACCGCCCCCGGCTCGGTCGCCTCGGACGGCGAGGGTGCCAACGGCACCTACACCGAGGAGCTGGTGAAGGCGCTGGGCGTGCCGGGCCTCAAGGCCGAGGAGGTGTTCAAGCGCGTCACCGCCGCCGTGGAGGAGCGCACCAAGGGCCAGCAGACGCCCTGGATCTCCTCCTCGCTGCGCGGGGATTTCGTGTTCAACGCGCCGCAAGCGGCGGCGACGGCCGCCGCGCCGCCGCCGGCTTCCGCCGGGCCAGGCGACCGCGAGGCGCTGTTCTGGCAGTCCGCGCAATCGAGCAACCGCGTGGAGGAATACCGGGAATACCTGAAGCAGTTCCCCGCGGGCACGTTCGCGGGGCTCGCGCGCGCGCGCATCGCCCAGCTCGAAGCGCAGGCCAAGGCCCAGGCGCAGGCCAAGGCGCAGGCCCAGGCGCAGGCCCAGGCGAAGCCGCCGCCGGCCCCGCCCCAGATCGCCGCCGCGCCGGCAAAGCCGATCGCGCCCGCGATCGAGCCGATCGACCGGGAGTATCGCGCGAAAGAGTCGGCGCGCGTGCGCGAAGGGCCCGACGTCAACGCCCGCGTGGTCGGAACGCTGAAGGAAGGCGACGCGGTGCAGGTCTTGGGCAAGCTCAAGGACCAGGCCTGGTACCAGGTCGAGCGGCCCGGAACCGCGCCCGGGTTCGTGGCGGCGGCGCTCCTGGAAGAAGCCGCTTCCTACAGGAAGCGCAAGGCCGACGAGGAGATCCAGCAGCGCGCGCTCGCCCCGCCGCCGCCGCCCGCACCGGCCCCGGCGCCCCCGCCGCGCGCGAGCCGCAGCTACGACCTCGAAGGCCTCTACCGCGCCACCGGCACCAACCCCAACGGCACCACCTACAGCGGGACCTGCACCATCACGCGGAGCGGCGACCGCTACCAGTTCCATTGGCAGGTGGGCTCGACCTATCGCGGCTCGGGGCAGTTCGAGGGCGACGAGCTGGTGATCCACTGGGGCGAGACCTACCCGGTGATCTACACCGTGACCGGCGACGGCCGGCTGATCGGCACCTGGAGCAACGGCCGCGCCACCGAGGTGCTGGTGAAGATGCGCTAGCGCCGGCGTTGCGAACCGCCGCGTCCGGGGCGACAACCCTTGGTCTGGTCCGGCGCTCCGGTTCATCGTAGAGTGGCCGGGCCGCGTTTGGCGGGGCCCGTTCGAGCCATCGGGCAGCGCCCGCGGACGCGGCAGCGGGAGCGGCCATGCGCGCGGCCATTTCTTTTTGTTCTCCTGTTCGCTCCGCGGTCCTGTCGCTGCTCCTCCTGCTGGCGCCGGCGGCCGCGGCCGCGGAGATCGGCGACGCCAACGCCGCCTACCGCCGAGGCGACTACGAGACCGCGCTCAAGCTCGCCCGGCCGCTCGCGGATGGGGGCAACGCGCGCGCGCAGGAGCTGCTCGGGCTCATGTACAATCTCGGGCGCGGCGTGCCGCAGAACCACGAAGAGGCGGCCCAGTGGTACCGCAAGGCCGCCGACCAGGGCCTGCGGGTGGCGCAGTTCAACCTCGGCTACCTCTACAGCCACGGCCGGGGCGTGGGCCAGGACTACCGCGAAGCCGCCGCGTGGTACCGCAAGTCGGCCGACCAGGGCCACGCGTCGGCGCAGAACAATCTGGCGGTCCTCTACTTCAACGGCCGGGGCGTGGCCCAGGACTACGCCGAAGCGTTCAGGTTTTATCGTCTTGCCGCGCAAAATAGGAACCTGGCCGCCATGAACGGACTCGGCACCCTCTATGCCCGGGGCCGCGGCGTGCCGCAGGACTATCGCGAAGCCGCGCGCTGGTGGCGGCTCGCCGCGACGCAGGGCGAGACGAGGGCGCGCGTGGGCCTCGGCGACCTGTACGCCAACGGCTACGGCGTGCCCGCGGACCCGGTGCGTGCCCACATGTGGTACGGGCTTGCCGCCGACGCGCTTGAGGGAGCCGACCGGCAGACGGCCTCCGACAAGCGCGACGCCGTCGCCGCGAAGCTCTCCGCGGCGGAGATCGAGCGGGCCCGCGACATGGCTGGTCGGTGCGGCGCCTCGAAGTTCAAGGACTGCGGCGAGCCTGCCGAGGAGCTGCCCAAGGAACCCCCGCCGCAGGTCGCCGCCGCGCCCGCGCCGCCGCCGAGCGCCGCCGGCCAGGCCCTCGCGCCCGACCAGGTCTATAAGCTCGCGGCGCCCTCGGTCTACATCGTCGTCGCCGGGCCCACGCCCGAGGACATCGTCAACAAGGCTCCAGGCACCACGCAGGGCTCGGCTGTGGCGCTGACCCAGGACCTCGCGGTCACCAACTGCCACGTGATCAAGAAGCACCAGGCGATCTTCCTCTACTACGAGAAGCGCGCGGGCCCGGCGACGGTCGAGCGCGTGGACCAGCGCGCGGACATCTGCCTGTTGCGCTCGACGCAGCTCAAGCTCACGCCCGTTTCCGGTGTGCGCCTGGCGGGCACGGTCGGCGTGGGCGAGCGCGCTTACGCCGTGGGCGCGCCGCGCATGCTCGAGCGCACGCTGACCGAGGGCTTGGTCTCGGCGATGCGCGAGGACAAGGGCGTGAAGCTGGTGCAGACCAGCGCGCCGATCGCCGAGGGCTCGTCGGGCGGCGGGCTGTTCGACGCGCAAGGGCGGCTCATCGGCATCACGACTCGCATGATCAAGCAGGAGGGGTTCCTGAATTTCGCGGTCGCGCCCGACGCGTTCTGGCCCTTGGCCGGCGCTTCCGCCGCGCGGCCGCGATCCGCCGCCGCGCCAGCGCCCGCGAAGCCGCAGGCCGCCGCGCCGTCGCGCGCCGCAGACGCGCTGCCGCCGCTCGCGGCCGAGCCCGGCAGCGAGGTGCAATGCGGGTTCCTCAAGGTCGAAGGGCTGCCGATCCAGAAGCCCTCGGTCAAGTGCGAGCTCGGCAAGAGACAGCATAGCGCCACCGCATCGGAAGGCCGCAAAGCCGTCCTGGCAGCGACCCTGCCGGGGCGGATTCTGGTGCTGGACGCGGAAAAGGACGAAGGCAACAACGGATACAAGCCGTCGCACTCCGATTTCGTGCGCGAGAGCTTCCAGCGCTGGGCGGCGAGCCGCAACGGGCGGAACATAAGCGCGCTGATCGAGCAGCCGTTCCGCCACTTCAAGCTCAACGCGACGGTCGGCGGCGAGGACGGGGCCTGCTTCTACGGCATTTTCACGGGCGACAAGAAGGGCCGCGCGGGCGAACCGGTCCACTACGCGTGGATCATGTACTGCGAGAAGGGAACGCACACCGTCAGCGACGAGATGCTCTCGACCCTCCGCCGTGCGGTCAGGTTCGATTAGGCCGCGCCGGCGTCAGCCCCCGGCGCGCCGGACGCGGTCCTAGCGGCAGAGCGTCCGCCACTCCCAGCGCCCGGTCCAGGGGTTGAGCACCTGGCGCTCCGCGCACGCCTCGGTGCCGGGCGGCGGAATTCGCGGCGGCGCGAGCGGCCGCAGCTCCGGCGGCGCCGGGGGGCAGGCCGCGGGCGGGCAGATGGGCGCGAGCTCGAGCGGGTTCGAGCAGATCGCGCGCACCTCGCCGCCGACGCAGCGGCACGCGCATTCCGCCGCGGCCGGCCCGGCGGCGAGCAGGGCCAGCGAGGCGGCCGCCGCTGCGGCGTGGAACAGGCGCGGCATTCCGGCTCCTTTCGAATCGCGGCGCCTCGCGACGCTCCGGCGCCGCTCCGGTCGAATCGCGGCGCGCGCACGGCGCCCCGCGTCGCTTCGGCGCCGCGCTGCGGCGGCGAATCCGGCCCGGCCGCGCAATCCCTGGTGGCGGTCCCAAGCCGAGATCACTAGAACAAAAAAAGAACTTGAACGCCAGAACAAATCATGCACAATCCCCGGCAACGAAGGAAAGCGCCTCGCGGCGGGCATCGCCGGCAAGCGACTTTTCCTTTGCAATAAAAGGGGTTATACACGATGTCCGCGCAACCGCTCCGCCTCGTCGAAAAGGAAGACATGGACAAGGGCAAGGCGCTCGACGCCGCGCTCAGCCAGATCGAACGGGCCTTCGGCAAGGGCTCGATCATGAAGCTGGGTCAGCGCCAGCAGCCCGCGGCCGAGACCGAGGCGATCTCGACGGGCTCGATCGGCCTCGACATCGCGCTCGGCATCGGCGGGCTGCCGCGCGGGCGCATCGTCGAGATCTACGGGCCGGAAAGCTCGGGCAAGACCACGCTGGCGCTGCACGCCATCGCCTCGGCGCAGAAGGCGGGCGGCACCTGCGCGTTCGTCGACGCCGAGCACGCGCTCGACCCGGCCTATGCGCGCAAGCTGGGCGTCGACGTCGACGAGCTTTTGATCTCGCAGCCCGACGCCGGCGAGCAGGCGCTCGAGATCGCCGACACGCTGGTGCGTTCGGGCGCCATCGACGTGCTGGTGATCGACAGCGTCGCCGCCCTGGTGCCGCGCGCCGAGCTCGAAGGCGAGATGGGCGACAACCACATGGGCCTGCACGCGCGCCTCATGAGCCAGGCGTTGCGCAAGCTCACCGGCTCGATCTCCAAGTCACGCACCATGGTGGTCTTCATCAACCAGATCCGCATGAAGATCGGCGTGATGTTCGGCAACCCCGAGACCACCACGGGCGGCAACGCGCTCAAGTTCTACGCCTCGGTCCGCCTCGACATCCGCCGCATCGGCGCGATCAAGGAGAAGGACGAGGTGGTCGGCAACCAGACCCGGGTCAAGGTGGTCAAGAACAAGATGGCGCCGCCGTTCCGCGCGGTCGACTTCGACATCATGTACGGCGAGGGCATCTCCAAGACCGGCGAGCTGATCGATCTGGGCGCCCAGGCCGGCATCGTCGAGAAGTCGGGCGCATGGTTCTCCTACGACGGCCAGCGCATCGGCCAGGGCCGCGAGAACGCCAAGCAGTTCCTCAAGGCCAATCCCGAGATCGCGAACAAGATCGAGGCCGCGATCCGCGCCAACGCCGGCCTGGTCGCCAACGCCATGACGCAAAAGAGCGCGGCGGCGGGCGAGCCTGCCGCGGAAGAGGAATAGGAGATCGCGGCGCGGGCGCAAGCGGGCCGCAGGGCCGGCCATCCGCGCCGCCGACTGGCCGCGCTCCGTCGGGCCGCGACGCCGACGGGCCGCGCCGGAAAACGAGTTCTCCCGAGACGCCGGGGCCTTCCCGGACGCAGCCGGGCCGGAAGAGGAGCCGGAACGGCGGCGTCTTGAGGGGCGCCGGCCTCCAATAACCCCTGTTCGTCGACCTCGCCGCGCCCACGGGCCCGGGCCGCTCTCCACGGCCCGCGCTCCCGGGGCGCGGCTTTCTTTTTTGCGGCCCCCGGCCGATGTGCTTAACTCCGCGGCCGGCAATCCGGGAGGGCAAGCGCATGGCCGCCTACATCGTCGCCGAGATCGGCGAAATCCACGACCAGAAGCTCTACGACCAGTACCGCGCCCAGACCCCGGGCTGCATCGCCAAGTTCGGCGGGCGGTTCCTGATCCGCGGCGGCGAGGTGGACGTGGCGGAAGGGCACTGGAAGCCGGGGCGGCTGGTGGTGATCGAGTTCCCCGACATGGAAACGGCCAAGCGCTTCTACGCCTCGCCCGAGTACCGGAAGATCCTGCCCCTGCGCCTCGACGCCTCGCGCGGCGGCAAGGTGATATTCGTGGAGGGGGTGTGATAATCTAGACTTTCCAACTAAGTTGCTCCCAATCACCTGTCCAAAGAGCAATGAAATGATCCTTGGCTATGCTGCCGTTTCTGGAAGTCGCAATGATGTGGAAACGATAGGCGCCCTTTTGGGAAATTAGGCTTTCGTAGCGATTAAGCAGTTTCCATTGTGGGCACAACTCGGTTGTAGCCGACGAGCTAGAGATCAGGTCGACATAGAAATCTGGTCCGAAGGGAAGAGGAATTCTTGTAAAGCCATCCGTCAGAGCAGACCAAGGTAATTGCAATGCGTCAGCAAAGCCGATGTCCTGCCAGGCGGCGTTTCTGTCATCGGCCTCCGGTCGAAATTCGATCTTCGTCAGGAAAACGACGACATCTTCAGCAGTCGTGTCCTTTACATTCTTCACTCGAATCCGCAGGTACTTGCCTCTTGGGTTTCCAGGAACCGAGTAGAACGTATGGGCGGCGCACCCTGGTCCGTTATCAACTGACAAGGACAACAAAGGCCCCCAAATACTTCGTTTCAGTCGATCGGACAGGAGATTGAGAACAAAACCTAGAAAAACGCCCAACATTCCAGTGATGGGGGCAATGAATTTTATTCCCATACGTTGCTCCCACCGCAGAATCGAGCTGCCACTGGTAAACGGTAAAATAGTATCCCATCCGAGCTGGGTACACACAATGGGTGGAAGAAACTCGATTGAGTCCTGGCTAGACTCCTCGTACTCCTAACGGTAAAACCCTGTAGCAACAACGCTTTTTAAGGAGCACCCGGGCGCGGGCGGCGGGCCGGAACCGGCCTGCCGCGGCGCCCGCAAGGACAGGCATGGCATCCGCGAACGACATCCGCTCGGCGTTCCTCGGCTACTTCAAGCGCAACGGCCACGAGGTCGTGGCCTCCTCGCCGCTGGTGCCGCGCAACGACCCCACGCTCATGTTCACCAACGCGGGCATGGTGCAGTTCAAGAACGTGTTCACCGGCCAGGAGAAGCGCCCGTACAGCCGCGCCGCCACCTCGCAGAAATGCGTGCGCGCCGGCGGCAAGCACAACGACCTCGAGAACGTCGGGCATACCGCGCGCCACCACACCTTCTTCGAGATGCTGGGCAACTTCTCGTTCGGCGACTATTTCAAGGACCTGGCGATCGAGCTGGCCTGGAACCTGATCACCAGGGAATACGGCCTGCACAAGGACAAGCTCCTGGTCACGGTGTTCTCCGAGGACGACCAGGCGGCGTCGATCTGGCGGAAGGTCACGGGCTTCCCCGACTCCAGGATCGTCCGCATCCCGACCTCGGACAATTTCTGGGCCATGGGCGACACCGGCCCGTGCGGCCCGTGCTCGGAGATCTTCTACGACCACGGGCCCGGCATCCCCGGCGGCCCGCCCGGCGGGCCCGACGCCGACGGCGACCGCTTCATCGAGATCTGGAACCTGGTGTTCATGCAGTTCGAGCAGGTGAGCAAGGACAGGCGCGTCGACCTGCCCAAGCCCTCGATCGACACCGGCATGGGGCTCGAGCGCATCGCCGCGGTGCTGCAGGGCAAGCACGACAACTACGACGTCGACCTGATGCGCGCGCTGATCGAGGCCTCGGCCGAGGCCAGCAGGACCGATCCCGACGGGCCGCACCGCGTCTCGCACCGCGTGATCGCCGACCATCTGCGCGCGTCGTCGTTCCTGATCGCCGACGGCGTGCTGCCCGCCAACGAGGGCCGCGGCTACGTGCTGCGCCGGATCATGCGCCGGGCCATGCGCCACGCCCATATGCTGGGCGCGGCCGAGCCCCTGATGTGGAAGCTGGTGCCGGCGCTGATCGTGCAGATGGGCGCGGCCTATCCCGAGCTCGCCCGCGCGCAGGCGCTGATCGTCGAGACGCTGCGGCTGGAAGAAACCCGCTTCAAGCAGACGCTCGACCGCGGCCTCAAGCTCCTGGCCGAGGAGACCGGCAAGCTCGCCAAGGGCCAGGCGCTCGCGGGCGAGGTGGCGTTCAGGCTCTACGACACCTACGGCTTCCCGCTCGACCTGACGCAGGACGTGCTGAAGGGCCAGGGCCGGCCGGTGGACACGAAAGGCTTCGACGCGGCGATGGAGCGCCAGCGCGCCGAGGCGCGCCGGAAATGGGCGGGCTCGGGCGAGGCCGCGACCGAGCGGGTGTGGTTCGAGCTGCGCGAGAAGGCGGGCGCGACCGAGTTCCTGGGCTACGACACCGAGACGGCGGAGGGCAAGGTCGCGGCCATCGTGGTCGACGGCAAGCCGGTGGAAAGCGCGCGCCAGGGCGCCGAGGTCGCGGTGATCGTCAACCAGACGCCGTTCTACGGCGAATCCGGCGGCCAGATGGGCGACGCCGGGGCGATGCAGTCCGCCAGGGGTGCGCGCGTCGCGGTCGCCGACACGCAGAAGAAATTGGGCGAGCTCAACGTGCATCTCGGCACGGTCACGGCCGGCGAGCTCAAGGTGGGCGACGACGTGGTGCTGCGCGTGGACGGCGCGCGGCGCGCGCGGCTGCGCGCCAACCACTCCGCCACGCACCTGCTGCACCAGGCGCTGCGCCGGCGATTGGGCGAGCACGTGACTCAGAAAGGCTCGCTGGTCGCGCCTGACCGGCTGCGCTTCGACATCAGCCACCCCAAGGCCCTGAGCCGCGAGGAGATCCGCGCGGTCGAGGCCGACGTCAACCGCCGCATCCGCGGCAACGGCGCGGTCGAGACCGTGCTGATGACGCCCGACGACGCGGTCGAGCACGGCGCGCTCGCCCTGTTCGGCGAGAAATACGGGGAAGAGGTGCGCGTGGTGTCGATGGGCGACGCCGTGCCGGGCGAGGACGCCTCCAAGCCCTATTCCACCGAGCTGTGCGGCGGCACCCATGTGCGGCGCACCGGCGACATCGGCCTGCTCAAGATCGTGGGCGAATCCGCGGTGGCCGCGGGCGTCAGGCGCATCGAGGCGCTGACCGGCGAGGCGGCGCTGGCGCACCTGGCGCAACAGGAGGAGCTGCTGGGCCAGGCGGCGGCGGAGCTGAAAGCGTCGCCGGCCGAGCTGCCGGCGCGCGTGGCGCAACTGGTCGAGGAGCGCAAGCGACTGGAGCGCGAGCTCGCCGACGCGCGCCGCAAGCTCGCGACCGGAGGCGGCGGCGCGGCGGCGTCCGCGCCCAGCGCGCGCCAGGTCGCGGGCATCGCCTATCTCGCGCGCTCGCTCGGCGACGTGCCGGCGAAGGAACTGAAGGGCATGGCCGACGAGCTCAAGGCCAAGCTCGGTTCGGGCGTCGTCGCGCTCGCCGCCAGCGCCGAGGGCAAGG
>Ga0114930_10003034_pt1 | contig 14909 bp, 9 predicted proteins | sample AnhtaG_FD_87300 | JGI IMG/M metagenome (GOLD analysis project Ga0114930, IMG submission 87300) | Deep subsurface microbial communities from Anholt, Denmark to uncover new lineages of life (NeLLi) - Anholt_01485 metaG | ecosystem: Environmental > Aquatic > Marine > Oceanic > Sediment | place... | reverse complement strand
TGGGTCATTGGCCTGGGAGTGATCTCATCATTTAGTGCAGAGTTTATCGAAACCCCCTCTGACATCCCCACATATATGGGCATGATCTTTCCATCTTTATCAGAGATGATGACAATAGGGGTTAGACCATGGATGGTACTGGTCATAAAAACGCCATCTACTTCCACCTGTATAAAGTCATCCATAATATTCAATTCCCAGAGGATAATAAAAAGGTTTTGTAGATAAAATTAATGATCCTGACGGAATATCTTTATCCCGGCTGCAGTATTGGCAAGCAGCTGCTGTGCCAGCTCCTGGGTGGGCCATGCGCCAAGGCCGCAGTCAGGTCCTGCATATTTTATACTACCACCAAATCTCTCATGGATATTACCTAGCCTTTTAGCTATTACTTCAGGTGTTTCCATCTTGGTGATAACCTCAGGGAGTTTATCCTGTTCTTTCCAGACATTGATATTATATTTTTCATTCAGTATAGCTGTCAGTCCGAATATGTCAGTGCGGGCTATACCCACCCTTAAAAATGTGTCTGATGCTTCCAGGTCCCGGCGGTCTATAAGCTCCAGATATGATGGGTTAGCCGCAGATTCAACCCCGATAACATTTATGGTCGGGACCTCACACACCAATTTATAATTTAAGGGGGAATGGAGGTGTATCTCGGTATCTATACCGTGCTTGTGCGCTGTTTCGCCTGCAATGGTAAGGGCCTGGATAATATTATCATCGCTATGCATGATCTGGGGATGTATTCCAATGCTTGGTTCGTCTATGGAAACTGTTTTGACCTGAATGTCGCGGTAACCTTCTATAGAATTCTTGACAAACCTGTCAATACTTTTAGCAAAGGTAAACAGCACGTCCCCGTATGATGTACTTCCGAACTCTTGCTGGTATAATTCAATGGGTCCAGTAATGCACACCCTGATCTTCAAAGGCTCCCCGTTTTGTTCCTTATATTTTTTAGCAAGGTCTGAAATGGCTTCAAGTTCCAGGATGTTTGCTTCGGACTTTTTGACCATTAGTGGTGCTTCAGTGCATTTGGGATTATCAATGATCCTGAGGAACTGCCTGTTCATATCCTGGAACTGGGGATATGTGGGTACTTCCACTCCAGCAGTAATCTTCCTCTCCATTGCTTGTGAAATGATCTCGAACAAACGTTCATCTTCGTTTCTGGTCGATACGGCCTGTTCAATCCATTTCCTTGAAACACCAGCAGGAAGAGGGAAGCTTCCAATATCATCAAAACTTATTTCAAAATCCATTACGACCACATATCATATATCTTATGTAAATAATACTATTGCCAGATCACTAAAGACCCTTTCATTTAAATCAACTTTACTTAAGTTCAATGAAAGGATAATTTTTGGGTACTCTTATATATGTGTATGCAGTAAAAATCCCGAATAAGCCAAGAATGGAGTAGAAATCATGAATTTGATCGAGGAAGCACAAAAAGGTAATATTACAGAAGAAATGAAAGCAGTGGCTGCGGCAGAAGGAGTGGAGCCGGACTTTGTAAGAAGGGGAGTTGCAGCTGGTAGGATAGTCATTCCGATTACACCTTACAGGGACATTAAGTATTGTGGGATCGGTAAAGGTCTTCGCACAAAGGTCAATGCTTCAATAGGCACATCATCAGATATCTCAGATGTTGAAATGGAAATCGAGAAAGCAAAAGTTGCTGAAGCAGCAGGTGCCGATACCCTGATGGAACTTTCCACTGGCGGAGATTTTCTCGATATAAGAAAACGTGTAGCAGATGCAATCTCGCTTTCAATAGGCTGTGTTCCCCTGTACCAGGCATTCATTGAAGCTGCCAGGAAATACGGATCAGTAGTTGATATGAAAGAGGACGACCTCTTCAAAGCCACTGTAGATCAGGCAAAGCTGGGAACCAATTTCATGGCTATTCACACAGGCATTAACTGGATCACAGTAGATCGGTTAAAAGCCCAGGGCCGGTACGGAGGACTCTGTTCCAGGGGCGGCTCGTTCATGACTGCATGGATGATCCATAATGAAAAGGAAAATCCCCTGTACAGCGAGTTCGATTACCTGCTTGAGATCATGAAGGAACATGAAGTTACCCTGAGCATGGGTAACGGAATGCGTGCCGGTGCAGTACACGATGCCACTGACCGGGCCCAGATCCAGGAACTGGTAATGAACTCAGAACTCGCAGACAGGGCACACAATTCCGGCGTGCAGGTAATAGTGGAAGGTCCCGGACATGTACCCATTGATGAGATCAAGACCAATGTGACCCTGATGAAACGCATGAGCGGTGACAAACCGTTCTATATGCTGGGTCCTCTGGTAACTGATATAGCACCAGGATACGACCATATCGTGACCGCGATCGGAGCTTCCATATCAAGTGCTGCAGGTTGCGATTTCCTTTGCTATGTCACACCTGCCGAGCATCTGGCACTGCCCAACGTGGAAGATGTAAGGTTGGGTGTCATAACATCTAGAATTGCTGCACATGTCGGTGATATGATCAAACTGGGCAAGCGCGATCAGGACCTGGCAATGGCGAGAGCCCGCAGGGACCTGGACTGGGAAAAGATGTACTCACTTGCCATCGACCCCGAGCATGCCAGGGCCATCAGGGACAGCAGGGCACCTGAAGATAGTGAAGCATGTACCATGTGCGGGGAATACTGTGCATTAAAGATCGTAAAAGAACATTTTGATATCGGAAAATAAGTTTTTATAAGACTGCCCGGGATCGGGTAGTCTATTTTCTTTTTGTATATAATATGTGATTTTATATACTCAAGTAACTGCGAGCATCAGCGAGCAGTTTCTTGTTTGATTATTCTTTTATTAATTCTCGGATTTTTTCTGCGGTCTTGGTTATCTCATACAATACCATTCCGAATTGTATGTCTGTTTTAGTGAATACAAACAGGACATAATTAGTATCAATTAATATTCCCATGAGCTGTTTATCAGAAAGTTCAATGGTAACCCGATTCATGAACCCATGCTTTTTCAGTCCCTCATAACTGAGCATATCATAGATTCTTTTTCGTATATAATCATCCAGGGAATCCGGGTCCAGGGCGGCAATAATTGTTCCCTTCTTTGTTGTAAAACCTACATTGAGGATCCAGTCTTCTTCTGACATCTCGGAAATAATAAGTTGCACCATTTCTTTTGAAATATCGGATAATTTTTCAAAATCCTCATCAATGGGTTCCTGGGCTATGGATTCAACTTTAGGATCATTGGTATTTGAATCAAGTTGTTTAGTATCTTCTTCAGATATGTCTCTTAAAACAGACATCCGCGCCCTGATAATCGGGTCTGCCATCATATATTCAATTCGTTGTAATTCAATTTCAGGGGTTTTTTCATCAGTTTCTGGTTTTGGCGGTAATTTTTCGAGTGGGACTTGATCCTGAGGTTCTTGTTCGATCTTTGTCTCTTCAACTTCTGTGTCCATATATTCAGGTTTTACAATAAGGTGGCCCATTCCCAGTGATTTGAGTAGATCAGCTGCTGCTGATTCAAAATCAATTCCTTGTATCCTTTCTGAAAGTTCATCAACCAGCTGTTCGAAGTCAGCTTCTTCAGAATCGAAGTCGTCCAAACCAATAAGATCTTTTTCAAATTCGTGCAGTTCCACTTCAGCCTTTTTCTCATGCAATTTGAATCTTTGAAATATTTCATAGGCTTCTGATCTTACTTCAGTGGATGGATAGTTATACGCGAGGACATATAAAGAGCTGTAGAATTCATCAAAAATATCTGGATAATCTGTGGCTATATCACTTATCAATCGTATCCCGTATATCCGTTCATCATTGTTCAGGCTGTGAAGACATTTAATAAGGTCAGGTGTATGATCCAAAAAAGATTCTGGCTGGGATTTTGCAATCATATCCAAAATGAAATATGAAGCTGAGCGAATATTGCTGTTTGAATGATGGAGCTTATTGAACAGCACGGGGATGGCAGGCCGCATTCGTTTAGGATGACTGATTGTCAGGATACTAAGAATATCTAATGCTTTTAATGTATTTTTAATATCCAGTTTTTCTTCTGATGTTCTGATTATTTTAATAATATCAACTGAAGCGTTCCCCAAAGGCCCTGGATCTCTCTCTGCAACGTTTAATAAAGCATCAAACACAAAACTTGACACTATTTTTTTTTCTGAGTGGATAATTTCAATTAATTGATTTGTTGCGATTTCAATAAGTTCCGGATTTTCATCAATTATCTTTGTCAGGGATTCAACTTGTTTTTGACTCCCCCGCCCTTTTCCCATTTTGGCTATTGTTTTGGACAAAGTTTGTTTGGGTGAATTAAATACCATATCTTACCTTTTGATAATTCTGTTTGACAACATCTGATTATAATCATCATTATTATCTGAAGTGTATTAAATATTATGCAATAGAATAATCAACGAATATTCGATAGGTTTATACTTATAGTTTTCATTTCAGGTACAAATTATAGAGGAATACTAGTTAATAAAGGAAAGGATATTAAATGAAAAGTAAAGTGGTTTTAGCTTATTCAGGGGGTCTTGATACATCAGTATGTATCCCTATTCTAAAAGAATATTATGATTTTGATTATGTTATTACAGTAATAGTTGATGTCGGTCAGCCTGAGGACGAGGTGAGAAAAGCTGAAGAAAAGGCCAAATTGATCGGTAATAAGAATTATACCATCGATGCCAAAGCCGAATTTGTTAACGATTACATTTTCCCGCTTATTAAGGCAAACGGGAATTACGAGGGTTACGTACTTGGAACCGCAACAGCACGGCCTCTTATTGCTAAAAAGGTACTTGAAGTGGCAAATTCTGAAGATGCGCAGGCAATTTCCCACGGCTGTACAGGGAAAGGTAATGACCAGTTAAGATTTGAAGCTGTCTTCCGTTCATCTGATAAGAAAGTAGTTGCTCCCATGAGGGATATGAACCTGACCCGTGAATGGGAGATCGATTATGCGTTAAAGCACAATATCCCGGTTCCTGTAACAAAGGAGAAACCGTGGAGCATTGATGAGAATATCTGGAGCCGCAGCATCGAAGGCGGCCGGCTGGAAGAACCGGATTATATTCCGCCAGAGGAGATCTACGAATGGACCCAATCTCCTGAAAAGGGACCTGAAGCCGAAATTATCGAGATCGGATTCAGGGCTGGAATTCCAGTATCCTTGAATGGTACTGAAATGGATGGCGTTGCCCTGATCAGGGAACTTAACAGGATCGGCGGTATTCATGGTGTGGGACGGACCGATATGATCGAGGACAGGGTGCTGGGCCTTAAAGCCAGGGAAAATTACGAACACCCGGCAGCCACTATACTGTTGACTGCCCATAAGGACCTGGAAAAGCTGGTACTTACAAGGCGTGAATTGAGTTTCAAAGGACGAGTCGATGATGAATGGTCTGAACTGGCATATATGGGACTGGTGGATGAGCCGCTGTACAGCGATCTAAATGCTTTTATAGATAGCACACAGGCCCATGTTGAGGGAATGGTTAAGCTCAAACTGTATAAGGGATGTGCAACCGTAGTTGCCAGGCATTCCCCCTTCATGTTGTATTCGACAGACCTTGTCTCATTCAATGAGTCCTGCATTGACCAGAAGGATGCTGAAGGAGTGGCCAAATATCACGGGTTCCAGGGTAGACTGTATCAGAAGGTCAAGAAATAAAAATGGTTCTATTTGACACCGTGTGAGTAATATCACTTACCCGGTATCATTTTCCAGCTCTTTTTCAGACACGGATTCACACCGATTGACACTGATTTATAGCATATCAAATATGTTTAATCATAAATTTCATTACATTCTTTGATATTCGACATCCTGCTACCTTAATCAGTGTCTGCAATAATTATTATTTTATTTCCCTATGATATGACTGCAAAGATCTAACATCAATTCGCTTTTCCCTGGTCGCTTTAATACCCCTGGCAGCAGCCAGTGCGGCGGGAGTTGTTGTATAATATGGAATATTGTACTTGATGGCAGATTTGCGGATATAGCTATCCTCATACACACTCTCTTTACCGATTGGCGTATTGAGGACATATTGTATCTCGCCATTATGCATGGCATCAACAATATTGGGCCTGCCTTCATGTAATTTCTTTATACTCTCACATTCAATTCCGTTCTCTTTGAAATAAGCAGCATTACCACTGGTTGAGAGAATGTTAAAACCTGACAAGACCAGTTCCCTTGCAACCGTAAGAGCGCGCTCCCTATCGCTGGAAGCAACAGTGATAAGCGCAGTACCATTCAAAGGCGGAGTAAATCCGGCAGCTACCTGGGACTTGAAAAAAGCGATCTCAAAGGAGTGAGCAAGACCAAGCACCTCACCTGTGGAGCGCATCTCAGGTCCCAATACAGGATCCACCTCAGGGAACATGTTGAACGGGAATACAGTTTCCTTTACTCCGAAATGTGAATATATACGCTTGTGAGTATCCAGATTTTCAAGTTTCGCACCCAGCATAACTTCCGTTGCCATGCGTGCCATGGACACGCCAGTAACCTTGGACACCAGTGGTACGGTACGCGAAGCCCGTGGATTCGCTTCGAGAATGTAGATCTTGCCATCCATTATGGCATATTGTATATTCATAAGGCCAATGACCTTGATTTCGATGGCAATTCGTTTTGTATATTCTTCCAGGGTCTTGATGTGTGCTTCTGATATCCCGATGGGAGGCAGCACACAGGCGCTATCCCCGGAATGGATGCCGGCCAGTTCAATGTGTTCCATAATAGAAGGAATGAAAACATCAGTACCATCAGATATCGCGTCCACTTCACACTCCAGAGCATCTTCCAGGAACTTATCAATAAGCATGGGTTTCTCAGGTGTGATCTCGATCGCGCCGACTACATATTTTGTAAGCATTTCCTGATCAAAGACAATTTCCATGCCACGGCCCCCAAGCACGTATGAGGGACGAACGACCAGGGGATACCCAATACGTTCAGCGACCTTTAATGCCTCTTCAAGGGATGTGGCAGTACCGTTTTCAGGCATTGGAATTTCCAGTTTTTCAATGATCTCCGCAAACCTTTCACGATCTTCTGCCAGGTCAATGCTGGTTACAGACGTTCCCAGGATGGGCACTCCTGCAGCTTCCAGTTCTTCGGCAATGTTCAGGGGCGTCTGGCCTCCGAACTGCACGATCAGGCCTTCAGGCTTTTCTTTTTCATAAATGCTTAGGACATCTTCCACAGTTATGGGCTCAAAGTACAGTTTATCTGAAGTGTCGTAGTCAGTGGAAACCGTCTCAGGGTTGCAGTTGACCATGATGGACTCATATCCCAGATCCCGCAGTGCAAAGGCAGCGTGCACACAGGTATAATCGAATTCGATACCCTGCCCAATACGGTTCGGTCCTCCGCCCAGGATCATGATCTTCTTTCTGTTAGAGACCGACACTTCATCGGGTGCATTATATGTGGAATAATAATAGGCTGCATTCTCGGCTCCGCTGACAGGCACAATATTCCATGCTTGCCGCAGTCCCAGGGACAGGCGCTGCTTACGGATGTCCTTTTCAGGCACTCCCAGTATCTTGCTCAGGTACTTATCTGAAAAACCGTCTTTCTTAGCCTGGATAAGCAGGTCACCGGGCAGGACCTTACCCTTGTAGTTGAGAATTTCTTCTTCCAACTGGACCAATTCTTTCATTTGCTGCACGAACCAGGGTTTGATGTATGTGATCTCATACAGTTCGTCGACAGACATCCCTTTTCGCAGCGCTTCATACATGATGAACTGGCGCTCTGATGATGGTTCCATGAGCAGCTTGCGCAATTCGTCCAGTTCCAGGTGATTGAAATTCTTGGCAAACCCCAGACCGTAACGACCGATCTCTAAAGACCGTATTGCTTTCTGGAAGGCTTCCTTGTAATTCTTGCCAATACTCATGGCCTCCCCGACAGCTCTCATCTGGGTGCCTAACCGATCAATAGATCCCGGGAACTTTTCGAAGGCCCAGCGAGCGAATTTTATAACCACATAATCCCCGGATGGGGTGTATTTATCAAGTGTCCCGTCCCGCCAGTATGGGATGTCCTCCAGAAGCAGGCCGCCTGCCAGCTTGGCTGACACCAGTGCAATAGGGAACCCGGTTGCTTTGGAGGCCAGTGCCGAGGAGCGTGAAGTACGTGGATTGATCTCGATGACCACAACCCGGCCGGTCTTTGGATCATGGGCCAACTGAACGTTGGTGCCACCGATAATGCCTATAGCATCAACGATACGGTATGAATATTCCTGCAGCCGTGCTTGAAGTGCATCATCTATGGTGAGCATGGGGGCAGAACAGAAGCTGTCGCCGGTATGCACGCCCATAGCATCGATATTCTCAATAAAACAGACAGTGACCTTGTTGCCATCGGCATCCCTCACCACCTCCAGTTCCAGTTCTTCCCATCCCATTACTGATTCTTCCACAAGGATCTGCCCGATCAGACTGGCTGATATGCCACGGGCAGCAATGGTGCGCAGCTCATCCACATTATACACGAACCCGCCGCCGGTCCCGCCCATGGTATAAGCAGGTCTGATCACTACAGGATAACCGATCTCCTTAGCAATTCTTTCTGCCCCCTCAACACTTTCTGTGGTTTCGCTGCGGGGTAATTCCAGGCCGATCTTATTCATGGTTTCCTTGAATACGGTGCGGTCTTCACCTCTTTCGATTGCGTCGGCCTGGATTCCTATGATCCTGACACCGTATTTTTCCAGCACACCCTTTTTGTGAAGCTCGGACGACAGGTTCAGTGCTTTCTGGCCGCCCAGGTTGGGCAGTAATGCGTCAGGACGCTCCTTGTCTATGATCTTCTCCAACGTCTCGATGTTGAGCGGCTCTATGTATGTTATATCTGCCATCTCAGGGTCAGTCATGATGGTAGCAGGATTGGAATTAACAAGCACGATCTCATAGCCCAGCTGGTGCAGTGCCTTGCACGCTTGCGTACCTGAATAGTCGAACTCTGCAGCCTGGCCGATGAGAATGGGCCCGGATCCTATGATCAATACTTTGTGGATATCTTTGTGTTTTGACATGGTGCACCCTTTTTTAAATGGAGTACCATATTCTAATTTGTTTTTAATACTTTTGCTATTGAATTTATATGGCTGGAAAAATGCAAAGAAGAAAACAAAATTTCAATTATGACAAGCGAAGCCTATATGAATTTATTTATCCAGGAAAGCTTCAGCCTGTTCCCTGAATACGTTAATTTTATGTATACTTGGAAGATGATTTATGGTTGGTTGTATATTATGTAAGATTGGACGCCTGCAACGGTTCCCTGTTTCACATATAAAACAGGTTCAGCCATAATGGGGAAAAGGTATATGGAGAAAATAAAACCAAGCATGATAAGTAGTGGTGTACCTTCCCTTGATGAGGTAATAGAGGGTTTCAGGATAGGCGATAATGTAGTCTGGCAGGTTGACGACCTGGATGACTATTCATATTATGCTGAAAAGTTTATTAATCAGGGAATAAGAGACCATCATCATTGTGTGTATATCAGTTTTGCTCCTCATGACCCTGTACTCAAACCAATTGAATATCTGGATCTGATACAGGTTGATCCTGGCAAAGGGTTCGATTTTTTCAGCAGTGAAGTGCACAGGATAATAGAGAAATACGGCAAACAGGTTTTTTATGTTTTTGACAACCTATCCTCCCTGGTAGTTGAATGGGCCACTGATGAACTTGTTGCCAACTTTTTTAAGGTCACCTGTCCTTACCTGTTCGAACTTGATACTATTGCGTTTTTTGCCCTGACGAGGGGGAAGCACAGTCATTCTGCGGTTGCCAGGATACGGGATACCACTCAGATACTAATCGATGTGTATCGTGTGGACAACAGAACATACTTGCATCCATTGAAAGTCTACGACCGTTATTCTCCACAGATGTTTTTGCCACATGTTGTTTCTAATGGAAAACTTGTGCCTGTATTCAATAGTGGGGATGCGGCAGCGGTTTCCAGCAGTCATCCTCAGAAGGTACTTCGGAGTACCAGTACCATTGCTCCGTGGGACAGCGTTTATAAAAAACTTACACAGTACCATGAAATGGGTATGGACACCCAATCCACAGAAACAATAGCACTCAAACAGGAACTTTCAAGGATGATCATAGGGAACCATCCTTTGTTTAATAAACTTGCTGACAATTATTTTACCCTTGAGGACCTTTTGAATATTAGGGACCGTATGATCGGGTCTGGCAGGATTGGGGGGAAAGCCGCAGGTATGTTGATCGCCAGAAGCATTCTGCTTAAAGACGGTGAACACCGCGATTTTTCAGATATTCTGGAGCCGCATGATTCATTCTATATCGGATCAGACGTATTTTTTACTTTTCTGGTGGATAACGACCTTTTTCGTCTGAGGCTGCAGTTATCTGAGCACTCCAGGATTACGAGAGAAATGTTCGAAGAGGTGGAAAATCGTTTCCTTAACGGAAAGTTTCCGGAAGAGATCACAGAACAATTTCGCAACCTGATAGACTATTTTGGACAGGCACCCATAATTGTGAGGTCCAGCAGTTTGCTGGAGGATAGTTTTGGCAATGCGTTTGCAGGTAAATACCGGAGCGAATTCTGTACCAACCAGGGTAACCCTGATGAAAGACTTGAAGAGTTTATGCGCGCTATTAAGCTTGTATATGCAAGTGCATTAAATCCAGACGCCTTTTCATACAGAAGGGTCCACGGTCTCGAAGATACTGATGAAAAAATGGCAATCCTTGTACAGCGTGTATCTGGTATACCATATAAGGACTATTTCTTCCCTACCCTTGCCGGTGTGACATTTTCAAGAAATCTTTACGCATGGACTCCCCGTATAGAACCTGAGAAGGGAATGATCAGACTGGTATTCGGTCTTGGTACCCGTGCAGTGGACAGGGTTGGCAGGGATTATCCCAGAATGATAGCAATCAGTCATCCGGAACTCAGACCAGAGATCGGCATGGAAATTACAAAATATTCCCAGTGGGAGGTCGATCTGCTTGACCTTAAGGACAATGAGTTCAGGACATTACCTGTTTCAGAACTGATCACTGATGGTGACTACCCCAACCTTAAATTATTTATGTCCTCAATCAAGGACGGTTATATTTATGATAAGCATACCGGACGAATAGACAGTTTGTCGAGCCATCTTATTCTTACTTTTAACAACCTTATACGACAGACAGATTTTGTAGAGAACATAGGAGAAATGTTGAAAATAATCGAAAAGGGTTATGACTATCCGGTGGATATGGAATTTACAGCATTTGTGGATTCAAATAACAGGACCCGAATCAATTTGTTGCAATGTCGTACCATGAAGATACCAGGTATTATCGGTCCCGTTGTCATACCAGTTGATGTACCTCAGAAAAATATCTTATTCCGGTCCAGTAAGATCATTAATGGGGGAGTGATTAGTGATATTCGCTACATAGTCTACATAGACCCGAGAGTGTATGCAGGGATTGAAGAATTGCATGTAAAGAAATCTGTGGGGCGTGTGGTTGGCAGGATCAATGAACGACTTCGTCTGGATGGGGCAGCATATATTTTAATGGGACCCGGGAGGTGGGGCAGCAATAATATTGACCTGGGTGTGAATATAACCTATTCAGATATAGATAATACTGCCGTTCTTGTTGAAATTGCCCGGGAGGGAGGCGGACATACACCTGAAGTATCCTATGGTACACACTTCTTCCAGGATCTGGTAGAAGGCCACATCATTTACATGCCTGTGTATCCTGATTTACCGGAATCAGAGTTCAATGAGGAATTTTTCGAAGTATCAAAAAATATACTGGCCGAACTGTTGCCTGACGATAAGATGTTCAGCTGTTTTATTAAACTGATAGATGTCCAATCCTTGGGTGCACACGCTGCAGTCGTGGCCGATCCCCAAAACCAAAGCGCTATGTGTTATCTGACGTTCGCTTCCTCGCCCTGATACAGAGCCTGGAAAATTTTGTTGGTTTGGCTTTGCGTCCTTTGCGGTTTAATATTTCATATAAATCATATTTCAACAGCCATGGCGGCACTCCACACACAACAACTGAATACAACTTCCCCAACACTCCGTGCATATCCACCCCCACACAGCGACCCATACAGGAGGGGCAGGAATCATTTTTTTAAGACACAGATTCACACTGATGTGCACAGATTGGATGATGATATATTGTTTTTTTTTCAGTGCTCTCCAAGCCCCACCCACGTCGGTCTATCGGCCGACTTCCACCCATTTACAATATTAATCACAACATATATATATTTCTACATACCAGGCTCCGGCGCTTACCGGCACAACTACCAATCATCACCCCCACACTGCCGCCCTCCATCCCCACCAGACCGGGCACCATGATCGCAGATGAGCCGGGTGGACACCCTGGCAGAGTGAAGGCGAAAGGAGGCAGTAGGAAAGCGGGAGAATTAGATGGAGGTGGAATGCCTTTTAATGGTCATAAAAATCCACAAGGTTGGCTGCCACCCAGCCGCCCTGACGGGCAGTGATGGCAGGGGCAGCTATACATAGTCACACCCCCGGACCGCCAAATCAATCGAAAAGCGCCTGCCAGCTCCCACACCACAAGGGCAGGCGGAGCAGATCGGGAGAGGGCACCCGGGCAGAGTGAAGGCGAGAAGGGGCGGCAGCAGAGCCAAAGAAGGGATGGTAGCTGGATTTCACTACAATGAGACATAGATTTTCCCTGATAAACAAGGATTTTGATGAGTCTATATCTAATGTAAGTTACTGCAGCTTATTCTTGTTACTCATATTTCGCACCCCTAAACGGGATTGTTTTTCTATTTTTTTCATTTCTCCTCATTCGGAATGTAGTTAGTCTATTTATTCAACACCCAGTGCCTTCAAATCTTTCCTTATTAAAACGACCTCTCGAACATAGACCTCTGCATCGAACTCTTCAAGAAGTTCCAATATCTTTTTCTTATTTTTTTTCTCGACAATTATAACCCCTCTGATCAATCTGACCGATGGGACCTCATCAAGAAGGCCTTTTCTTCGGTATTGATACTTACCTCCCTGACTGCTTGTATTCTGCCCATAAAGCCTTTTGACCAATGCACTTGCCACATTCGGATCATGCGGCGTTCTCAATCGGTATGCAATCAATATTCCCTTCATACATGACCTAATATAGGTCATAATACTTAAATACTATGATTACATTACGTAATGTTGTATAGGTGATCGAATGGATGGGATTTTACCTCTCAAAGCAGATTATTATCCCGTGTTGGGCCAGTTAATGAACGAAATGGATCTTGCGGGTGTAATAAATCGGGCCATCAACATTCCAGATTCTCAAGCAAATATCGATGTTGGAACCTTTGTATGTCTTATCATACACCATATGCTCTCGGATGTCAATATAAAGATGTATAAAATGTATGATTTCTTCACCGACAAAGCAATGCCACTTTTAGTACCTTGGAAGCCGGATATTGATATCAATGAGATCAATGATGACAGAGCGGCCAGGATATTGGATTCAATATGGGAAGCAAATCCTCAGAAGGTTTTCAGTGTCGTGGTGGATGCGGCTATCCCATTACACTCTCTGGAAACAAATACGATCCATTCTGACACAACATCCAAATCATTTTATGGTGCATATAATAATAAAATAGATGCCGTGGAGGTACCCAATATCACATATGGATACCCAAAAGATCATCGCCCCGATCTGAAACAGATAGTATTTGGAATTGGTACAACTCTTGATGGGGTTCCCATCATTGGTGAAGTTGCAAGTGGCAATGAATCGGACATGGCCCTGAACGGGCGCTGGATAACGAAACTAAGGAAAATGTTGAAAAAGGACAAAGACGACTTCCTGCTTTACATCGGTGACAGTGCACTTGTTACGACTGATAACCTTGATCATTTAGATGACGAATATATGGATTTCATATCAAGGTTACCTGGACGTTTTGATATTGAAAAGGAACTGAAGAAGAAAGCGAATTTGGAAAATAATTGGGAGGATATCGGAAAGATCTCTGATAAAAAGAACGCAGCATCCTATAAGGTCTGGGACACTACCGGCGAGATCGAGGGGAGAACAGATCGATTCGTTGTAGTTTACTCGGACCATAAGGATAAGAGAAAACTGAAGGCTCTGAATAAGGCTGTGAATAGGGAATACAACAAGAAGATGAAACATTTTGAGGAATTATCAAAAAGACCGTTTGCATGCATAAAAGATGCAGAGATCGAAGTGAAAAAATATCAAAAGAAACATTCCCCAAAGCTTCATCACATTGACTGGAAGATTGAAGTTAAAGAGGAGAAAGTGAAGGGAAAGAAACGGGGGCGACCCAAGAAAAATGAAACGATCAAGTTCCAAACAAACTATTATTTGACCGGATCTCTGAGACGGGATGATGACACATACGAAACGGAGAGGGAATTGTGTGGCCAATATGTTCTTATCACCTGAGATTCCGACTTTAATAGGTTACATAACCACTATTTTTAAAATAAACCGTTATCTAAACCCATCAAATCCACCGAAATCTTTATATACATTGTAGCCCATATATAGGCCACATATGGCAAAATCCAGAATTAAACGTGGAAGTCGAGTATATGTCTATGAACGCGAAAATTACCGGGATAAAGACGGTAAAGTGAAACACAAAAAAGCCAAATATTTGGGAATTGAAGTAACAATTGATGGAAAAACTGAGATAATCCCGCCAAAAAAGGGTAATGTCCTAAATTACGTGACATGACTCTTGTTATCATCATTCAAGTCCGTTACTGATATTGATTTCAAGTATTATACCAGAATTCTATAAATTGCCCCACTACATAACGATTATTAGGC
>Ga0114930_10003032_pt1 | contig 14911 bp, 19 predicted proteins | sample AnhtaG_FD_87300 | JGI IMG/M metagenome (GOLD analysis project Ga0114930, IMG submission 87300) | Deep subsurface microbial communities from Anholt, Denmark to uncover new lineages of life (NeLLi) - Anholt_01485 metaG | ecosystem: Environmental > Aquatic > Marine > Oceanic > Sediment | place... | reverse complement strand
TTAATCCACGGGAACGTGATCCCAAACACAGTGTTTGTTATCCCTCTCGACCTACTTTTCGAGTAGGTGGCAAGATACATTTTTTTGTTGCTCTTGCAATAAGGTGTATATACGAACATTGATATGGCCTTTTCGGGATGATAATATGAAAAATACAGGCTTAAGCGAACAAGAGGTCTTGGACATACTGAGCAAATACAAAGTACAGGACGTATCATATGATCGTGTACTCAGTGCCATGTGTACCATTCCGCATCCCATAGCTGTCGAGGCCCATGCAATGTTCCTGGAAGCCAATTTAGGTGACGCGGGATTGTTTCTAGGCACACAGGCCCTTGAGCATGAAGTAATAAGCATGATGGGAGGGATGTTGGGCGACCCATCTGTACATGGTTATGTCACAACAGGGGGTACCGAATCCAATATCCAGGCCATTCGCGCGGCCCGGAACAGCGGAATAAGTACAACCCCCAATATTATTGTACCCCAATCAGCCCATTTCTCTTTTGATAAGATCGCAGACATTCTCAGGATCGAAGTGCGAAAGGCCAGGGTTGACGAGCAGTTCAAAGTCGACCTGGGCGCAGTAGACTCACTTATAGACAATAACACAGTAGGCCTTATTGGAATAGCTGGTACTACTGAATTTGGCCAGATCGATCCGATCAGGGAATTATCTGATATGGCTGTGGAACGGGGCCTCTTCCTGCATGTTGATGCTGCCTTCGGGGCTTTTGTAATACCATTTCTTGATAAGAAATATGATTTTGATTTCAAGCTGCCTGGAGTATCATCAATAACCGCAGACCCCCATAAAATGGGACTATGTACCATTCCTGCAGGAGGGTTATTGTTCAGGGATCCTTCACATCTACATAAGCTGCAAACTGAGACTCCTTACCTTACCCTGGATACCCAGTATTCATTAAGCGGAACACGAACCGGTGCTGCAGCAGCGGCAACTTTTGCTGTAATGAAGTATTTAGGATGGGATGGATACAGTCAGGTTGTAGATAGCTGTATGAAATTAACTAACAACCTGGTTAAGCGGGCCAGTGAGTTCGGAGCTGACTCCTTAATTGACCCTGTGATGAATGTCGCAGTATTGGATGTGGGTGATGTTAAACGCGTACGCAAAGAATTGAGTGTTAAAGGCTGGTCCACCTCTATTACCAGGGACCCCATGGCATTAAGGCTGGTAATTATGCCCCATCTTAATGAGGTCGTAATGGAAAAATTCCTGCAGGATCTTGAACAGGTCTGCAGGACAATTACTTAATTGTATTCTCTCCAGGTCTTACCGCATTTGGTACACCTGAAAAACCTGGTTTCACTTTCATCAGCCGATCGCAGCTGACGCAGCCACCAATAGGCTATTTTGTTGCCGCATTCTTCGCAATAGGCATTTGTGGTAGGAAGACCTGCTGCTTCATCACCTTCAAGTACAGTGACTTCCCGTTCGTTGAATTCTTGTTTAGCAAGTATATTACTGCCTGCTTTCTTCTTTTCAAATGCACATTTCCTGCATTTCATTACATTGCCCGAAGGCATCATCATACTTTTACATTGAGGACAAAATTCCATCTTTTATGACTTCCCGTAACAATATTATCTAGATCTCAAGAGTTAATTCAATGACAAGACTTTCCTTAAGCATTATGTTTCAAAATATTTAATAGTCCCATATTATTCTTCATGAAATATCTGGCCTTCAAAAGCATATACTTCAGTATCAGACTCAAGCCATGCATCAGGATAAAGTCCTGCTTTCAGACAGGTTTGATCAAGAAATCTTCCTGCATCAAACCCATGTTCAACAGCTACCTGAGGCAGCAAAAGTCCTGCATACGGCCCTTTCTGGACTATCAGGCCATGTCTCCCCACAACAATCTCGCCCGGGAGTTTTTCAGGATCCACTTCCAGGCGGTAGGGAGTCGTAAGTACAGTGACCTCGATTGAGATCTCCTTAAGTTCTTCAATGGTTACTGGATTGAACCTGGGATCATCAGTGGCTGCATTAATTGCAGAAATTATGATCGCCTCCCCCAGGGGCATGACCGGATAGGGTCTTCCAATACACCCCCGCAGTTCTTTTTGTGACCCGATCCTGTTATTCAGAGTTACAAATACACCTCTGTTCTCATCAAAGATGGGAGATAAACCTTCAGGTTCTATTACCTTTTTGCTGTTCAAATATTCAGTAATAGCTTTGCGTGCTAATTCCAGGGCAACACGGCCTTCATCAAAAGTTAGCAGCTCAGACATGCCAATCTCAATTAAGCGAACATGCCGTGCGGTTCATCATCATGTTCTTCAACAATGATCTTGTTATAGGCATCCATAAAATCGCTCATTTTAATTGTCCTGTCCCGCCTGCGAATCACAAACATTCCAGCTTCAGTCACAATGGCTTTGATATCTGCCCCGCTTAATCCGTCTGTCATCTTGACAAGCTTATCCAGATCCACATCAGAATCCAGTGCCATATTCCTGGTATGGATCTTGAAAATCTCAAGACGGCCCTTTTCATCTGGCATAGGGATCTCAATTATCCGATCAAATCTTCCAGGTCTTAACAGGGCAGGGTCAAGCAGGTCTATCCGGTTGGTAGCTGCTATGATCTTAACATCCCCACGATCTTCGAACCCGTCAAGTTCGGCCAGTAACTGAACCATTGTCCTGTTCACTTCAGCAGAACCGGTTGTCCCGTCATGGGTCCGCCGGCCGCCCACTGAGTCGATCTCATCAATGAACACAATACTTGGGGCTTTCTCTCTTGCCATCTGGAAAACATCACGTACCAGGCGTGCACCTTCTCCTACATATTTCTGGACAAGTTCAGACCCTGACATCCGAATAAATGTGGCTTTTGCCCTGCTGGCAACCGCTTTAGCAATGAGTGTTTTTCCAGTACCTGGGGGACCGTAGAGCAGAATGCCTTTCGGTGGTTCCACACCCACCTCTTTGAATAGTTGTGGATCGGTAAGTGGAAGTTCAATTGCCTCCACAACATCCTGGATCTCTTTATTAAGACCGCCTATAGAATTATAATCAGTATTGGGAGATTCGATGAGCTCCATTACCCTTGCCCTGACATCGGCAGATCTGGATAAGACTTTCACCATTCCGAAGGCATTATTTACCGCAACCCTCATTCCGGCTTCCAACTCACCCATCATGTCAATTGGGATGTGTGTAATAACTTCCTGATTGCTGCCATGCTGGCGCAGCAAGGCCAGATTGTCTACAATTTCCATTACCGAGGCAATAAATAGCGGAGGTTCTTTCAACTGGTGATTCTGCTCTTTGAGTTTCTGTATTGTCTGGAGATAATTGCTGTTGGCTACTGCGGCATCAAGCAGTCTTTTCTGGATTTGATCATTCTGTTCTTCCAGTTGTGTTAATTTTTCTTTTAATGATTGAACATCATCTTCTGTTAATTCCTGAGAATTTGAAAAGTTAGTTTCGGAAGAATGCTGGGTTATTGTATTTTCCATATAATCTAAATTATAATATAATCTGATATAAACATTGGGAATATAACATCTTAATTTTTTTAAATTTATTAGATAAATGGACCTGATCAATATCATCAATAATTTATACTATCATGATATTTGACTTTAAAACTCTAAAAAGATAGGTAAATATATGTATAATCATGATGATAATTATACAAACTTACTAAACTTTATATTTATTAAGGTATTAAAAATAAATGGATGAATAATAATGGAAGGCAATGAATTCAACTCAAAAGCTCAGATCGATAGAGCTCAAACCGGGGTAGAAGGTTTTGACGAGCTGTGTGGAGGCGGCCTTAGACGTGATTTCACTTATTTGCTATCAGGTACTTCTGGCGCAGGGAAAACAATACTGGCTCTTCAATTCTTATATAATGGGATTACCAAATATGGCGAAAATGGCATATTTGTAGCAACTGAAGAACGACCTGAACACATCAGGGCCAATGGATTAGAGTTCGGATGGGACCTGAAAGCTTTAGAAGATGAAGGGAAATTGGCAATAGTTGATGCTGCATCTACAAAGATAGGCATCCCTTCCCAGGAGAAATATGTTGATGTAAGACCCTTTGACATGCGATCCATGATGGATCAGATCATTATGATCCAGGAAGAGATCGGTGCTAAAAGGGCTGTAGTGGATTCTTCAACATCAATTGGATTTTATCTCCAGGATCCGGCCAAGATCCGTGTTGAACTCTTGAAACTGGCCACGACCTTAGAGATACTTGGACTAACCTCCCTGATGACCTGTGAGATCGTAGATGATGACCACCCCAGCCGTTTTGGTGTCGAGAATTTCGTTACCGAAGGTACAATTGCTCTGTATTATAAGAGGGTGGAGAATGTCAGGGTTCGAAGTATGGAAATCTATAAGATGCGTGGTTCTGACCACAGCAAAAAGATCCATCCATATGATATAACCAGTGAAGGCGTAATAGTACACCCCCACGAAGAAGTGTACACAGTATTTTAGAAATAAAAATATATTAGTATAATTGATGTAATTATTCAACCAGGACAGCTAAAGTAGCTGTCTTTTTTTTGCCTTAAATGAAGTTACACATCTACAACTGTGAATTCTTCGCCGCATTCGACGCATTTATAAATAACCAGTTGTCTCCCTAAATGGTCAAATCGTTTATCTGAGGGATACCTGAACCGGTTCATTTTTCCATCACATAATTTACAAAATCTTAGCATAGTATATCTCCAACATATTTATATTTTGTAATTTATACTATATATAATATTAAGTTTTATTTTGTGTTTTTTATACTAATTTGTAATTTTTTGCCAAGTGCTCTGAGTAGTTCTTGGCCAATATCTGAATCCTTAATAATCCTGACATCCCCTTTTCGCCCCACAGTTGCAGTGAAAAGATACTTTCCATCCACCATCACATCTACATCTGCAGAAGTAAGGTCTTGAGCTTTTAGTATAACGTGTTTCTTGGCCAGGGAAACATCGGAAATTACGATCTCATTTACAATTTCGGTTTCAATCTCGTTTTTATAAGGAGTTGATTTATTTCCCCTGGGTCTTACATCGATATGGATCCCCAATATCGCTTCCATTTTTTCAATATTCTTCCCATTCTTTCCGATAATTGAGGAAATCTCAGCTTCATTTACAAAAACAACAGCCCTGTTATCTCCCAACATCTCAACACTCACCGGTCCATGGGTCTTGCGCCTGAACTCATCGCTGATGCTTTTGGCAGCCAGGTTCATAGCAGGTGAAGTGCCTTTTGAGGTTTTGGTCGTTGGCATGACCACTACCTGTTCACCATATGTATATATCTCGAATTCTGCTGTGCCGGTCTCAAAGTCCGTGACCGTGATCACAGGTCTGGCCAGGTCTGATTCAGTCATACCGTGCGGGACTTTTACTGTGAACTTGACATCCTGTACATTAGCCACTTCTCCTTTATCAATGAAAATCACCGTATCTACCACCTGGGGTATCATACCCAGCTCAACCCTTCCGATCAAACGCTGTATGGCATCAACGGGCCTGTTAGCATGGACCACACCCACCATACCCACACCTGCCAGCCTCATATCTCCGAAAACCTGGAAGTCCCGGGTCTTGCGTACCTCATCATAGATAGTATAATCGGGTCTTACCAACAGCAGTACATCTGCTGTTTTTTCCATGCTGCCTTCAAGCGGGGAATACTGGGTGATACCATCATTCACTACCAGATCCCTGGGAGATTCCATTGTCTTGACAATCTTATTGCAGCTCTGCAAAAACTCTGCTACACCGGCTGCAAATGTAGATTTGCCAGCACCTGGCGGTCCTGCGATCAAAACACCACGCTGTTCACCTGCCAGTCTGTTCTTAAGTTCTTCAGATAATCTGTAATCATCTAAGGAAACAAAAGCTACGGGCCTTACAGCCGTGATCTCGATACCATCTGAAAAGGGGGGTGTGGCAATAGCAATTCTCATATTACCTATCTGCAGCACTGTAGCCCCATGAAGTTCCATCTCAACAAAGCTCTCAGGGTCATGTTTTGCCTTTTCGACAAGTTCGCGGTATATTGACCGTAGTTCATTTTCAGTGGAAGGTACATCCCTGATCGGAACAAGTTTAATGTCCTTGATAGACCCTTTCTTGGCAAGGGGGACGACACCCAATTTAAGGTGGACTGACATGGTATCAGGAGTAAAGAACTCCTCTAAGGCAGTTGGGCCGAATTCTGCTTTTTGTGGAGATAGATAGATCACTTCCAGCCCTTTTGCCTTTGCAACCATGGACTGCACTTTGTCGCCTGTTATGAAGACCGCCCCGCTGTCAAGTGCGATCTGCCTGATCATGGCATCGATCTCTCCGCCCGAAGCCATTTTCATCTGTTCAAGGCCAGGCCGATCACCTGTAAATGCCAGTTCGATCAGGCCATCATCTGCCATTTCCTTGAGCCTGGATAACTCTTCAAGTCCTTTATACCCAGAATCCTGACCTCGGTTTGCCTGGGATTCCAGTTCTGCAACCGCTGCCTCAGGCACGATCACCGTAGCCCCACTGTATTCTCCCTGATCGATCAGGAAAGTGATCCGTCCGTCAATGATCACACTGGTATCAGGTACTATTTTCATATTCCCTTCCGAATTGAGGTTAATATACATCCTCTGGATTGAATACCTTTTCTCCAACAATATTTCCATCCATGGTGCGGTAGAAACATGACCGGTATCCTGTATGACATGCTCCGCCGCCAAGTTGTTCAACCTTCATGAGCACAGCATCGGCATCGCAGTCAATATACATCTCGTGTACTATCTGGGTATGGCCTGATGTTTCACCTTTTAGCCACTGTTTACCGCGGCTGCGACTGTAATAGTGAGCTTTTTTTGTCTCAGCGGTCTTTTCAAGTGCTTCCAGGTTCATGAAAGCAAGCATCAAGATCTCATTTGTCTGGTAATCCTGGGCTATGGCTGTAATAAGTCCTTTATCATCAAATTTAAGCTGATTTAATATCTCGTCTGCTATCTTCATCAAATTCAAAGATGTGCTGTAACAATAAAATCATTTGGTAAAATTAACACTGGTTATATCAAATATAAAGAAGCAAAAGGATTGGAAATGAATCTTAGAGAGCAGATGCAGGGCATAATCCCTGATTCATTATTACCTTTGGTTCCTATCAGGTTTGATATAATCGGGGATCTGGTTGTTATTTCGATCCCGCCTGAACTTGATGACTATAAAACTGTAATAGCTGAAAACATTGTCTTACAACATGGAAACATCAAAAATGTGCTCAATAAAGTAGCTATGCTGGATGGAGATGATCGGGTTGGCAGATTTGATATTATTTTAGGGGATTCAACACATACGGTGCATAGAGAATATGGTTATAGATATAGATTAGATGTGAGAACCGTTTTTTTCACCCCCCGTCTTTCATTTGAAAGACGCAGAGTGGCATCATTGGTCAGATCTTCTGAACATGTGCTTATACCCTTTTGCGGAGTTGGTCCTTTTGCAGTACCTGCTGCAGCCAAGGGTGCAAAAGTTGTGGCTATTGAGAAAAATGTTGCTGCATGCAAGTGGTTGGCAGAGAATACCAAATTGAATAAGGTTGAAGAGAATATTTCAATTATTCTGGGTGATGCTCTTAAGATCACTAATTTGATTGATAGCAGTTTTGATCGTGCGATAGTGCCGACTCCCTATGGGATGCATGATGTGCTTGATAAAATTTCAGTGCTGGTAAAAGAAGGTGGCATCATCCATTTTTATACTTTTCAAAAACAACACAAGGTTAAGGATCTATTAGAAGAATATCAGAACAGTGGATTTGAAGTCGTTTTTTATCGAAAATGCGGTAATGTAGCCCCAGAAGTTAGCCGATGGGTTTTTGACCTAAAAAAACAATAAAAAGATTTAGTAAAGTTCTTATTATTTGTGTAAGTCCTTGCTAAACATGCAAATTATATGCGACCATTATGTAGTTTATCAGAGGTAAATTATGAAACCTACAGGATTTGGATCTATTCGCAATTATCTTGGTTCAAAAAAAGAAAAAGGCAGGCGCAAGATCGCCTTATTGGTAGACGGCCCCAATATGCTCAGGAAAGAGTTTCATGTGGACCTTGAAGAGATCAGGGATGTGCTCAAGGATTATGGGTCTATTAAGATAGGCAGGGTGTTTTTAAACCAGTATGCTTCAGAAAAATTGGTAGAGGCTGTTGAGACCCAGGGTTTTGAACCTATTATATGTACCAGCGATGTTGATGTGAGATTGGCAGTTGAAGGTGTGGAGTTGATCTTTAATCCTGTGATAGATACGATTGCACTGGTTACCAGGGATGCTGATTTCAAACCTCTGCTTGCCAAAGCAAATGAACATGGAAAGGAGACAATTCTTTTTGGTGCCGAACCTGGATTATCTATAGCATTGAAGAATTCTGCTGATTATGTGATTGTTCTTAAGGAAGGCGTGATGGAACACGAATTTAGCAGCAAAGAGTCTGAAGAAGTGCCTTCAAGTTATTCTTTTGAAAAGGCAAAACACGTGGAAAATTAAAATTTTAGAAATAATCTAATCATCAGGCCACTTTCCATTTAATATTGATATGTTCTATTTTACTGTTTCCAGAATACTCTTAGGTGCTCCTGCCAGTTTGACCAGGGCTTCTGCTTCCATGAAATGAAGGTCAGTCGGCACGACCATTATATGAAGGGGTTCTCTGAAATCATATTCCATGAGTTCACTTATGGGTAACGCTTTGACAACAGGTTTTGGCGAACCTGCCCTGGCAATTCCTACTGCCAGCTTGTTTGCCAGATCCAGTTCTCTTTCCTGTTCATCCATTTTCATTAACAGTTCACATCCCCGGTTTATTGTTATATATCCTTTTTCAGGGTCAATGTCCAGGAAGATCAGGGTATGCAGGTTTGCTCCAAAATTGTTCTTTATGGTGTCGTATGGAGTGTGAGAAATTATGACCTTTTCTTTGTGGGAATAAGGGTGGGGGATGGTAGCGGATTTGCCGAACCGGTAATTCTGCAATCCTGTAAGACCCGGGACAGCGCTCATTATGGATGAACCATGGATGATCCTGGTCTCAATCCCAAGGTCATGGGCCCGCATGCGCAGATCTACGTGCGTGGTACTGACCATAGCATCGCCCCCTGTGAGAAATACCACATCCTTTGTTTTTGCCCTTTGCAGCCATTCAGGCTGCTGCTCCACATCTTCCCTGGTTAATATGTTGATCTTGCAACCATAAAATGATTCCAGCTTCGTAACTGTGGTGCCTGTAAGTACTGAAGTATAAAATTCCGCGTATACATCATCAGCCTGCCTGATGGCATCCAGTCCTTTGACAGAGATGTCTTTTTCATCGAATAATCCGATTCCGATAAAGGTTAGCATAATAATAGTTTTTGGGGTTTGACCAGATAAATATATTCTAACGTTATATTTGTACCATCCCTTTTACCAGTTATTTTCCCAAACAAGGATTTACACTGATAAACATAGATGCAAAGAAAGAGGAGATGGATGGTTTTGAATGGAGTGTTATCCACTTAAATCTCCGAAATCTATGAAGGTATGTTTAATGATTTTCAACAATATCTGTGTTCATCTGTGGTTTTTATTTTCTCCTTGATCTTGCCAGTCCCCAATAATAGCTCCAAACCCCCTTGACACTGATTTTCCCAAACCTACAAAGGTAGCTCCAATAACTTTCTTAGATAACTCATTTAATTCCGGTTCTACTTCCATCTGATATTAGTCCCCTATTGATGATTCTTTTAAGGATCAACCACAGATGAACACAGATTTTTGGTGGCATCTGATATATTCATTGGAATAACTTGATTTTAGAACTGCGCCAGTTATGTTGAAAAATTGATTGAAAAGATATTTTTTACCATTTTTCCAATACGATCTTTTTAGGAGCATGTTCCCATGGTTTTTTGTCCTGCCATACTTGTATCCAATCATCGGGCATGACCAAACTTAACGCAGCCATATCCCCCAGATACGTATCCAGTGCAGATCGCCTGATCTCAACACCATCTGATAAAGCAGGGAATGATCTATAAAACTCGTTTTCAATCAGAGGCGTTAAAATATCAATATTATTCATAAATACGCTACCGCCTATCACAAAAACCTTTGTATCCAGAATTGCATTGATAGAAGCCAGACCCCTGGCAAAATATTTTGCAGCTTTTTGAATAATCTCTTTTGCCCTCGTATCGCCTCTGCGATATGCAGAAAATACTTCCTCAGTAGTCCCACCATAATCTCTGGCAATAGCCACTCCTGAGACCAATGATTCCAGATCCCCGAAATTACCGCAGCCGCAAGGGGGTCCGTCTTCCACTAAATAAATATGACCAAGATGCGGAGCATTTCCGTTTTTTCCTTTGATCAATCTTCCGTTAACATATGCGCCGCTGCCTATCCCTGTACTCCAGGTAACATAAACCAGATCATCTTCTCCTTTGCCGGCTCCGAACAATCTTTCTGCCATTGCCGCAGCAATTGCATCATTATCGATCACAAGGCGGTGAAACACTCCCGATAATTCTGCTTCAAGTGGAATCTCGGTCCAATCGTTGGGAATAACCCCCCTTCCAAGGGTTAATCCGCCGCACAGGTTTGGTGCAACAAGATTAATATTGCCTTTATTTTTTTTGAATGGACCACAACTGCCAATTCCCACGGCATTGATCTCAGCATTACTAATTCCTATTAAGTCACAAAGATAACTTATTAACAAATCCACCTGTTGGGGTATTGTCTTATTATCTCCTTCCAATTGAACAGGCTGGTATACTTTAGCAAGTATTTTTTCTTTATTTGCCAGGCTGGCAGTTATTTTAGTCCCGCCAAGGTCCACGGCTGCAAAAAATGGAGGTTCCATATCATGACTCCGTTCTTATCTCATAATTAGGAGGTACAACCAGTACCAGCACTTTTGATTTGCGCAATACCCTTTCAGTGACACTTCCTGCTATCTTCTTGAGCCCGCTCTTTCCGTACGTGCCCATAATTATCCTATTCACACCATTCAATTCTGCTGTCTCAACTATTCGCGTGGACGGATCACCATTTTCAATGATCGTTGTGATTTTTTCGGGATCTAGACCGCTTTTTACCATTGCATCCCTATAAGTTCCAAGCAATTTTTCAGCCCCTTGTTCCATCCATCGCTTTCGCTCCTGGCCCGACGGAGCGATCACATGGATCAGAATAAGCTCAGCAGCATGTTTTCTGGCGATCCGTAATGCGACCTGGGCTGCCTTTTTAGAATATTCGGACCCGTCTATGGGTATCAGAATCTTCATCGTTTTAAATGGGTTATCTGTAATGTATATAAATTATGTGAAGAAATACTAACTGTAAATCATTGGTTGTTATACGCAGGTGAATTTATTATGAAATATGAAAAATTCAAAAAGATCCAAAAAAAAGACCATTCTGAGGTCACCCGCCTTTTAAAAAAAACCACACATCTCACAGCCCGTGAATGGGTGATAGCCAGATTATGCGCTGATTTTAAGAACAGTCAGGGACGTAGTGAGATGACCTGGATCGGAGAACATCTTCCTGAATTGGTACCTTTTTTCAATGAGCCCTACTCCAGACAGGAAGTGTCTAATGCCAGGGCCACTTTCAAGAAAAAGCTGGAACGGTCAGGTACTACATTATTCTATTCATATTACAGCGGCCTTATCTCAAAAGAAGAAATGCTGGAGATCATTCATAATATCACTAACAATATGAATACACTGCTTGACATGGAAGATGCAGCAGCAGACGGCGACCACAGCGAGGGAGTGCAGAATATCATGGTAGATATATTGCGGCAGATCAATAAGGCTATGGAGGAATAAGGTCTTCCAGCCTGGCCGTTTTGATTATTTGTTCGTGATCAAATGCCAGTGCAGGCAGGTTGTCCGGATCGAACAGCGAAGCATCCCGTGCATCTGATGAGGCTTTTAACGTACCGCGGCCTACAGCTTTATAACACACACTTGCGGTATGGCCCCTGGGGTCCCTGCCCGGGTCTGAGAAAACACCCACCAGTCCCTTCAATTCTACATCAAGGCCGGTTTCTTCCCGAGCTTCACGTACGGCAGCTGATTCCACAGTCTCGCCAATTTCAACAAACCCTCCAGGCAGTGCCCATTGTCCCTGGTATGGAGGATTCTGTCGCTGTATCAATACTATCCTGTTATCCATTATTATGATTATATCCACAGTAAGCAGTGGTGTGATGGGCCTGATCATGGTTTTGCTCCCCTGAAATTGATCTCTTCTGCAAATTGATCAATGAATTTGTTCAGGAATTCATTTCTCTGTTTGGCCATATCACGAGCAGTGTCAGTGTGCATTGAAAGCAGTAGTAATTTTGAGAGGATATGGTCCAGCGCATATTCTTTGTCATCCGGTTCCCGATCCTCGGCCATGGGGTCATCAATGTGGTACATCTGCCGACCAAGTGCGCCTGTGTATGCAAATGTCATGGCAATACCCACGGCTCCTGAGATGTCCAGCCTGTCCGCATCCTGCAATATCCTGGCTTCAAGACTGGTGGGTTCAATGTTGGAGCTGTACCTGTGGTTTTCTATGGCATAGATCACGGAAGGTATCTTATCATCCGGAAACCCGGCAGCTTTTAGAATTCCGTGTGCCAGACGGGCAGATACTGCAGCATGGTCTACTCCGGATTTTTGTAATTCGGCTGGTCTGCCTATATCGTGCAGCAGTGCTGAGGCTTCTAATATCTCAGGATCTCCTCCTTCGAGATGGCCGATATGCAAACATAGTTCCCTTACCCTGATGGTGTGGGTGATATCATGGCCTGCATTGGGCTGCTTTTCGAGGATGGCCCTGGTCGATTTTTCTATAAGATCTATCATATTGGATTTCATTACGATCTTCTATTTCTTTTAATGTTCTTGCTTTTAGAATAATATTAACCGCAGATGAACGCGGATGAACGCAGATACATTTTTTTCAAATTTTGCGATTAGGCAGTTACAACATTGATGAATGTGTTAAATGTATTTTTTCATTCTTCTTTGATCTCGAAGAATGAAGAACAGCCTTTTCCTCTTTTGACAATCCACTCGTTATTTTCCAGTTTCTCGAAAAATTGTCTTTTGGCCTTTGCATATCCTTTTTTTGTTACTTCTTTTCTTTTCCCCTAACCTGATGTGACATCTTTGAGTAATCCTTGCATGTATACCCAGAAAAACCACAACATGATACTCCAGAATCTGGCCCGCTAACAGACGCTGGACAAGGGGCTGGTAATCTTCAAAGCAAACTGATGCGTACAAGCAGCTGGAGGATTCCATGCAGGTGGAACTAAAAAAAAGCTCAGAAAAGGTCCAAAGGCCAGTATAAGAAGGCTCTGAGGATGCTGTCGATTTCATGCGCTATATGGAGGATTATGGCCATGAGGGATTTCAGGCCCTTCATGAAGGAAGTAGTGTATCTGACCTATGATGAAGCCAAGCGAAAGCTGCTGAAGACTTATGGTACGCCTGAGCGGATCCAAATGAAGACCGTCAAGGACGTTGAAGTGGCCCTACATTCCCAGATTGTGCGAGGTAGTAGAGGAGCAGTGCGGGATGGGAGATGTTGAAGCGTGCAGGACGGCCTGTGAAGATTGCGGGATTGAAGAGGTCTGTGCTCCGGTAGAGACGAAACCTGCAGTATCATGGCGCAGGTCCCTAATCATAAATCTAAGACTAGGGCTGTGAAAGATGTGCTGAAAAAAGCCGGAATAGAAGCTGAAAATAGGCATAGGAGGGGAACAGCATGGGGGTGGCTTGAGATTCAGCTCTTAAGGCATTCGAAAATCTTGAATTGATCAAAACAAATGAAATCAGGGAATCAACTAGTGAAGATATTTTAAAAAAGGTAAAACTGCGAATATAAACGAATTTTTAATTACCAAATACTATTCTTGAATCGAGACCCAAGCTTTAAAGATTATCCCATTTTTTCCATAAATTATCTCCTTATTTAATTAATATATAATTCCCCTTATTTAATCTTTCTCCATGAAGCAGAAATTGATGAATGAGGCATTATCCAATCATCATATCTTAGTTTCTTATCAGATTTTTCATAAATAGGTCTAGCACCTATTAAAACTTCCTCTATCTTAGTTTCAAATTCATCACCAAAATCCATTTCGAAATAAAAACCCTTAGACCATGAGAGAAATTGATATAAAAATAAATTGTTAACTAATGATTCTTCTTTTATAGAGATGCTAAATTCTAAATATTCTTTTGGAGGAATCTTAACATTTAAAATATATTTAATTTCAAGAATATTCCTATCACGATATTGGTATATAATTTCATAAATTGCAAATAATTCTGGAATTTTCTCATTGCTTTGAACATTTCTTGGTTTAACATTTTCAAAATCAAAATCACAATTTTCTATAAATTTCGGTTTCAATTTTTCACGTTGTTTATGGGAATTTAAACCATTTATTTTGAAAGAGGAAGAAAATTCAAAATCAATATCATATTTTTTTTCCAATAATTCCCCTAAACTTTCAGTAGTCTTTTTTTCCCACTCTCTTTCATAAAAATATACTAATCCATTTGCATTTACTAATTTTAACTTACCATTTTCTACCGCTTCATTTGTTGCTTTAAAACTATAAATTTTCTTAAGACTGATCTTATTTTCTCCAACAGTTCCGTCATCTTCCCTTTTTAGTATAAGGGAAATATTCGATCTTCTAGGTTCATCTACTAATTCTAACTCACTTTCCGCATGTAAATCTCAAAAGTGAATCTTTTTAAATTACTTCATCCATTTCATCAGTAAACTCATCTGAGGGGATGAATTAACTGCATGGAAATAACAACTACATCACTAT